>Ga0326729_1000097_pt1 | contig 24705 bp, 19 predicted proteins | sample MHFSIPfraction_2_FD_207744 | JGI IMG/M metagenome (GOLD analysis project Ga0326729, IMG submission 207744) | Lab enriched peat soil microbial communities from Michigan Hollow, Ithaca, NY, United States - MHF6AY SIP fraction | ecosystem: Environmental > Terrestrial > Soil > Wetlands > Peat...
CGCATCATATATGACGCTTTTCAAAAAGATCCCGAACGGGTGAGAAAAGCTTATGCGGAGGTCAGTATAGAGAGAGGGTCCAATCCTGCCCTTGCGAAGTATTTCAGGGCTACCAGTTGGACGCCTGACTTCCCATTGATTGTCGACAAGGATCTCCAGTGGTGGTTCGACCGGTTTGCAGAGGATGGAATCCTGACCGCGGGACAGCTGAAGCCCTCGGATATTTATACGAATGAATTCAACCCCGGGTACAAAAAACAGTGACGATAAGGACTGTTAATCTCAACTCCCGGACAATCCGGAATTCGGTTTACATGCAAGGGTAAAAACAATGCATCAGTGCAGTTGATGCAGATTAAGCCGCCGCAGTTTCGGTGCCAGCTTTGCCGTTGCGGCTACCACAGAGAGCGTCATTATCCCTCCGAAAATCACCGACGGCACCAATCCCATCAACCGAGCTGCAATGCCAGACTCGAAAGCTCCCAGTTCGTTGGATGAGCCGATAAAGATTCCGTTGATAGCAGAAACCCGGCCGCGCATGATATCGGGTGTTGTCAGTTGTATGATGGTCGTGCGCATGACTACTGAAACTCCATCGCAGATACCGGAGAGCAGCAACAGAAATGCGGCAACCCATATGTTTGCCGATAAGGCGAAAGAGATCATGCAGATGCCGAATCCAGCCACAGCCCCTAAAAGCCAGCGGCCGCCATGGAGATTGATAGGGCGGCGTGCAAGAACTATTCCAGTCATAAGGGCGCCTATGGCCGGAGCGGCACGAAGAAAACCGAGTAATTCCGGCCCGTAATGAAAGACGTCGGAAATGAATGCCGGAAGCATGGAAACGGCACCTCCGAACAACACGGCGAACATATCAAGTGATTGTGCTCCAAGAATCAGCTGGTTGCTGAATACGAATTGCAATCCTTCACCGATGCTCTTGAAGACAGACGGGGAGCTTCCTGACACGGGAGGCTCCTTGATGTTGATTGACAGCAGGGCAACTGCGGCACAAAGGCTCATCACACATGCAGTTCCATACGTGGCCGTTTTGCCTGTCAATGCGATCAGGATACCGCCCAGAGCCGGTCCCAGCACCAATCCCAGCTGAAAGACGGAAGTGCCGATTCCTGCGGCTCTGGCATAGACATTTCTCGGCAAAATCAGGGCGAACAGGGCGCTGTAGGATGGGGCGATGAATGCCCGGGCGATCCCTCCGAAGGCGACGGCGCCGTATAGCCAGAACGCTGGATGGCCGCCACTCAACCATCCACCCGATACGGCAGTCAGAGTCAGGGCGTTGAGAGCCAGCATCAGGCTGGCAGCGACTCCGAACATGCGCCGGGAATAGTGGTCGATCGCATGACCTGCGAACGGGGCACATAAGAAGTAGGGAATGACCTCAGCCAGCCCGATCAACCCGAGTGAAAGGGGGTCATGGGTCAGTTCGTATATGTGCCAGCCTACCACGACGGCGATCATCTGATAGGCCAGAGTGATGAAGACGCGAAATGATAACAGCTTGAGAAAAGGGCGATTCGCCGTGACTGAAAATGGCATTAATGCTATTGAGTTTATTGATGTGTTTTCTGCTGACGATCAATTGATGCGAGACAGGTCGGTGTCGGGATGGTTGCCGCAGCGCCTGTAATCGTTGAAATCGATGATCAGCCCATACTTTATCCTGAGCTGATTAAGCCCTCTTGCCACTCGAATACAGTACTCGAGCGAAGGGCCGACCTGATCCTCGAGGTCAGAGCCCGGCCGGACGGACCATGGGCTGCTCCATGTCGTGACGCCATGTTCGGCAAGGTATTCGGCCTCTTCGAGGGTTGCGTTCAGGGCTTCGTCCTCACTCGTGTAGCCGAATGGTCTGGCAAGTTCAACGCCTGCGACTATACCGGTTCCGACATAGCCTCTGCCGAAAATGTCGACGGCTCCGATAAGACGACGCTTCCACTCCTTGTAACCGATGGCATCCGCTTTGCCGGGGCAGATCCAATTGAATTTCTCCTCGTTGAGCACTTCGAGGTCGCTGGTGTAAGCCATCACGCCCGTCTCCTCGTTCAGGCGTCTCAGCTGCCTTTCGCTGAATGCCGAGGTGGTCACATCAGCAGGAAACTTTTTCGTCGCGAAGTTCTCTCCTATCGCCTGCAGGGTGTCGATATAAATATCCAGTTCCTTGTCGAATACCTCCTCACCTGACAACACCGAACCACCCGTAATGTGAATGAATGAAAAACGGCCGGGCTCCTTCAGTGCCTCCCGGATGGACTCCGATATTTCCCGGGGCTTGTACCGGCTTTTTCCGACGCCCTCCCTGACCTGCTGCTTGTTGTGGCTGTTGATATTGCAATAACGGCAGAGGTTTCCTTTGGTGCCGAAGTGACAGTAGCTCGATGCAGTGAGGTCGAGTCGTTGCGGACGAGCCGTGACGATGTCTCTCATTGGAATACCCGAGGATGTGACGAGTTCGTAATAGTGCGGCTTTTCAGTGAGGTCCACAAACTCGAGAACCTCATCGTTGTCAATCAAAGCCAGCTGTCCGTCGACGAGATCGATGACGTAAGGATTTTTTTCGAGAGGAGTCGGATCAGGCAGAATGAGGGTGCCGTCCTTCAACAGAACCGATGAAGGCAAAGGCTTGAGCTGACCGTCCCTCGTTCCGAAAAGGGTTCGTCCGCGAACCTGATGGATAGCCGGATCGACCGCACTCAGGGCGGCATCGGTGTAATGGACCCCGCGGAGGCGTACATCGGTTTTCAGGATGACCAGATGTGGTACATCCGGATATTTGGCGGCGACCTCTTTCAGGGTCAATCTCCGCTCTGCTGTTTGTGTCGCTGTGTTGGACATGAGATTATTTCTACTTTTGAATTGACTATTGATGCATTGTGAAATTACCGGGTAAGTAATACTGAAGATCAGGCGCTTATTTGAAACATCTCTTCCCGGGAGGTGTTATAACGATAAACCGGATATTTTAGGATAGAAGAAGAAACAGCAAGGCGAGAGATGTATCCGGAAAGAAATGATGTTTCAGATATCAGTTAAACTCATGGTATCTGCGGTTGACAAGAAATAACGGAAGGTTAATAATCAATATCGGGTCAGCCGGCAAACTTATACCACAAAAATGCCTTATTCATGGGATGTATATACCTGCAGGGTGATAGTCGAGTGCTGTAGAAAAACGCGTTTTATGACCGTGCGTGTTATGACGCCTGTCAACAGATTAATCTCCGAAAACCTGATCGGCAAAGCTCGTCGCACCTTCCCGTTACCCTTGAATCCAGAAGCTTTGGCAGGCTGGGTATATTCGTGATCCGCCCAACCGGCCTCATCTTTTTATGATAATCGGCGAAGAAACATGTTTGAAATCCATGATGATCTCATTGGCCTTTCACGCATGATATTTATGCCATGTATGCGGTATTTTTATGTTATGCGTGATGAAATCATTCTTGTTTATGCTCTGTAAATTATATCTAACGAAAGTGGCCGGAGTGATGTCTGTGAGTGAGTGTTGTTGAAAGAGACGTGCGTGAACAGGTTACTTTGTTTATGGTATTTTTATGGTATTCGTAAGCCTGTTGTGATAGTTTATACCTTAATTATCGTTCTTTCTGTGCCGAATTGATGTTGGTTATGTCGGTATATGAAACAGGCGACAGGCAACCCTTGTTTGCGACGCTACCTGTCAGTTCCGGTCCGGGAATATTCAATCTCATCAAAATATCCTGCATCGTCAGGTCTGATATCTGAAGGGAGAAGGGCGTACGGTCAACGGGGTGTATACCTGATTTTCATGCCTCGCTGTCTGGAATGCCGACCATGATCGGTTTGTGTGAAATAATAATCTCAATCAATCAAGAGCGGAGCGAATACAACTATGAGCACTCTTAAAGAAAAGCTCTATCGGGAGCTTGCATTGAAGGTGGCGACGACGACCGACGGAATCAATTTCGAGCCGGACATATTCAAAAACCTGGATCTCGGTGGCCGGTATCAGGAAGAGGTACACTGTCTGTTCGAGCGAGCGTACGAAACCCATGTGGGCGTCAGGTTTCCTGTAGGCTTTTATTCGCCGCACGGGATTATCCATCCGTTGAGGTGGGATCGCCGCTCCCCCTACTCTCTCATCCATGATAACGGGGCGTATTACCTGGCTCATCACGGAAAAATCATCTATCCGGTTGAGTTTCTCGAAAGGCCGAAATATTACAGCCTGAAGACATCTGACGGTGTCGCCATGAATACTCTCGGCGTGTATGCGCAATATGGCCTCGTATCGGTGGCTTACAGCAACGAGTGCTCGCTCAAGGATCAAGGGCAGGATTGCAAATTCTGCAACATCAACGCAACGAAGGACACCTATGGCGAGGCTGAAAATATCGGCTGGAAATATCCGCACCAGATCGGTGAAATGCTTGCTGCCGCATACAGGGAGGATGGTGCGAGCCGTTTCAACCTGACGGGCGGGTTCGTCGCAGAGCGCCGCGAGGTCGAGTATTATCTGGATGTCGCCGATGCAGTCAGGGAGCATACCGGCCTGGATGATTTTAACGGCACTGTCGTCATCGGTGCACCTCATGACCTGAGCATCATCGACAAATATAAGGAGGCAGGTTATCGCACCATCGCTTCCAATATCGAGATATGGGACAAAGACATATTCAAGGCAATCTGCCCCGGCAAGGAACTTCAGTCCGGTGGCTGGGAGCATTGGGTGAAGACGCTGGAGTATGAAGCTAAGGTGTTCGGCAGGGGACGGGTGAGATCGAATATCGTGGCGGGAATCGAGCCCAAGGATTCGACTCTGGCTGGTGTCGAATATCTGGCGTCTAAAGGGGTCGTTTGCATGGCGACGACCTGGTGCCCGAATCCCGGGTCCGCCCTGGAGGGGCATCGTGCACCTGAACCGGAATGGTTCTATGACCTTTTCGAGAAAATAGCGGGCATTTTCAGACGTGAAGGTTTTACCTATGAACAGATCTATGACTGCTCGGCGGGAATTGGCGTTGTCCATGATTTTTACCGGATCGAGGATGAACTGATGCCGGTATTCAAGGGTCAGGTTGCCTGATCAAACAGCGATTTAGAAATACGGTTGAACAATACGTTGCGCCCACAGGCATGAGACATTCCGGCGGGGGCAACGCGTGAATGAACAAACAAGCACCAAGTATATGGAGCATTCCGATGAGTGAAAAGCATGGAAAGCATATCGCGATATATGGCAAGGGAGGGATCGGCAAATCCACCACAACCTCCAATATCAGTGCGGCCCTGGCTGATTCAGGTTACAAGGTGATCCAGGTGGGTTGCGATCCCAAGAGCGATTCGACGACCATTCTTCGAGGCGGCAACGACCTGCCGACGGTCCTCGATACCCTGCGTGAGCAAAGCAGGGTGCGCATCGAGGATATCTCGGCGGTCGGCTTCGGCGGAGTCCTCTGCATCGAGGCTGGTGGGCCCGTCCCGGGAGTCGGTTGCGCCGGCCGGGGCATCAATGCAGCGATTGAATTATTGCATGAGCTGAAGGTATTCGAAGAGTTCAAGCCTGACTTTGTGCTGTACGACGTCCTCGGGGATGTTGTGTGCGGAGGATTTGCTGTCCCGATCCGGGACGGTATTGCAGACCGTGCGTTTGTCGTGACCTCTTCAGACTTCATGGCGATCTTTGCAGCCAACAACCTGTTCAAGGCGATCAATAAATATGCGCCATCGGGAGGTGCCCGCCTGGGCGGAGTGATCGCAAACAGTATCCAGCACCCCTATTCACAGCCGCTGATCGATGATTTTGCAGCGCAGGCCGATGTGCCGGTGATTGGCTATGTGCCCCGTTCGATTACTGTGGCCCAAAGCGAACTGTTCGGCAAAACCGTCATCGAGGCGCTCCCGGAGTCTGAACAGGCCGGCGTCTACCGAAACCTGGCGAGACATATCGACGAAAACCTCGATTCGGTTATCCCAAAGCCGCTCAACGGTCCTGAACTCAAGAAATGGGCCAGGACGTGGGGCGACAGGATTATCGCAGTCGAGACGGGAGTGGTTCAGAAAATGGAATCAATCTGACATCTGATCACCCTAATAAAGTATCCATGAGCCTCCTGAAAGCAAAATCACCCCGAATTCGCGAAAAACGTCTCGACACGCTCAATGCCTGGCTTGGAGATACGGCTGCTGCAATAGCGGAGTTTTCGGGTGAGGATACCGTTCAACGGATCCGCACTTTTTCCCAGGGCGCACAGGACGATCTCCTGTATGTACTGCGCCTGCTTGCCGGAATCCGGAACAGCGTCACGATTATCCATGCTCCCCGAGGATGTGCGGCCGCAGGCCTCTATCATCAGGTGACCTCCGGCCGGGGACACTGGATCGTATCCAACCTTGACCAGAGGGATACCATCATGGGCGCCGACAGGAAACTGCGAAAGGCTGTGACTGCCGCGCACAGGCAATACAGGCCGGAAGTGATTTTCATTGTTGCAAGCCCGGTAGCGGCGATCAACAACGACGATATCCAGGCTGTCGTCGAAGAGTTGCACGAAGAACTCGAACTTCCTGTCGTTCCGGTATACGTGACCGGTTTCGCATCGCGAAATGCGGTGACCGGGTATGACATCGCCCTTCATTCCATCCTGAAGCATTCTGGAGGAGACCGTGGAGTACACCAACGAAGTTCGAAGGTCAACCTGCTTTCGGTCGTTGAGCACCCGGCTGATCGTTTTGAGGCTGAACGGCTTCTTTCGTCGCTTGGGGTCGACCTGAATATTCTTCCGGACGGGGCATCATCCAAAACCTTCCGTCTTGCCACCGAGGCCCGACTCTCCCTGTCCCTTGACCAGGACTCGGAAAATTATCTGGGAGTCATCCTTCGTGACGAGTATCGTGTGCCCTATATCGAACAGCCCCGTCCTGTCGGGGTCGAGGCAACAGGCCGATGGCTTGTCGCCGCCGGCCGTGCCCTCGGGATAGAAGATGCGGCCAGGGTGCTTCATGAACAGGAGTCCGCAAGGGTCCGGCGTGAATTGGGGGATTTCAGCCTTGAAGGCGTTCGCGTCTATCTTGCGCTCTCTCCGGCCACAGCATTCGCCGTAGCCGATCTCGTCGGGGAGTTCGGCGGGGAGGTTGCGGGCATCACCGTCAGCCACCTTGACAAGCTTCATACTGCGAGACTTGAAGATCTTTCCCGGAGAAGTCCTGCACTTCAGCTCCATGTGGCTGACGGGCAACCTTTCGAGGAACTGAACATCCTCAGGCGAATTGCCCCGGATATCTACCTCGGCGACGCAGCCCATCTCGGCCAGGTCGGCAGGCTTGGCATTCCCGTCGTATCCCTTGAAAATACTCCCGTTCTTGGATACAACGGAGTAACGGGTCTCGCACGATCGCTTTCACTTGCCCTGCGGAACCGTTCATTCGGTGCCGCTCTTGCCGGAATCCCGACTTCATACAAGGGGGCGTGGTATCGGCGCAGTCCAAACTGGCATATAAAAAAGGAGGTCAGATAGCATGTCGAATCATATCGATGGATCACGTAATTCCTGTGCCCTGCACGGAGCCCTTCAACTCATCGAGGCTATTGAAGGGGCAGTTCCTGTCATTCACAGCAATGCCGGTTGCGGCTATCAGCACTTCCTTGGTGTAAACCGCCTCAACGCCGGTGGTGATGCGTTCGGCGGTCCGCCGGTATCCAGCAGCAACATCAGCGAGAAACACGTCGTATTCGGAGGCAGTTCCCGATTGCGCGAACAGCTCAAGAACACGATTCAAGTGGTCGAAGGGGATCTCTACTTCATCGTTTCGGGGTGCTCCACTGAAATGGTTGGTGACGATATTCCCGCTATGACCAAAGAGGGGCGCGATCAGAATTTTCCCGTGATCTACGCCAATACACCAGGGTTTCGCGGCGACGTTCATCATGGGTATCAACTCGCAATCAAGGCCCTCGTCGAACAATTGCCGGATCTGCTCAAGGCGGGACGGACTCGCACAGCCGGCCAGGTTAATCTGTGGGGAGTCATTCCTCACCAGGACCCTTTCTGGGCAGGGAATCTCGAGGAGATAGGTCGCCTGTTGGAAGGCATCGGGCTCAAGCCTAACCTGCTTCTCGGTTACGGTCAGGATGTCAACGGATGGCACAAGGTTCCGGACGCCGATCTCAATATCGCGGTTTCAATCTGGGGCGAAACGCCGGCAAAGTTGCTTGAAGAACGTTACGGTACACCAGCGCTCACTCTTGAAGGATTGCCGGTCGGAGCTGCCGCGGGGCGCATGCTGCTCGCCGTCAGTGAAAAACTCGGCATCGACCGTGAACGCACGGAGAGCTTTGTCCGATCCGAAGAAAACCGGTTGAACCGGCATCTTGCCGCCCTTGCCGACACCTATTACCGCGCAGGCTTCCAGCGGGAATTTGCGCTGGTCGGGGAGAGCGCCCAGGTCGTCGGTTTGAGCGAGTTCCTGACCTCTACGCTGGGGCTGATACCTCGTACCCTGGTTATCACCGACAATCCCTCCGAGGAGGCAAAAGCCACCCTTCAGTCGTTACTTGCGGCTCTTGTTGACGGTTGGGGAACAGAGCTGTCTTTCAGTGAGGATCATATCGAGATTTCCGGCCTGATTCGTTCAGGCGGGGCCGGACTTGTGCTGGGGAGCGCTCTGGAGGAGCAGGTTGCCGTTGAACTCGGGTTGCCGTTCCTGCAGGTATCATTCCCGCTTTCCGGAAGGGTGGTGATCAATCGCGGATATGCCGGTTACAAAGGAGCATCTTCGCTCCTCGAAGACCTGGGGAGCGTCATCCTTTCGCACGCCCTCCGAGCTGATGTTTCGAGTCCGGATAGGCTTTCCCGGTCGGACACTGTTTTTTATGCCTGACTTTATTTCAACATTAAGTATTGATTGCGCTCAATCGGATAACTGATTGGTTGGATAACAAAAGACAGGATGTCACATGAAGAGATCGCTTGGAGCCAGGACGCTCCTTTTTCCTACCCCGGTTCTGATGGTCGGGACATACGATGCCGCCGGAAGGCCGAACCTCATGAACGCAGCGTGGGGAGGCATCTGCAGCTCGGAACCGCCGTGTGTCGGCGTATCTGTGCGCAAGGCCAGATACACCTACGGGAATATCGTTCAGCGTAAAGCATTTACCATCGGGATTCCCGGCGAAAGGAACGTGGTTGAAGCCGATTATGTCGGAATCGTTTCAGGACGCACAACAGACAAGTTTGCCGCGACCGGGCTGACCCCGGTCAGAAGTGAGCTTGTGGATGCCCCTTATGCGGCAGAGTTTCCTGTGGTTCTGGAGTGTCGTCTGTTTCAGACGATCGAAATCGGCGTGCACACGCAGTTTATCGGCGAGATTATCGATGTAAAGGGGGATGCAGAGTTGTTCGACGATGACGGCCTACTCGACATCATGAAAATCAGGCCGCTTCTCTATGACACATCCCATCGGGGATACCATGGCGTCGGACGTCTGGTCGCGCAGGCTTTTTCTGTCGGCAAGACAATATCATCGTGAGCCCGGCAGGGGAGGGCTCGATCAGGTATCAGGAAATCAACACCAAAGGCCATGTCACCATTAATCGTGATTGCAACAGTCGTTGCGAAAAGGGAGTCGTCCAAGCAACTCAGGAACGAACTGCTGAAGCTCGTTGCTCCTACCAGGAAGGAGGAGGGTTGCATCAACTACACACTCCATCAGGACAACGAAGATCCTGCCGTATTCATTTTTTATGAAACATGGCAAAGCCCCTTACACCTGGAGAGGCATATAGCCAGTGACCATTACAGGGCATATGCCAGTGCAGCAGAAGGTTTGATAGCCGGTAAAGCTGTCAACAAGACGACACTCATTGGATAACGGACATCGATTAATGGGGCCAAAAGTCCGGTATGGAGTGCAAACAGCTGTCTGAAACGGTGGCTCTTTTCTGTTTGCATCTTACCGATCGATCAGTCCCGGCCGGGTCGGCACAGTGCGAATCAACATGGCCGCCTCGTGTCGATTAATGAGACGACTGCTGTTCAACTATGCCTTCGGGGTTATAACGGCAAGGCTGGTCGTCGTCCAGGTAGGTGCTTCGTCACGGTCTGTCGAAGTTCACAAGACGGTGTCGATCGGACACTCGTCATGCCTGCGGCAGGATGAGTACCGTCATTCAGGTATTATTGCGGTATCTGCTTGTATTTGATTCAGATAATGGTCGTAATTGACAATTGTGAATCGGGAATCGATGAGTGTTTTCATTCATCGGTTCCCGATTGCTGTTCTGTTCCAGTGTTTGTTATGGCAGGGAGTTGATTTTTAATTGAAAAGGGCAGCTCTCTGTTTGTCATCTGCAACGCGAATCCAATAATAACCGGAAGGGTAAAAAAACGATGAGCCAAAAAGAGCATCTCGACGAAATCCTGCAATACATCCTTGAAACGAAATATGCATTGCTTACCTATGTACGCAGTGACCTGACACCGAGATCACGTACCATGGGCAGTTTCTCCCCAGATGGTGTCGATCTGGTTTTTTCAACAGGGAAGTCGACGGCCAAGGTGCTGGAAATCGGGAAAAACAGGCGGGTATCCTTCTTTTTCGAGCATGACGGACAGGTGTCGGAGCATTGGAAGAGCCTTCTTCTGATAGGGGACGCAGAACTGCTTTCTGCTGGTTCGTCCGATTACAACAAAGCTGTTGAGCGTTTAGCCGCAAAAAGTCCCCGCTTCAGGGAACGTGTCGAAAAAGGAGACCTCGACAGCGCAGCCATTTACAGGATCAACACCAGAGAACTTGAATATGTTGACCGCAGCAGGGGTAATTCTCCGGTAAGGATAGCGATTGCCTGACAGCATATTCGCTGCAGCGGACTTATTGCATCGGGGGCTGTCGTCAAAAGCCGGTTGAGCTTTCAGGATTTTTTTTACGACTATAGCCGACATCATGATTCGGGATATGTCGTTCATTCTTTTTCCACAAGGCCTGATGTCTCAACCGGTCAAAAACAATGTGTCTGAAAGAGTCTCCGGCCTCTTTTCCGGCAATCGGCAAACCTCCCCGGTTCTGTTGCCGGTCTCCTCTGGAAGAAAATATATGCGTCCCGCTTGATTGTGATTTGTCATGGGGGCAACAAATCCTGTTTTTCTTCATAACGCTCGTTTCTTTAAAACTCTGCTTTTGTGTCATTGAGTGTTATAAAATGAGGGGATGTCTAACCCATATCCAGGGTATTTTTATGGTATATGCCGTTGGTTTGCTGGATATTTACTTTTATTGCCCATAGTAACCTGTCAAATGCAGTCGCCATGAATTTCACTGAAGATGAATCGTCGTTTATCTCAGCAGGTTCATGCCATATTTGTGGTATGCACATCTATCCGTGATTATTCAGATAGTCATTAAATGACAGATCTGGAAGTGAGATGTTATGCAATTGCCGATCATATCCGTTTCCCTCAATATCCATTATTATCCTTTCCTGAAAAGGGTGCTTACGGATGATGATATATGAATATTCCCGATACAAATATTTTCAATAACAACAGAAGCGAACTTTATGACTACCACCCTGACAGCGACATCTGAGCGTAAACTGACCCTTAACGATGTGATCGCAAAATACTCCCATATTCCTCGTCTTCTCATCCTCAGGATCGATGCCCAAATCCGGGGGGTTCATTACACTGATCAGGCGCTCAGCGTTGTCGATCCTTCCATTCATCAGATTTACAGCCGTGCCCGACACGGAATAAAAGACGATGAATCAAAACAGTATCCAGCATCTCTTTTGCTGAAGGACGGTTCCCTTATAATCTCCTCCCAGACACCGCTTGAAAAAAATCCATACCTCGTTGACCTTGTCGACGGGCGTCTGGCTTTGGTCGATAACGATGAAATCATAGAGTTCGTCGAACTATGGGAAAAACCGGCCTACTACGAGCTTTATACCTCCTCCGGCATTCCGATGAAAGATGTTGTCAGCGCTCGACCGCAGCGGCTTGATCTGAGTTCATCAACCTATTGTCACTTCGGTGCAAAGCACAAAGGATGCAAATTCTGCGCCATCTATCCCCCGGACAGGAAGAGTGTTGCTGCCCGTGTCAAGCCGCAGGACATAACTGAAACAATACGGGCTGCCATAAGCGAGCCGGGTCGTTTCTCATTCATCCATATTACGGGAGGAACGAAGCTTGGAGGCAAAGAGCTTCTGGACGCAGAGCTCGAGCACTATATCGAAACGCTTCAGGCGATCGGTGAGAACTTCACGACGAAAAAATTTCCGTGCGATGTGACTACCACCGCTTTCAGCGAGAAGCAGCTGCATCGGCTTTACGACGAGACGGGAATCATGGCCTACACGACCGACCTGGAGGTGCTTGATGAAGAGAAGTTCAACTGGATCTGCCCTGGAAAGTCAGAAACCATAGGCTACAGGGAGTGGAAGAAACGCCTTGTTACGGCGGTCGGCATTTTTGGCAGGGGTTATGTCGGAACGGGCATCGTGGCGGGGGTGGAACTCGCCAAACCTTTCGGGTTCACCAGTGAGGACGAAGCGCTGCACTCCACCCTGGCAGAGGCGGAAGACCTTGCCGCCAGTGGTGTCACCACATGGGGTACGGTCTGGAAGGTGCTTCCGGGAGCGGAATTCCGTGACCAGCAAGGTCCTTCCCTGGAGTATTGTGTGCGTCTGGCAGAGGGGTTGTATCAGTTAAGGGTCAAGTACGACCTGAAAGTCGATTTCAACGACTACAGACGCTGCGGAAACCACCCGGATGCTGATCTATCCCGACTCCTGAAATGATTTTTCCACCTGTCCTGCGACTCATTGAAATGGGGGCTTTTCAATGAAATTTTCTGATAAATGCACCGTGTCGCATTACAAACCGGAGGAGCTGTCCAGTTGGGCGAGCCAGGTTTTGCAGGCGAACCATATGTCAGCTCGAGAAGCGGACCAGACTGCCCGGTTACTGGTTCGAAGCGACCAGCGGGGGTATTACACGCATGGCCTGGTGCGTCTGCCTTCATATGTCGATCGTTTGCGAGAGGGCGCAGTCAATCCTAACCCGGTAATCACTATTGCCCGGAATGCGTCAGCATGGAGTGTCGATGCTGACGGGGCGCTTGGGCAGGTGCTGGGTATGCATGTGATCGAGGCCGCCGGGCCCTATCTGCAGCGAGAACCGTTGCTCTGGGTCAACGTCCGGCGGACGGGGCATCTGGGCGCGTTGGGGATTCTGGCACTTGAAGCTGCAGAAGCGGGCTTTATCTGCCTGATGGGGCAGCGCACACCACCTCTTTTGGGTTTGCCGGGATTTCAACGTCGCGCAATCGGCAACAACCCTTTTGCATTCGCTGCACCAGCCGGTAACGGACGGCCGCCGTTTGTGTTCGATATGGCCTGCAGTGTGGCGGCGAGGGGGCATATTTTACTGGCGGCGCGCGAAGGAAAGCCTGTCCCGGCCGATTGGGCACTCGCATCGGACGGGACTCCGACAACTGATGCCGGCGTTGCGGTTTACGGTATGCTTCAGCCCGCAGGAGGGTATAAAGGCATGGGGTTGTCCATGATGATCGAGTGCATGGCCGCAGCGTTTTGCGCAGAGGCTGGTTCAACAGGTGATATTTCCATGGAGGTGCATGCAAACGGCGCAGGAGGTCGCCAGAGTGCATTTTTTCTCTTTTTGAACCCTGCGGTCACAGGCGACCGAAACGCGTTTACCGAATATATGCACCACTGGATGGACCACTACGCAGAAAGCAGCAGCGAGGCCCGGATTCCCGGACATCGAGCCGACACTCTTGAGGCAGAGTCATACGAAAACGGTATTGCATACTCTTTGCAGATTGAAGCAGAGCTGCAGTGTTTTGGCCGGAGGTTCGGGATACAGATGCCGTCACCTTCGATATACTGAATCAATGTTCGTGAAATCACGAAAATCATGTTTTCATATATGCCTGAGCCTGAGGTCTTCATATCAATATCGAGTATTTGCCTGTCATTTGTATGTTCGATATTTCAGTGACGATACATCACTCTCATTATTTCTGATTGAGTGTCGGTAAATATTGGCGAATCATGACGGAAAGATATCTGCCGGGTAGCTTATTTCCGGTATGCAATATACCGTTTAGACGGGATTGATCGGTAGTATAATATTGCTGATTTTACGCAGTACACTTGATGGTGAGATAAATAATGCTGATGCATATTGTTTGTTTTTTCCTGTAGATCCGGATAGATGAAATAAGTATAAGAGGGCTGATTCCTGCATTTATGGGATCAGCTTTTCATTTGTTATGGATTCCTTGCTGGTGTCAAGATATGTTGTTTCGAGGAACTCTTTTTCAAGAATCAAGAAAAGATTATCGTGTCCGGATTACGTATTGTCAGCGCATACATCAAGCAGAACAGGGCGAGCTATTTCCTCGGGATCAGTCTTGTCGCGAGCGGAAGCCTTTTTGCTGCGCAGATCCCGCGTCTGCTCGGTCGCGTTACAGACAGCTTGCGGAACGGAAGCCCCGGGGTGGCCGAAATGGCCGGTTATGCAGGGTTGATCGTTCTCATCGGCGGAGTTCGTGTGGTGGCAGGCTGGGGCGGTCGCGTGCTTGTGCATCACAAAGGACGTGTGCTGACCTATCGCCTGCGCAAGGAGCTGTTTGAAAAATGGGGCACCCTCTCACCGTCTTACTACCATCGCAACAGTGTCGGCGATATGATATCCCATGCATTGAGCGATGTCGAGGTGGTACGTGAACTGGTTTCCCAGGGCTTTAATCAGGGGATCAGCGCGACGGCATTGTTCTTTGGCGCCCTTGTGCTCATGGTCATGAATGTCGATTGGCGACTGACGCTCGCAGGCATGGGGCCTCTTCTGGTAATTCCCCTCCTGGTCAAGTGGCTTGGGCCGGCAATCAGGCTTCAATCCCAACGTGCCCAGGAAGCCATCGGCGACATGGCCCAGACAACTGAAGAGGTGGTTGAGGGCATTCGTGCCGTCAAGGCTTTTGGTACTGAGCAGGTCTTTATCAGCCGCTTCGAGGAGAGGGTCGATGCGATAGCCGAAGAGAAGATGCGTTTCGCCCATCTTTCAGCATTGTTCACCGCCCTCGTGCCCCTGATGGTCAACTTTGGCTTCATCCTGGTCCTGGGATATGGCGGAATACTCGTGACGTCGAAGATCATCTCCCTTGGGGATTTCGTGGCGTTCACGCTCTATGTGGTTCTGTTGCGCCTGCCACTGGAACAATTGGGCAATGTCGTCAATATCGTCCAACGCGCCGTTCCCTCCCTGGACAGGATCGATGAACTCTTCCATGTCGTGCCGGATATCATCGACAGCAATGATGTAATAGATCGTCCGGTTCAGGGCGACATCGAGGTCAGGAACCTAACCTTCCGTTATCCCGGAAGCGACCGGCTTGTGCTGGAGGATATATCGTTTTCTGTGAAACCGGGCCAGACCCTCGGTATCATCGGTTCTGTCGGAAGCGGCAAGTCAACCCTGGCTGATCTGATGCTGCGTCTCTATGACCCTCCTGCAGGTACGGTCTTTATCGATGGCCAGGATATCCAGAAGTACCCGCTGACCCGACTCAGGGAGGGGATCGCCTACGTTCCCCAGGACGGTTTCCTCTTTTCCAGCACTGTGCTCGAGAACATAGGGTTCTCTGATGAGCTTCCCGATCGCGATCGGGCTGAACGTTGCGCGAAGATCGCTGCTGTCCATGATAACATCAGCAGGCTTGCCGAAGCTTACGATACGGAAATAGGAGAACGGGGGATCCGTCTGTCCGGGGGACAGAAGCAGCGCCTGGCCATTGCCCGCATGATCTACAAGGATGCTCCGGTCCAGATCATGGATGATTCCCTGAGCGCCGTCGACGCTGCAACGGAGTGGAGGATCCTTGACAATCTTCGCCGTTTGTCAACGCCTGAAAGCGAACATAATGAGGGAAAGGGGAAGGTGACGATCATCATCTCCCACCGTTTGAGCGCAGTCAGGCATGCCGATGAAATCCTGGTGCTTGAAGACGGCCGCATCGTTGAGCGCGGTAATCATGCATCCCTGATATCCATTGACGGGATATATGCCGGACAGTGGTTCATCCAGACCGGCCAGTTCGGCAACAGTGAGACTGATGGAGCTGATGTGAAAGGCAAAAGAGCGATTCTGGAACCCGTTCCGGATGTAGAGCTGGACTGCCTTGAAGCCGGACATCAGGAGGATGTCTCATGAACGTGAAATCTCCTTCTCCGGGTGCGCTGGCCCCTTTGCTTCCATACATGAAGTCCCACCGCAAGGGCCTGGCAACAGTCTTTATACTCGTCGTATCCGTCGTTTTCATCGATCTTGCACAGCCCTGGCTGGTGAAAGAGGCAATCGACCGCTACGTATCGGTTTCCCGGCCGGATCCCATGGCGATCATTCGCATGTCGGCAGCATATCTGGTGCTTGTCCTGCTCGCTTTCGGGCTCACCTATTACCAGGATACCCTGCTGCAGAGGATCGGCCTGTCGATCGTGCGATCGATCCGCATCGATCTTTTCAGGCATATCCAGAGCCTCTCGCTTCGTTACTTCGACCAGAACAGTCCCGGCCGTGTCATCACCAATGTGGTCAGTGATACCGAAGCGCTCAACAACTTTTTCACCCAGTTCCTGTCCAATACGTTGAGGGGCGGCTTCTCCCTTATGCTGATCATGGTTTTTATGGCGAGGCTTGACCTGGTCATAGCCCTTTACTGTTTCCTGCTCGTCCCGGTCGTGGCCGTTTCGGCATTCTTTTTCCAGAGGAAAATCCAGTCCATCAACGCGGAAGTCAGGCATCGGCTCGGCCTTCTCATAGGTTTCCTGGCCGAGAATCTGAACGGTATGGCTATCGTGCAGATTTTTCATCAGGAAGCCAAACAGCAGAAGCGGTTCGATGACAGGAACAGAGTGCTGCTTGCTGCTACCATCAGGGAGAACCGCTGGTTCCTGCTCTTTTTCAACGTCACCGAAATGCTGGCAGATCTTACCGTGGCGGCTCTTGTCTGGTTCGGGGGAAAAGGAGTGATCGAAGGGACGATATCTTTTGGCGTGTTGTACGCTTTTGTCGGATACATCAGGCGTTTTTTCCAGCCGATTACCATCATATCGCAACAGATGAACATCCTGCAATCCTCGATCGTTGCTTCGATGCGCATAAGCAGTACCCTCGAGGAGGCCCCGGATATCAAGGAGGTTGCCGGTGCAAAAGCGCCGGAGGCAGCCGGTGGTATAAAGCTTGTCGGCGTTTCCCTGGCCTACCTTCCCGGTCATCCTGTGCTGCATGATATCAACCTGACGATCCGACCCGGCGAACGTGTCGGTTTTGTGGGGGCTACCGGGGCAGGCAAGAGCTCGATCATGAACCTGGTTACGAGGTTTTATGACGTTACCGAAGGGGCTGTTCTTGTTGACGGCAAAGACATTCGCCAGTGGCCGCTGGATATGCTGCGGCGGACAGTCGGCATTGTTCAGCAGGACGTCACGCTGTTTGCGGGTACTGTTACCGACAACGTGCGGTTCTTCCAGCCTGGAATTCCTGAGGAACGGGTCAGGGACGCCTGCCGTCTTGTCGGAGCTGAACCCTTTATTTTGCGCATGCCACAAGGGTACGACACAATCCTGTCGGAGCGAGCCGGCACTCTCTCCGCCGGCGAACGACAACTTCTCTCCTTTGCCCGGGTTCTGATATTCGACCCCAGGATCCTGATCCTTGACGAAGCGACATCGTGTCTCGATTCCAGGGCTGAAGAGGTACTGCAGCAAGCCATCCACAGGGTTTCTGCCGGCCGGACACTGCTTGTCATCGCTCACCGGTTGTCAACGGTGCAGGAGATGGATACGATCTGTGTCCTTGAGCAGGGGCGGATCGTCGAAGCCGGTACGCACGTCGAGCTACTCGGGATGCATGGTTACTACTGGCGCCTGCACCAGTCCCGGATGCTGCTTGACGAGGTGGCTTGAGCAGAGCGATGCCCTGGACTGAATGGTGCTTGTGCTGTATCGTGATCGGGAGGCAGGGCAGCATTCCTGAATCGAACGATATCGTCGGACGGTCATCCGTCATCCCGGTACTTTCTGCCGAATGTTCAAGCACCCCGGGGAATATTCGGTGAATATGAACTTTCTGAAAGACAAAATATTGAATATCGACTGTTCGCTATGTTGCTTGTCTGGTTTGCGGGATACGTGGCTACTCTCTATTGGGTATTTTTATGGTATATATTTGTTGTTTTGTCAGGGATTGTCTTTTTTGCTTCGTGGTTAATAATCAAAGATAGATGATATGGTTTTCAGGCATGGATATATCTCGCTCCTTTCTGGAGGAAACTGTTCGTGTTGTACAGGGTACAATCATTGTAGGATAATCGGCTTGCATACGTAGGAATATTTCTGTTCTGCCATGTTATGCAAAGGCCGATTCTCGTATGCAGGGAGTTGGCTTTTTTTGTTTCACGATGTTCTGGATTTTATAAAATAATAATGCAAAGATTTCCGGGGGATATTTCATGACTGCGATATTACTCGATAAGGTTGAACGTAAGTTGACTCTGAATGAGGTTATTGAAAAATATCCTGATGTGCCACGCATCGTCATCCTTAAAACCGACGTGCACCTGCGCGGCGTCCATTTCACCGATGCAGCCCTGGGCGTTGTCGATCCTGCGATCCATCAGGTCCGGGGAAAAAGCCTTTTCGGTTCGAGGGACGGGCAGATCAAGCCGTTGCCGGCTTCACTCCTTTTGAAGGATGGTACCCTGATTTTACCGGATCCGACACCGCTCGAAAGGAGTCCCTACGTCATCGATCTTGTTGACGGACACCTGGCATTGATTGATAACGATGAGCTTCTCGAGTTTGTGGATCTCACGGAAAAGCCGCGTTACTATGATCTCGTCACCACCTCGGGGATTCCAATGAAAGAGATCGTTACGGCTCGTCCGCAACGGCTTGATCTCATTGTGTCAGGTTACTGTCATTTCGGGACCAGGGGGAACAGCTGCCGTTTCTGCGATATCAACAGCCATAACAGGCAGCAGGCCAAAGAGGGGGTCGGGAAAAGCCGCTACAAGCCCCAGGAGATATCGGAGACCATAAGGGAGGCCCTGAAGGAGCCCGGCCGTTTCTCATTCATTCATCTTACAGGCGGCTCGGTGCTTGCCGGCGATGAGGTTTTCGACAGGGAACTCGAACTCTATATCGAAACGCTGCAGGCGATCGGAGAGAACTTTGCTACAAAGAAGTTTCCCGTCGATGTGACCACTTCCGCGCTCAACGAAAAGCAGCTGCGTCGCCTGAATGACGAGACGGGAATCATGGCGTACACAAGCGATCTGGAGGTTCTTAACGAGGAGAAATTCAATTGGGTCTGCCCCGGTAAAGCAGATTCGCTCGGCTATAAGGAGTGGAGGAGCCGCCTTATCCGTGCTGTCGACATATTCGGGAGAGGCTATGTCGGAACAGGTATCGTCACCGGTGTGGAACTTGCAAAGCCATTCGGATACACCAGCGAGGACGAAGCCCTGCGAGCAAACCTTGAAGAGGCGGAATACCTTGCAGAACACGGCGTCACGACGTGGAGCAGCCCATGGGTGGTCCGTCCGAGTTCAGACTTCCATGACCAGAAAAGCCCATCGCTCGAATATTGTATCCGATTCGCGAGAGGTCTCGATCAATTGAGGGTCAAATACGGGCTGATCATCGATTTCAACGACTACAGGCGTTGCGGCAACCATCCCGATACCGATCTGTCCCGCGTTCATTGACGTCGTTCGCCGCGGCACAGCTATTGTAACAGGAGAGGATTAAAAAACATATACCAACAGCATAACAGGAGATGCAGCATGAGCGTTCAATTGTCCCAGGAACTGATTTCTATCATAAACGACCACCGATCCGTCAAGGCACTTGCTACTGTAGATGATTCAGGAGTCCCGCATGTAGTGGTCGATCACTCCATATACGTCGCGGAAAACGGAAATATCCACTATCTGGAACAACTCGAATCTTCCCGGAGCAATCACAACCTTGTCGGCTCCATCTGGTTTGACCGTAAGGTGTCAATCGGTGTTCAGGGGGGCGACGACAAGAAATTCCAGATCAAAGCGTTTCCGGTAAAAGTGCACATCACAGGGCCTCTTTTTCAAAAGCATTATGTCGAACTCCGTCAAAAACTTGGCGACGTCGACCTTACGGGCGTATGGGAATTCAAGCCGATCGAGGTGACTGACGAAAGCCTGAAAGCGCTCCAGCAGGATGAAGAGGCCAATCGTCCCATATTCCGCCATCTCGACCGGTTTGCGAAAATACAGAGCAACAACTGACTCGGACGGTGAACGAGGTTGTTTTCCCGCACAGCTGGAGTGCAACGAGGCAACCTCATCGATAAGATTTGAAAACAGAATCCTTACAGAGACAAGCCTGGAGTTGAAATGATTGACTTATTGCGCAAACGCCGAAGCATCCGGAAGTTTTCCGACGAAAAAGTATCACAGGAATCCGTCAGGACCCTCATTGAGGCGGCCCTTCGTTCGCCTTCGTCACGAGGCATCAATCCGTGGGAATTCATAGTCGTCGATGATCCGGAGCTGATCGCGGAACTGTCGAAAGTGAAGCCGAGCGGTTCGGCTTTTCTGAAAACGGCTCCTCTTGCAATAGTGGTCAGCGCAGACAGTACGAAGTCGGATGTCTGGGTCGAAGACTGTTCCATCGCTGCGATCATCATCCAGCTGGCAGCCTCTTCACTGGGCCTGGGCAGTTGCTGGATCCAGGTTCGCAAACGTCAGCACGATTCGGAAATAACGGCTGAATCCTATATCCGTGAACTCCTGGGATTGCCGGGGCACGTGACGGTTTCATCAATTATTGCCATCGGGCATCCTGCCGAGGAGAAGCCCTCCGTACCCGGGCAGAACCTTCAGCATGACAAGGTAAGGTTCAATTCCTGGAGTTGAAGCATCTCCTCGGGGCGGCGCTGCCGAACCTTTTGTTTCAAAGCCCGGAGCGGCTGGACACATCTGGGGTGATGTTGTCGCGCCGATCACTTTTTCCGGAAAATCAATTTTATGACATAATCAGATAACGCCATGTCCAATATACTAACGCTAACCTCAGAACGTGAGCTGACCCTGAACGAGGTTATCGTCAAATATCCTCATATTCCGAAACTGATTATCGTTAAAACCGCGGTCCAGATCCGCGGGACCCACTACACCGATCAGGCTCTGAGCATCGTTGATCCGGCTATCCACCAGCTTCACAGCCGGGTTCTTTTTGGAAGAAAAGAGGGGGATTCAAAACCGTATCCTGCATCTCTCCTGCTGCGCGATGGCTCAGTGATTCTCAGCTTCCCGACGCCGTTGGAGAAAAATCCGTTCATTGTCGATCTTGTGGACGGCCGTCTGGCCCTGATCGACAACGATGAGGTCGTCGAGTTCGTCGAACTTTGGGAAAAACCTCGTTACTACGATCTCTTTACCTCCTCCGGTAAACCCATGAACGAGATCGTTACCGCCCGCCCGCAGAGGCTTGATCTCAGCGCATCACATTTCTGCCACTTCTGGTCCAAAGATAAGGGTTGCAAATTCTGCGCTATCTACAGCCATACCAAACAGACTTCAGGCGGACGCATCAAACCCCGGGACATCTCTGAAACGATAGGTGCGGCAATAAGTGAGCCTGGCCGGTTCTCATTCATCCACATCACAGGCGGTACGCAGCTTGGCGGAAAAAAGGTTCTGGACAGGGAACTTGAGCATTACATCGAAACGCTCCAGGCGATCGGGGAGAATTTCGCCACGAAAAAATTCCCGTGCGACGTGACGACAACGGCATTCAGTGAAAAGCAGTTGCAGCGTCTGTACGACGAAACCGGCATCATGGCTTACACCACTGATATCGAAGTGCTTAACGAGGAGAAATTCAACTGGATCTGCCCTGGAAAGGCTGAAACCGTTGGTTACAAGGAATGGAAAAGGCGCCTTGTTTCAGCCGTCGGCATTTTTGGCAGAGGATACGTTGGGACAGGTATCGTCGCAGGAGTCGAATTGGCCAGGCCGTTTGGATTTTCCAGCGAGGACGAAGCACTTCGGGTGACTCTCGAAGAGGCGGAAAATCTGGCCGAGAATGGAGTCACCACCTGGGGTTCGCCATGGAAGGTTATTCCCGGTGCCGAATTCCACGACCAGAAAAGTCCCTCACTCGAGTATTGCGTGCGCCTGGCTGACGGGCTTTATCAGTTGAGAGTAAAATATGGGCTTAAAGTCGATTTCAACGACTACCGCCGTTGCGGCGCTCATCCCGATGCTGATCTGTCCAGACGGTTGTGATACGATATATAATTGCATTAGAGGTATGCACAAGATGCAATGCTTTATATGTTTTGCTTCGTAGACAGGTCAACTATTTGTTGAGTGCAGCCTAATTGTGGTATGAAATATACCTCATAATAGGGATTTCGCGGTTATTATATATTCCCTATTATATTCCCGTTTTCCGGCTTGAAAGGGGTGCTTAAAAAGATGGCATAAGAGGTGTGTGCAAGATGCAGTGCTTCATATGTTTTGTTTCGGCGACAGGTCATTTATTTGTCGGGTGCAACCTGTTTGTGGTATGAAATATACCTCATAACAGGGATTTCGCAGTTATTGTTTATTCCCTATAATATACACGCTTTCGACAGGTTCATTAATACGACCTGTCAATGGATTGTTTGTTGTTTTTTTTATAAGTAACAAAATAAGTGCCCTCTGGCAAAGGATCTTCATATGATAAATATCTCGATTTTCAGTATTCCGTATTGTTGTTTTACGGTGTAAAGGTTCGGCAATCCCATGGTTTTTTTACAGTTGAATTCGTCAATCAATTAATCCATTCATAGCATAAAAGGAGTTATATGAGAAATATTAAGTGGGCTGCAATAGTGCTTGGAGCCCTGTTGATCGGGAACGCCGATCTTCATGCTGCCGAGCAGATAAACTCCGGCTCTCCGGGGGCTCAGGGCATTGTTGCAGATAGTCAGAACGCTGAAGCAGCGGCAGCAACAGAAGCAGATGCAGCGGCAGCAGCTGATGCAACAACCAAGCCTGTTACGAGGGCAGAGCTCGACGGCATCAACAGTCAGCTTGCTATCCTCAATGACCAGCTGAACAGGACGTTGACATTGAATACGGCGAGCACGACCCGTTCTCTCAAGATAGGTGGAACCTTGCAGACTCGTTATACTTTTCTGGATTCCAATGATACAAAGGGAGCTGCCAAAACAAAGGATGCCAGCGCATTTTCAATTCCTGCTGCGAGCATTTCGCTTACCGGGAGCCTCAGGAAGGATTACGCTGACGGCAGGAACCTGGACTACGCGGCAGGTTTCCAGGCGGCATCCGGAAGCTCATGGAATCTGCAGGTAACAGATGCTTACCTGAAGTACAACATCCTTCCCACACTTGATAATGAAAAGCCTTTGCTTTACGTCCAGGTCGGACAGCAGAAAAGACCTTTCGGCGTCGAGCCGCTGGCGACTGAGGACAAACAGCCGGCGATCAATCTTGCAACATTTGCAGGGACGGGTGGCTACAGCCTCTCTACAAGGGATATCGGTATCCAGATCAAAGGTGACCTGTTCCCTGCCGTAGATACAGGCTACGGTTATCGGGTGCCCCTGATTGAATACTCGCTGGGCCTGTTCAACGGTTCGCTTCAAAATGCTGCTGACACCAATCGCAGCAAAGATGTGGGAGGCAGGATCGCTTTCAATGCGCCGGTGGACTACAACTCTGACTTCCGCGGCCTTACTGTCGGCACTTCATATACGACAGGTCAGGGTGACTACACCACAGCCGGTACTTTTGGTAAAGCATCGAAGACCAGATGGGGTTATGACATCTCCTATGTCGCATCTCCGGTTGGCTTCACTGCGGAATATGTGAAAGGCAGAGACGAGCATGGAATAGACTTGAAGTCTGTCACACCGGTAAAGTCCGACGGCTACACCCTTACGTTTTTCTATCAGTGGGGTGAGCAGTTCCTGAAAAGCGTGCGTTCCCAGGCGCGTGCAGACGACTGGTGGCCGACGACCTATCAGCCATTCATTCGCTATGACCGCTGGGATCCCAATACTGCTATCGCGAAAAACGAGACGTCGATCTGGACTTATGGCTTCAACGTCTTCTTTGCTGAAACGACGAAGTTGCAGATCAACTACAACGTCAGTGAAAACAGGGATCTGACAAATGCGGACGTCAAGGCTGCCGGCAAAGGCTCATTGAGGAAGCACGAAGTGGCCGCACAGTTCCAGTATGGTTTTTAAGAGACTTCAACACAATTACAAGGAGATTTTCGAGATGAGAAAATGGATAAAAATGCTTCCGTTGCTGGCGGCAATACTGTCAATATCTGCCGTTGCACATGCGGTCGACAAACCCTCGGTGATCAGATTCGTCGTGCCGGGTTATGTTCCTGAAAAAGCATCGCCGACACAGCTGCTTTTCACGGTGGTGTGGGAGCAGAACTTATTGCAGCAGGAGTTCGCAAAAGATGGTATCAGGATTGAACGGATCCTCACGAAACAGGCCGGCCCTGGTGTTAATGAGGCTTTCGCGAATGGCAAGGCCGATTTCGGCCAGTGCGGTGATTTCCCGCTGACTGTCGGTAGAGCCGGCGGGTTGAAAACCAAGCTGATACT
>Ga0326729_1000100_pt1 | contig 24402 bp, 19 predicted proteins | sample MHFSIPfraction_2_FD_207744 | JGI IMG/M metagenome (GOLD analysis project Ga0326729, IMG submission 207744) | Lab enriched peat soil microbial communities from Michigan Hollow, Ithaca, NY, United States - MHF6AY SIP fraction | ecosystem: Environmental > Terrestrial > Soil > Wetlands > Peat...
TCAGGCGCTGTCTGCCGACGAACCATGCGAGAATATTCTCCGGTCTGGCAGAGGGAGATGGGGGGAGGTATTGTTCCCCCCGGAAAAAGCCCGGCTTTCTGCTTGCATTTTTACATAACAGAATCCATCTTGTTATTAAACAAGGAGTTCTGGATTCTTCTCCCGACTTGTCGGGATCGGAATGACATGAAAAGGAAAGCCTGCGCAAACAGCGATTAAAAAATTTTTATCGCCGGAGCAATAACAGAATATCGCTGACAAAGCCCGACTAATCGAGTGACTGGCCGACATTGCCGCTTCCCGCCTTCAGCTTGAGGTATTTGAGCTGGGCGGGCTTCATGGCGATTTGAAGCAGATACCCCTTGTGCTCACCCGACGGCACCCACTGGGCACTGAACTGGAAGTCGTGCAGATCACGGTAGAGCATGAGCGAGGGATAGACAAACTGGCTGTTCCTGAGATCGTAGCCGGAATTGAGGCCAACCTGCCAGTTCTTCGAAAGGGCGAGCCGGGCGGCGGAGTTCACGAGCGCGGTGGAGGATGGGTTCAGCGGATCGCTCTTGTCGCTGATCAGATAGAGCGACATGCGTAGCGACCAGGGGAGCGAATCGCTGAATTTGGTCAGCTCGTCGCTGTTGAACCGCTCCTTGTAGATCGCCTGCTCGACCGGCAACGCAGCGTTCCGGGCAAGCGACTCCTCAATCCCCTTTTCATCTTCGGCGGCAAACGGCATACGCAGGTGGCCGCTGGTGCTCACGCTCATATTGAGGAAGCCGTTGACAAAGCGGAGCAACCCCTTGCCATCGTCCATGGCAAGCTTGTCCACCCTGTAGCCATCGGCCTTGTTTCCGTTCACCGGATCGTAACTGTAGAAGTCGTAGGTCGCTCCGGCGCTGAACATCAGAGCGGGGGAGAAGGCGTTGCTCGACGCCGTCACCACCAGCGGCGCGATGGGCATAGAGTCGGCGGCGAAGTTGTAGCCGGACGACGCCGTCAGCGAGAGCAGTTGCACCGTTTTGTAGCCTGCGCCAACGCTGCCGCTGTCGCCTTTCGACGCCTCATGACTGCGGAACTTGCCGTGAAAGAGGTTCTGGAGGCTGATGCCGACATAGCTCCGTTGTTCCGGCACGGTGGAGTAGAGCGACTCCCCGAAGCGGTTGTATCGCACGCTTTTCGACGTCAGAGGATCGGTATAGGAGTCGTATATATCGTAACCGCTGCCCCGATAATCGGGATTGTAGATATAGGAGATGGTCGGAATGAAGGTGTGACGGATAGCGGCGAGTCCGAACATCCTGTCGAAGAGGCCGGTGTTCATCGCCCCATAGAGCCGCGTCTGCGCATCGAGCGAGAAAACCGTCGTGGCGTAACTGTCCGGCGCGAAAATCGTCTCCTTCTGTCCGAGATTGTCATAATGAATCGTACTGTTGACCCGGTATTGCGTGTAGGTCAGCGAAGGCGATAGATTAAGATATTTGAACAGCGTGGACTGAATTTTGAACGGAATCTGAACGCTGGAAGCATTCAGGTCATCCTGATTGCTGATCGATTTTTGAAGCGCCTGCATGTTGAGCCCCTGCGTGAACAGGGCGCGGTTTCCGGGAGAAAAATCGTGCAGATAGCCGATTTCCAACCCTGCGTTGCCGGTATAGTAATCGGATTCGACCCCGCCGAGATTTTCGAACTTCGCGCTGCCCGACAGGTTTGGCTGCATGTACAGGCGCGAACTCCACTCCGAAGGCGACGAGACGAGCCTTGGGCGGAAGGGGTAGATACGATTCTGGTAGAGCGTGGCCGTAACGTTCTGCGTCAGATCGCTGTTTGTCAGGTTGTCCACCCGCTGGTACCCGGCGATCAGCGCCCGGTTGCCTTCGTTCCACGACTTTGAAAACGATGCATACGAGGTCGCCTGCTGGGTGACGAGCGTTTCGGGATCGACCGAGGTGGCGTCGTACGAGCGATCTCCGCTCAGATACTGAAAATTGACGTCGATTTTTGCGGTCGGATCGAACTGCTGATGGTGAACGATTCTCAGATCACGGTTGACATAGCGTGCGTAGTCTGGATCGCCCGGATGGTTCAGGACGGTTTTTTCGTACTCCCCGGTGATCGAGCCGCTGTAACGGTCGCCGTTTTTATAGCGAAAGCGCTCGCCCAGCCGCCAGCTTCCCTGGAAGGAGAGATCGCCTTCGAGCCGGAGATCGGTATAGTCGCTGATCGCCCAGAAATAGCCGAGATTCGACAGATATACGCCAACGCCGCTGCTCTGGCCGACTCTCGGAAACAAAAATCCCGACGAACGCTTGTTCGAGATCGGCGCGGACAGATACGGCAGGTAGAACACCGGCAGCACCGGAAGACGCTTGTTGAAGAGCTCCGGATGGATATACATGACGAAGGGACGCGAAATCAGGCGCTCTTCCGGAATGATGTGCATATGCTTGCCCGCGAACCAGTAGTGCGGCTCTTCGAGGTCGCAGGTGGTGTAGATGCCATCCTCGATGAATAGCTCTCCGGTGGGCAAACGCCGGACATCCTTGCCCGAATAGATGCCCTGTTCGCTCTTCGATGAAATCTCCGAGGCCGTGCCGATTCGGGTCTTGTAGTTGTAGGCCATCGTCTCGGCGGTGAAGGTTCCCTGCTTGTCGGTGTAGACGGGAAGCTCACGCGGGCGGCCAAGTGCGTCACGCGACGCGCTCGCATGGGCCGTGGCGGTGGCCTGCTCGACGGTGATTCTCGGCCCCTGAAGCCGACTGCCCTTGTAATCGACCCGCGCCTTGCCGAACAGATCGGCGGTGCGCTTGCTGACGTTGTAGACGAGCGAATCCCGCGCCGTGTAGACTACCGTCGAATCGAGATCGCCGCGCTTTTTGAGGCTGTCCGGTGACGCCGCGCCCGCCCGCTTGCCCGGCTTCGACGTATGTTCGCCCGCCCGCAATGGCGTAATTCCCTCGAACGAGTGAACGAGAAGCGCGAGCGTCAGAAGTTTGATCGACCAGGAGAGTTTCACGGGCAAATCGTGCTGGGTTAGCGGATGCGGAGAACGGTGTTCAAACAATTCAGAGAATGAATATATAAAACCTTCATTCTTTATCGATACCCGCCCGAATAACTCAAACAACTGAACGATGTTGAGTTCGCCGGAAGATGAAGAAATCATGCAAAGGTTTCTATATTGCACCAGCAATACATGAACCGGCTCGCTCTCCGTCGCCATGAAGCGCGAATGACAGCGCGGCCACAACTCTTTGCAACGCTTTATGACGCAGAAGGTTACCTACTCCGCGCCCGATGAATTCGGCCACTTCGGCATCTTCGGAGGCAAATTCATTCCCGAAACGCTAGTCAAGAACGCCGCCGATCTCGAAGCGGAGTACCTCAAGGCGAAAGATGACCCGGAGTTCCGCCGGACGCTCGACGACCTGCTCCGCCACTACGTTGGCCGTCCGACACCGCTCTATCACGCCAGACGGCTCAGTGAAAAGCAGGGCGGTGCGCAGATATGGCTCAAGCGCGAAGACCTCTGCCACACCGGCGCACACAAAATCAACAACGCGCTCGGCCAGGTGCTGCTCGCCAAACGGATGGGCAAGCGGCGCGTGATCGCCGAGACCGGCGCGGGGCAGCACGGCGTGGCGACGGCCACCGTCTGCGCGCTCTTCGACCTCGACTGCATCGTCTACATGGGCGAGGAGGATATTCGCCGCCAGGCACCTAACGTGGCAAGGATGAAGCTGCTCGGCGCGGAGGTTCGCCCGGTCTCGGCGGGCACCCGGACGCTGAAAGACGCCACCAGCGAGGCGATCCGCGACTGGATGAACAATCCCGAAGAGACCTTCTACATCGTCGGTTCGGTCATCGGGATGCACCCCTATCCGATGATGGTGCGCGACTTCCAGGCGGTCATCGGGCGCGAAACCCGCCAGCAGGTCGTCGAGCAGGCCGGTCGATTGCCCGACGTGGTGGTCGCCTGCGTCGGCGGCGGCAGCAACGCCATCGGCATGTTCTACGAATTTTTGCCGGACGCCAAAAAGGTCGAGCTGATCGGCGTCGAAGCGGCGGGCGAAGGACTCGAAGGCAAACATGCCGCCTCGCTCACCAAGGGTGAAATCGGCGTGCTGCACGGCTCGATGATGAAGCTCTTGCAGGACGAGCACGGCCAGGTGCAGGAGGCGCACTCGATCTCGGCGGGCCTCGATTACCCCGGCGTTGGCCCGGAGCACTGCTACCTGCAGAAGCTGGGCCTGGTCAGCTACACCTCGACGACGGACAAAGAGGCGCTCGCGGCGCTCGACGCTCTCGCCAAAACCGAAGGGATTATCTGCGCCCTCGAATCGGCCCACGCCGTGCATTATGCGATGAAGCGAGCTGCCGGAATGCCAAAAGAGTCGATCATCGTGGTCAACCTCTCAGGTCGAGGCGACAAGGACATGGGCACCATCATGCAAGAGCTGAAGCTGTAAAACTGAATCGCGGCAACTGATCGTTGTAGAGGCAGCCCTCGCGGCTGCCTGTTGCCGGGCAACCGCGAGGGTTGCCCCTACGGGTCTTGTTTCCCCTGCCTCCACGGCGTACGTTGTTATGTCCGGCGCAAAAAATTTTTCTTTTCCCTCCGGCCTCGAACCGGCTATTTCTCAATACTAAGCCCACTCAACATGCGGGAATAGCTTAGCTGGCAGAGCACAACCTTGCCAAGGTTGGGGTCGCGAGTTCGAGTCTCGTTTCCCGCTCCAACGATAAAAAAAGCCTCCAGATTCGGAGGCTTTTTTGTTGTACGGCGATTCAGGGCGGTGCCGACAATTCATGCTCAATTGCTGAGTGCGGACTCCTTTCTCTTTCTGAAAACCCCGCTTATCAGCAGCCCGGAACCGAGAAGCGTCAGTGTTGCCGGTTCGGGAACCGGGCCAGTGCCAAATGCCTGCACTTCGGATATGGCGTACATATTGTCTCCGCCCGTTGCACTTACGCGAATATACCTGGCATCTACAGGCGCGAAACTGATGTCCGACTGAGTGAAAGTGTCCATGCCATAGCCTACCGTACCATCACCTTGCGAAATAGTGTAAAGCGATGACCATGTCGATCCGTTTACAGAGTAATCGATGCGATAATCGTCGTTGTTATCCACCTGAATCAGCACGCCATCAAGCCTGTAAACCGAGTCGAATTGAAACGTGAACGTCGGGTCTGTTCCATTCCAGTAGACATTCGTGTTTTCCGTCCAGCCTGTCGATTCTGGAGGAATGTTTCCATCCGTCAGTAGTGAGACATCGTTTGAATAAGTGCCTGTGCCAATTACACTTGTTACAGCTATCGGCGCCGCGTGGGTGGTCGAAGCCATGCTCGTGGCGAGCAAAGCCGTCATGAGCAATGCTCTGGTCGAAAAACTACTTCGCATAGGTACTCCTTATGAAAAAAAGGTTACTGATATGGTATGAACTCTCACGAACGCTCATGCCTCAGGAACAGCCATGACTCTACTCTGGATACCTTTTTCTGGAATTGCTGCCCTCTTTTGATCGCCATGCTCATCCATCAGGTCGACGCATGACTTTTTACCACGTTACTGGTAAAATGACATCAGAATTTCATGATTACGTGCATATTACAAAAATCTTCAATGAATAACAATAGTTAACCCCTATAATCAGCCACTGATCAAATACAAATTCACACTACAACGTGCGGACAAGCAGCTCCTTTTCCTGCCGGTCACAAAAAATTCACCGGCCTGTTGCATGAAAAAGGATTTTTCCCTATACTAAGCCCACTTAACCAGATGCGGGAATAGCTCAGCTGGTAGAGCACAACCTTGCCAAGGTTGGGGTCGCGAGTTCGAGTCTCGTTTCCCGCTCCGACGATAAAAAAAGCCTCCAGACTCGGAGGCTTTTTTGCTTTACGGTGAACAGGGCAAAGGCCAGTCAGCTCGCCAGAATCCCGACCCACAATTCCCCGCCGCAATCATCAGCCATCAACCCCCAGCTTCTCGCGCAAGGTTTCGATGGCTGTTTTAACTTTCTCAAGAACTCCTCCATTTTTTTCAAACAATGAAATTTTTGATCCCACCAGCATGAGCATTTCCTCGTCCGGCCACTTTTCTACTAAAGCCTGAAACGCAGCGTAACGTGTGTCCAAGTCAGAATCGCCGATTAGATACTGCGTCAACAACTCACGTGTTCTGTTATCAATCCATCTTTTTGAGATCGCACGGATGGCGCTACAACGCATGTAGGAGTCTTTCTCTAAAAATGTTTCAACTGTAACACGGTCAACGGTGATTGCTGCTACAAATTCCGGCCAAACTAGCTTACTCAATGGCTTAATCGAATTTTCATGATAATTCGTAATTTCCAAGAAAGTTCGATTTAACGGCCAACGAGTTCCTAATTCTTCAGCCGCTGGTAACAGTTCTGAGAAAAAATATTCTCCAATATTTCCAATTAAACCAGTAGGCATTCCTCCAATTACATAAAACCACACTCTCGGATTAGCAGAGCAAACGAAACAAGCTATTCTCTCTAACAAAATATCACCAACATCAGCGGATTTGGCGAGATTCCGCAACTCACTCAAACACCAAATTGCCAACGGCAACTCTGGCAACGGCGTTTCGCCATCCCACTTCTCCAAATCCGTCCGAGTGGCCAAATGCTCGACAATCTTCCCCACGAACTGCTCGTCAATCTGCCCGCAGATCAAGCGCAGCACTTCGCGCCAGTCGTCATCCCGGCAGTGCTGGTCGAATAATGCAATCAAGCCGTCGATGTCAAGCGTTTTAACGATGTTGAACTGGTGGACAATGTCAGCGGCGCAGAAGTATTCGAGGAAGGTGCGGTGGACGAAGGCGTAGCTGTTTGCGCCGACGAAGCAAAGGATGAAGTTGCGTTGACGTAACTGCTCGACAAGCGCTCGGGCCACGGCGCGGGCCTGGTCGAAGCGCAGTTCGGTGCGGAGGTACTCTTCGATCAGGCCGGTGAGCGTGTCGCCGTCAATCATGTTTCCTTTCAAACCTTCGGGCGAGTTCTGCATGTGCGCGGCGATGCGGCGAAGGAGGTCGCTCTTTTCCCGCAGGCTGATTTCGGCGCTGATGCCGGGAAAGTCCGCCAGCGCCCGCTCGGTGTCCCATTGGTGTAGCAGCACCCGCGACGCCTGATTGTAGAGGTCGGCGCGGTCTCGCGGCAGCTCCTGGTTGCGGTTCAGGATGGCCATCATCGTCAGCAGCAGCGGGTTGCCCGCCAGCATGGCGATGGACTTCGAGTCGCGAATCGCCTTCTGCAACCGCTCCCGCTTCGGCCGCGCCAGTTCGTCGTCGTCGAAGGTCTCCTCGTGCCAGCGCTCGATGAATGCGGCGATCTGGTCGGCGTCGAGGTCTTGCAGCATGAAGTGGCGGAATTCGGCGTCGCGCAATCGCTGCGGCTGATAACCCACCACGCGCGAGGTCACGACGATGAAGAGGTGCGGGAACTGGCCGCTGAAGCGGTGAATGTCGTTGATCACCTCGTTGCGCGTCACGACGTCGAAAATTTCGTCCAGTCCATCGAGCAGCAGCACGACCCGCCCCGGCTGCCCAATAAGCCGGTCGAGCAAACCGTGCGGCCACTGGTGCCAGCACTGACTCTCTTCGAGATAGCGGATGAAGCTCTTCTGCCCGTCGCACGCCCAGCGCCCGTAGGGGCCAAGCTCAATCACCAGTGGCACCGGCTGCGCGGCGCGCACCGACGGTTCGGCGATTTGCGCCCAGCGTAGGGCCAGAAAGCGGATCAGCGACGACTTGCCGGAACCCGGATCGCCGAGGATGACCAGCTTCCGCGAATTTGCTGACGATCCGTCACGGAGCGCCTCGTCGATCACGTCAAGCACCGGGCGGCGCGGCTGGCTGAAATAATCCTGCCTCAAACGCTCCATCTGCCGCTCGCTCTCTTCCAGCTCCTCCGAGGTGATCTCGCCAGCATCGAGCAAGCGCTGCTGGTGCTCCTTCGGAATTTCAAGCAGGCGCGGATTGTACTGATGGCTCTCCCGCGCCGACTGCGGCACGAAAACGCTCCAAAGCCGCACACGGTTGTATTCCACACCCGTGGTGTCGAGCATCTCGAAGTTCAGCTTGTCGAACTGCCTGAGCAGCGACTCGCGATACAACTCGCTCCTGAACTCCGCCGGAAGCGCGCTCGCCGCCGCGCCACCAGCCGTAAGCCGGGACGTGCGTTCCGCCGCCCAGGGACGCTCGGGAGCCGCCAGCCACAGATTCAAATCGTGCTCGAAAACTTTCGCGAAGCCCGACTCGCCTGGATATTCCGTGTAGAACACCGGATCGTTCAAATCCTGCATCCGCTGACGAAACGCCTGCACCTTCTGCCATTGCTCAAGCGCCTTGATTGCTTCGGACGGATCAGTGGACAAGCCGTCCAACTTGTCGATCTTGCGGAAAAACCACTTGATCTCTGGGAATCCCGTCTCTTTGTGAACCTCCATCGCCCACTCGAACTCCTCCTTGGTGCCCGACTCTGCCTTGCCAGTTGGCGAGCCGAAGCGTTGCGCCATGATGCCAATCACCAATGCCAGCGAATTCCGGAATCGCTCCAGCGTTTGCTTCGTAATCAGCTCCTGAGGATGGCCCACGCCGACGGTCGAATAGTTCTCCCAATCGATGACCTCGAACCGGGCGTTCCAGATATGCGCCGTGTGGCGATTGTAGTCATCGAAAAACCGGCGCACTGCCTGCCGCTCCGCCGAAACATCGCCCGGCGAAGCGAGAAAGACATGGTACGTGCGCGTCATGCGAGGAGTGAGCGTCATGGGGTGACTCCTGTTGGTGGAACGAGCTTCAAATATTGAAAAGAGGAGAACTACGGCAATGTACGAATTCATTACTTTTTTTCTGTCATCCACACACCGGCATTCAGATTTTCTCCAGACAGCCAGCTTCCGAAAAACACGATACTCACGCATACGAGGTTCAGAGCCACAAGTTCGAGTCTCGTTTCCCGCTCCGCCGATAAAAAAAGCCTCCAAACACGGAGGCTTTTTTGCAAAAACGCATGGCTGAATAATGAAACAGTTATCTCCTCGGACCCTGTCACGCAAATATTAATTCTCAAAACAGGCTTAAAAACATAGCGTAAAATTATCCGCAAGCAAGGTGCGCATTAAGGGACAAAGTTATTAAGTTGCTCGTCATTTAATCCCATATTCCTGAGTTGGCGAATTTTTTCGAGCTTTCTTGTCTTTGCATTATCAGCATTGGCTTCCGCCTGGCTTGCCTCGGCTTTGGCGAGATCGAGAGCGGCCTGCATCGCCTGTTTGAAAAGCGCCGAAGTTTCCGAATCAAGCTTGCCCGCATTGGCGAGTTCCGACAATCGATAGAGACTTTCACGCAGGAACATGATCGTCGATGTCCGCTTGCCAAGTTGCACGACATTCTCGGCGAGTTCGAGACTCCCCTCAGCGCCTATCTCCTGGTAGTTGATCTTGCCGAGATATTTATGCGCAAGATCAAGCGCAATGTCCGGCGATGGCTCGGACAGCATTACCATTTTACCGCTTGAATCGACGGTCATAAACGCTCCGCGTCTGGTGGCATCATAGTCCATCCAGTATCCCGTGCCTTGTTGTACCTGGTGAATACGGGCAGGAGACGTAAAACTGCGGCATCCAGAAATCACAAGTGAACCAGAAAGTACTGCCAGCACGTAAAGCCTTTTCATTTTCGCACCCTCCTTTGCTTTGTTTGAAATTACGGCTCTCAGAGTTCGCTTCCAGGAATTTCCCACCCTGTTCGCAGAAATTTGCCCTCAGTGTCGAAGAAAGCTTCATCTTCATTGCGCAGGATGTCTGCCACTGCGGCTAGTTCGGAGGCAGAAGCTACAGCGATGTCCTCTTCTTTACCGTCTTCGAAGGACATTCTCACCTTTCCCTTGTTCGCCTGAAATCCCCAAACCAGCGCATAAGCCTTTACTTTTTTCCAGCTTGCCATATCACTCTCCTTGATTGAGTTTGATCATAACATGAAATTTAAAAAGACTTTAGTCCAACTTCTCGGATCAGTAACGCTTTCGATATTTTTCGTCAAAGCAGTAATAAAAATGATAAACCTCCCCTGAATATATAATTTTATCACTTATTATCTATCAAATTCACTTCGAGATGATGATCAATGCTAACCCAAACAGCGGTTTCACTCATTTTTAAAGCTAACAAAGTAGTCGCAAACACTCGGTGGTGCGCCATTCCGTCGGGCACGATCTTTCATCCCAGATAATTCTTGGTAAAAAAGCCACTGCCGCTTATATTCACACTCCCTGATTGAACATTGCACGGAGAGGTGCGAGAGTGGTTGAATCGGGCGGTCTCGAAAACCGTTGTGCGCGCAAGTGTACCGTGGGTTCGAATCCCACCCTCTCCGCAGAAAAAAACCCTCGATCCCTTCGAGGGTTTTGTGTTTTCAGCCATTATCCAAACGGTTTGCTCTTTAACCGGCAATAGTGTATTTTAATACCTATACCCGGTATAGGTATTAAAATCGAGTAATTCCAGGCATTTCTTCTTTCAACGAACGATTCTATAAATTTTGCACAATGGCAAACGTTAAAAATATCTCCCCCGCCGAAGCTTTTGCCCTGACCAAAAAAGGCGCCCTTATTGTCGATGTTCGCGAGCACCGGGAGGTCGAAAGCAAGTCTTTCGATGTGCCGGATGTCATGGTGATGCCTCTCAGCCGGTTTGGCAACAGCTTCCGTGAAATTCCCGAAAAAAAGAAGGTCATTCTGGCTTGCAGAAGCGGTCACCGCAGCGCATCAGCAGCTTCCATGCTCATGAATCAGGGTTATAAAAACATCATGAACCTGCAACATGGCATCATGGGCTGGGAACATGCCGGACTGCCAGTCAAAAAGGAGCACTCAGCAAGCCCTTTGACTTCACTGTTCAAAATGTTCCGCAAGGAAGCCTGAAGCCAGCTCCTCGCCGTGAGTGCGGGCATTACGTCGCCGATGCCCGCCCACTTCGCGAATACGCCCGATAACCGGCATCATCAACTCCTTTTCTGACGCCCACTGCCTCAAAGCCCGCGCCGCATCCAGTTGCGCTACGAGACAATACCTCCCGAGCGTATTGGCTGAAAAAGCCATACACACACTATTTATTCGCCAATCGATGAAATACATAAATTTTTTGAAAGAAAAGCTTGTTTCTTGTCGTATTACATGAATGTGGTATTGGCCGCTATTGAACACCATCTGCGCTCTCGGCGAGTCAGCATAACGCATCACTGTTCCATCGCAAAATCCGTTACCCATGACCGACAAGCTGTTCATCGTTCAGAATATCAGCCACGAGGGGCCGGGAATCCTCGAAGAGTTGCTGAACGAACACAAGATCGCTTTCGAGCGATATGATCTTTCAAAAGGAGATTCGCTGCCCGATCCGACCGGCTACGCTGGCATGGTGGTGCTGGGTGGCCCGCAAAGCGCTAACGACGCGAGCGCAGAGATCACCGGAGAGCTGAAGGCGATCCGCCAGGCGCTCGACGCTTGTGTGCCGTACCTCGGCATCTGCCTCGGCTTGCAGCTTCTCGTCAAGGCGGCGGGCGGCGGCGTGGTGCGATGCGAGCAAAAAGAGATCGGGTTTCGTGAACCTGACGGCGAGCCGTTCATGGTCGAGCTGACCGGCGAGGGCCGACGCGACGCGCTTTTCCGCGGAATGCCGGAGCGGCTCCGGGTCTTTCAGCTTCACGGCGAGACGGTCACGCTGGATGAAAGCATGGCGTTGCTCGCCACGGGCCGGGGGTGCCGAAACCAGATCGTGCGGGTTGGCGAAAATGCATGGGGTCTGCAATGCCACTTCGAAATGACTTCCGCGATGTTCGAGAGCTGGATTGGTATCGATCACGATTTGAAGATGATGGATAGAGAGGAACTGCTGCGGGAGTTCAGTGCCATCAGCGAGGAGTATGCTGAAACCGGGCGGGCGATCCTGCGTAATTTCCTTGAAATCACGGGACTACTGCAAACATAAGCGTAATCAGAGACGATGAACAGCGGCCATGAAATCGATCAGCGCCGGGCGCGGCGGCTGAACCTGAGGCAGGATCAGAGAGGCCCTGTCATATACTGGATGTCGAGAGACCAGCGTTTCCGGCACAACTGGGCGCTGCTTTTCGCCTGCCATAAAGCTCGCTTGCTGCAACAGCCGCTCGAAGTGGTTTTTACCCTCGCCTCTTCGTTCCTTGGCGCTCCGTTGCGCCATTACGACTTTATGTTCAAAGGGCTGGCCGAGGTGGAACGCTCCCTGCGGGACACTGGAATTCCTTTGATCGTGCTCTCTGGCGAGCCGGATGTCACTGTGCCAGCCTACGCCGAGGAGCGGCGGGCGGGGCTGGTGGTGAGCGATTTTTCACCGCTGACGCCCGTGCGGCAATGGAAAAGAAATGCAGCCGCGGCGCTCTCCTGCGCCATCTACGAGGTCGATGCCCATAACATCGTTCCCGTCTGGCTCGCCTCTCCCAAGCAGGAGTACGCTGCCCGCACGATCAGGCCGAGGCTCGAAGCCCTGCGCCGATCGTTTTGCACCCCCTTCCCGCAACCCGAAGCCTCCTGTCAGCCAGGCAGCCTGAACTGCCCGCCGGTGAACTGGGATGATCTTCTGGAGATGCTCGATGTTGACCGTTCGGTGAAACCGGTCTCCGGCATCACGCCGGGAGAGGCGGCGGCGGAAGATCGCTTGCGCCGGTTTCTCGTCTCGGTGATCGACCGCTATGCCGACGAGCGCAACGATCCCAACGCGGAGGCTGTGTCGGGTCTGTCGCCATACCTGCACTTCGGCCAGCTCAGCGCCCAGCAAGCCGCTTTCGAGGCGGCCAGATGCGAGACGTCAAAGGAGAACCGGGAGGCATTCATCGAGGAGCTGTTTGTTCGACGCGAGCTGGCGGAAAATTACTGTCTTTACAATGAGAACTACGACTCGTTCGACGGTATCCCGGAGTGGGCCAAAGCGACCCTGATGGAGCACGCTGCGGATCAGCGAGACTACCTCTATACGCCGGAGGAGTTCGAAGCCGCCAAAACCCACGATCCGCTCTGGAATGCAGCCCAGCTTTCGCTTGTCGAATCGGGCGTGATGCATGGCTACATGCGGATGTACTGGGCCAAGAAGATTCTCGAATGGAGCCAAAGCCCGGCGGCGGCATTCGACACCGCGCTGTGGCTCAACGACCGCTACGCCCTCGACGGACGCGATCCCAACGGTTACGCGGGCGTGGCCTGGTCGATTGGCGGCCTGCACGACCGTCCCTGGAGCGAGCGCCCGGTCTACGGAAAGATCAGGTACATGAACGCCAGCGGCTGCGCAAGGAAATTCGACGTGAACCGCTACATCGCCTCGATGACCAGCGCTTCGCAAGCGACACATTTCTGACGAACTTCCGCAACCCTCCCTCCCTGAAATGCCATTGGCAGGATCGGATATTTTCCCTTATCTTTTACTTTCAAGCCGTATAATCTGCGTCACCAGAGACAGGAAATCGGGCGCAGTCCGTTGTATGAACCCAAAGCTGAAAATGAAAGCAAGGAAAACGCAGGTGAATTGCTGCGATTTGTACAGTTCCCCACTCTGTTTGTGAAGCAAGCAGTGCTATTGTTAAAAGAAAAAATGAAGCTTTGGTGTCATATATGGAAACTCTATAATCAATACACGGCGTTATATGGAGTTAAATAAAACGTAGAGGAGGCAACGTGGAGTATACTCAAAAAGAAGCGGGATTTTTACCGCAATTTGGTGAATTCATTGGAGCGCGTACAGCCTTTTTAGGTTCGCTTGCGATTATCTCGGTATTTTTTCCTTTTATAAACAAGCGCTTTCAAACAATTCCGGTGGAGGCGTATGGGATCGATGATGGCGTGTTTAACATCCTCCCGCCAACATTGATTACCGTGATCGCTACGATTGTGGCTTTCATTGCCGTAATATCGATATTCTCTATGCGAGGTTCGTACAGGGGGCGCGGGAAGCGCGATGCGCGACGCAAGGCATGGATATCGATAACAGTCAGCATGGCGAATCTCGTGGCATATCTAATTATTTATAAAATATATCGCATGTACATCTATCCCGTGGTCAACATAAGCGTTGATGACTTGCGAAAGCTGTTTTTTGAAGCGCCATTGTTGCTTGTCTATACTACTTTCTATTCTCACCTCACGCAAACGTTGATGCTCGTGGCCATGACAAAATTTTATAGATAAGTGAAGTGTACCCCAGCCAGCAGACAGAATCGGGTTGAGTTTAAGGGTAACTCGCTGTTGTTCATGCAGCTGATTGATGCTGCGCTGTAACCTCTGACGACCCATCAGAGGATTTCTTTTGAAAGAACTTGTCGACGATGCTCGTACCGCCACCCGTGGCGCTTTGGCAGACCTCGTCCGGGGTTTTATACCCCAGCGACTGATGTGACCGATCCGTGTTGTACCGGCGGAAGTACTCCGCCAACCCTTGCTTCAATTCAACCGCTTTCCCATAGCCTTTCAGGTAGAGGTTTTCGTGCTTGACGCTCCTCCTCTGAACCGTTCGACGAAGATGTTGTCCAGCGCCCTGCCGCGACCGTCCATACTGATCTGGATTTCATGCGCCTTGAGCATGCCGGTGAACTCAGTACTGGTGAATTGTGACCCCTGATCGCTGTTGAAGATTTCCGGCACTCCATACTTTCGGAGTGCCTCTTCAAGGCAATCCACGCAAAAACTGCTTACCATCGAGTTCGACAGCCGCCACGCCAGCGCCTTTCGCAAATACTAGTCGATGACTGCCGTCAGGTACATGAATCCGCCTGGAAGTCGGCAATAGGTTATATCCGTTGCCAGACCTGGTTCGGTTTGGTTACGGTAACTCCTCGCAGGAGATAAGGATAGACCTTATTCCCCAGATGCGGCTTGCTGGTGTTGGACCCGGGAAGCATGGCCGTCAGTCCCAGCGTTCGCATCAGATTGCGGGATAAAGAGGTTTTGAGTCTCTTAATCTCCAACAGTCTGTTATTTAAAGTGATATTGGGATTAGGCCTGTTCTTGCAGCTCGTTCTTCAAATTGACTACCTGAGAGGGATGTACACCGAACTCGCTACCGATTTTGTTCAGCGTCTTGTGCCTCCTTATTGCCTCCAGCGCTACCTTGGCCTTGCACTGTGCCGTGAATTTGTTGCGTTTCTTCTCGCGTATAACTTGACCCTGTTTTCAGGCAAGTTACCACCTGAAACCGTTGTCCGAAAACCAGGAGCCACTATACTTATAAGTCCTATAGATCGTATAGGACTTACAGGAAGGAGGAGTTAAAGACCGGCTGCCGTTTCCTGGGAGCGTTTCATCGAGCAGAAGTCGGGGCCGCACATGGTGCAGAATTTGGCGGTGGCGGCGGTGTCGCCGGTGGCGGCCATGTTTTGGGCATGGATCTGCCGGGTCTTGAGCGGGTCGAGGGCGAGGCTGAACTGGTCTTCCCAGGCGAAGGCGTATCTCGCCTTGCTCATCAGCTCGTCGCGCAGCCAAGCGGTGGCGCTGCCTTTGGCGATGTCGGCGGCGTGGGCGGCGACGCGGTGGACGATCACCCCTTCGCGCACGTCGTCGCGGTCGGGCAGGCCGAGGTGCTCCTTCGGCGTGACGTAGCAGAGCATCGAGCAGCCGAGGCTTGCGATGAGCGTGCCGCCGATGGCCGAGTTGATGTGGTCGTACCCGGCGGCGACGTCCGTCACCAGCGGGCCGAGGGTGTAAAACGGCGCTTCGTGGCAGTGCAGGAGCTGCATCTCCATGTTCTCGCGAATCATGTGCAGCGGCACGTGGCCGGGGCCTTCGATCATCACCTGCACGTCACGCTTCCAGGCGCGGAGGGTCAGCTCGCCGAGGGTCTTCAGCTCGCTGAACTGCGCGGCGTCGTTGGCGTCGCCGATGGAACCGGGGCGCAGCGCGTCGCCGAGCGAGACCGCCACGTCATAGCTGCGCAGGATGTCGCAGATGTCGTCGAAGCGGGTGAAGAGGAAGTTCTCCTGCTTGTGGGCGCGGCACCAGCGAGCCATGATCGAGCCGCCCCGCGAGACGATGCCGGTCTGCCGCGCTTCGGCGTACGGCAGCGTGGCGGCGAGAATGCCGGAGTGGATGGTGAAGTAGTCCACCCCCTGCTCGGCTTGCTCGACGAGCGTATCGCGATAAACCTCCCAGCTCAGCTCCTCGGCCTTGCCGCCGACCTTTTCGAGCGCCTGGTAGAGCGGCACCGTGCCGATGGGCACCGGCGAGTTGCGCAGAATCCACTCTCGCGTCTGGTGGATGTTTTTGCCCGTGCTGAGATCCATCACCGTGTCCGCGCCCCAGCGGCATGACCAGACCGCTTTCTCGACCTCCTCGTCTATCGACGAGCCGAGCGCCGAGTTGCCGATGTTGGCGTTGATCTTGACGCGGAAGTTGCGCCCGATGATCATCGGTTCGATTTCGGGATGGTTGATGTTGGCCGGGATGATCGCCCGTCCCCGCGCCACCTCGCTTCGCACCATCTCCGGCGTCACCGGAGTGCCGCCGCGCTTTTCGATCCACGCTTCGAGCGCCTGGTTCTCCCGGATCGCCACATACTCCATCTCCGGCGTCACGACGCCCTTGCGGGCAAAGTGCATCTGCGTGACCGCCTCGCCCGCCTTGGCGACGCGGGGCTTGCGTCCCGTCATCGACAGCTCTCCGCTCGCCGACTCGACCGCGCCGCAGTCGAAGCCCCATCCGTCGCGCACAGGCTCCAGCCCTTTGCGCACATCGTGGCTGAAATTCGGATCGCCGAAGGGGCCGCTGGTGTCGTAGAGCGGCATCGCGTCAAAACGCTCCCCCTTGCTCTCGTAGCTTTTGGTCAGGGCGACGCTTCTCATGCCGACCTCTATCGGATAGATGCGGCCTTTGACGGAAATTCTCGATGATGCGGGGCCGAAAAAGTGGCTTTCCGGGCAGGATGCGTTCTCTTGGTTCATGGAGCGGGTCAGAAAGAAAAACAGGAGTTTCGCCTCTGAAGGGACGGTGAAGCAGGGTAGGGGAGTGCGTGCTTCATCTTTCCTTGCGTCAGCATTACCTGCATCAAGTTGTAGGGGTGTGATCTCAGCCTTGCCGAAGCAAAGCACCCCCAGGATGATTTTGTACCCAGTCACGATAACCAAAATCGCTATGATTTCCAAAGCTGGCCGCCGGTCGCGATCCTTGAGAAAGCGGGGGTTTTGTGTAAATTAAGGCCGCAATTGTCGAAGTGGCTTCCATCCAGTTCCAATCCATCCGTGCGCTTCATGAATAAATTTTTCAGGATTTTCAACCTTGCTCGTCTCTCGCTGTTTCAGATAGGGTTCGGCATCATGCTCGGTTTCGTGCAGGACATTCTGAACCGGGTCATGATCAAGGAGCTGTTCCTGCCGGCCACCATCGCGCTTGGCCTGATCAGCCTGAAGGAGCTGCTCGCCATTCTCGGCGTCAAGGTGTGGGCGGGCAACCTCTCCGACCGCCACAGCATCTTCGGCTATCGCCGCACGCCGTATATCCTTATCGGCCTGGTGAGCTGCATCGTCTCCTTCGTGCTTTCGCCATCGGCAGCCTACGAAACGCATCTCGACGGCACAGGGAACCTCGTCAGCATCATTATTTCCGCCCTGACCGACGTCGGCCTCTGGAAGCTCTGCTTCATCTTCCTCGCCTTCGGCTTCGGCCTTCAGGTGGCCACGACCGCTTATTACGCTTTGATTGCCGACATGGTTGACGAAAAAGATATTGGCAAGATCGCCGGGGCGAGCTGGACGCTCATGGTGCTGACGGCGATCATCTCGAACTACACCATCGGCAGCTATCTCAAAGTCTTCACCCCCGAGCGGCTGACGCAGGTGGCGGAGATCGGCGGTCTGGTCTGCCTCGTCACCGGCCTTGTCGCCGTGCTTGGCGTCGAGCGGCGGAACGCGGCCATCAACACGACCAAGGAGAAGCACAGCATCAGCTTTCCGCAGGCGATCAAGCTGCTCGCTTCGTCGCCCAATACGATGCTTTTCGCCCTCTATATCTTTATCTCGATCTTCGCACTCTTCGCCAACGAGGTGGTGATGGATCCCTTCGGCGCGGAGGTTTTCGGGATGCAGGTCTCCGAGACCACCAAACTCTTCAAGCCGGTGATGGGCGGTACGCAGCTTATCTTCATGCTGCTGACCGGCTTTCTGCTCTCGAAGATCGGCACGCGGCGCGGCGCGTACTTCGGCAACGTCTTCGGCGCGGTCGGTTTCAGCCTGATCATCGCCGCCGGATTCATGCATGATTTGCAGTTTCTGCGCATCGCGCTCGTCGTGACCGGCATCGGCCTCGGCGCGGCGAGCGTCTCGAACATCACCATGATGATGAACATGACCGCCGGGCACAGCGGCATCTACATGGGCCTCTGGGGCACGGCGCAGAGCCTCGCCATCTTCATCGGCCATTCGAGCGCGGGGGTGATTCGCGACCTCGTGTTCCACTTTTCGGGCAACCACATGCTCGCCTATGCAGGGATTTTCGTGCTCGAAATCATCGCCTTCACCGCCTCCAGCCTGGTGCTGCCGCATGTGTCGCGCGAGGCGTTCGAGACGGAGAGCCAGGCGAAGATGGCCGAGTTTGCCGCAACCGCTGAAGCCGCGAAGGGGTGAGCGCCATGAAGCACGTGTTCGGCCCCGTCTCCTCCAAACGGCTCGGCCAGTCGCTCGGCGTCGATCTGCTCCCATCCAAAAGCTGCACCTGGAACTGCGTCTACTGCCAGCTTGGGCGCACGAAGGCGTTCGAGACGGAGCGGCGTGAATTCTATCCGAAGGAGGAGATTCTTTCGGAGATTCTCGAAACGGCGGCGAGCGGCAAAAAGATCGACTGGATCACTTTTGTCGGCTCCGGCGAGACCACGCTCTACAAGGGACTCGACTGGCTGATCGCCGGGGTCAAAAAGGCGACCGACATTCCGGTGGCGGTCATCACCAACGGCTCGCTTTTCTGCGACCCCGAGGTGCGGCGCGAGCTGCTCGAAGCGGACGCCGTCTTGCCGTCGCTCAACGCCGGATCGGCGGAGCTGTTCGAGCGCATTGACCGCCCCGCGCCGGGTTTCAGCTTCGAGCGGCACATCGATGGATTGCGGTGTTTCAGGGAGGAGTATCGAGGCAAGCTCTGGGTCGAGGTGATGCTGATGGCCGGGCTGAACGATTCGGATGCCGCATTGCAGGATATGGCCGACGTGCTGAAGGAGATTCGTCCCGACATGATTCACCTCGTCCTGCCGACCCGACCCGCGCCCGAAAGCGTTGTCGGCATTCCCGACGAAGAGCTTGTCCAGCGAGCGGTTTTCATCCTTTCCGCCGTCGCCCCGGTGCTGAGTCCAGCCAAGGGCGAAATGAGCCTTGATTCAGCGGAGAATTTGCTCGACACCGTTTCGGGCATCGCCACCCGCCACCCCTTGCAGGAGCGCGAACTCGAATCGGCCCTTGGCAAGCTCTTCGATGGTGACGCCGCGAAAATCGGCGAAGCGCTGGAGATGCTGCACGCCTCGGGACGCTTCGAGAAAGTGCGTCAGGGCGGGGAGCTGTACTGGATTGTCAGAACGGTACAACTGCCGGACTGACGCAATCATATTCACTGGTGTGTCAAGAGATAATGATGGAGAGTGTCATCGCGAGTCCCGACTTGTCGGGACGCGGCGATCCATACGTGGCGTGTTGTGATCGATGATTTCTGGATTCCCACATCGCTTCGCTCCTTTCCATGAACATGATATTGTTTTACTGGTATTTCACTATATCGGTAACGCATGTAATGTGATGGAAGCTGGCAACAAAAGATTGGGCTGAAGCCCCGGGATTTTTCTGACTGGCTCTCCCCGGCTTGAAAGCCGGGGCAATGTGAATGTAAAAGAACTGCATGTCCGACGGGCTAAAGCCCGCCTGAGTACAATTGGATTGCAACGTCCATGAGCGAGCTGCTTATGCTCCTCAGCAATTGCCCCGTCCCGAAAGCTTTCGGGACGGGGTTGAAGAAATAGAAAAATCAGGGCTTTAGCCCAATTTCTTTTTCAATGTTGTTTCCGCTTTTTCCCTGAGCAGATACATTTTGTTCAAGGTACGTGTGCGGTATCGAGTCCCGACGAGTCGGGATGGCTCGCAATGACGGGGAATGCACAAGGCTTTTTGTATTGACTTGACACAAATAAAGGAGAGAGAACGATGCAACAACGCAAACTTGGCACGCAGGGGCTTGTCGTCTCCGCGCAGGGATTGGGGTGCATGGGGATGAGCGATTTTTACGGTACGCGCAACGAGGCGGAGTCCATCGCCACGATCCACCGGGCGCTCGATCTCGGCGTGAACTTCCTCGACACCTCGGACGCCTACGGGCCGTTCACCAACGAGGAGCTGGTCGGCAAGGCGATCAAAGGGCGGCGCGACAAGGTGGTCGTCGCCACCAAGTTCGGCATCATGCGGGCAGCCGCGTCGGCGGATGGCGGCTGGGCGCCGGTCACGGGCATCTGCGGGCGACCGGAGTATGTCCGCGACTGTTGCGACGCTTCGCTGAAGCGGCTCGGCATCGACTGCATCGACCTCTATTACCAGCATCGCGTGGACAGCTCGGTGCCCATCGAGGAGACCATCGGCGCGATGGCCGGGCTGGTCGCGGCGGGCAAGGTGCGCTATATCGGGATGTCGGAGGCGGGCGCGAAATCGATCCGCCGCGCTCATGCCGTGCATCCGGTCAGCGCGTTGCAGAACGAATACTCGCTCTGGTCGCGCGATCCGGAGGAGGAGATTCTGCCGCTGCTTCGCGAGCTTGGCATCGGTCTCGTCGCCTACAGCCCGCTCGGGCGCGGCTTCCTCACCGGCGCACTCAAAAACCCCGATGACTTCGCGAAGGACGACTACCGGCGCAGCTCGCCGCGCTTCATGGGCGAGAATTTCACGAAGAATCTCAAACTGGTGGAGCGCATCGAGGCGATTGCCGCACGGAAAGGGATCACCCCCGGCCAGCTCGCCCTCGTCTGGGTGCTGGCGCAGGGCGACGACATCGCGCCCATTCCCGGCACCAAGCATCTGAAGTACCTCGAAGAGAACATCGCGGCGGGCAGCGTGGTCATCAGCGAGACGGAGATGGCTGAAATCGCAGAAGCGCTTCCGAAAGGCGCGGCCACCGGCGAGCGCTACAACGAGAGCATGAGCAAGTTCCTCAGCCGCTGAACTCCGGTTGGCGCGTCCGGCGAAGCATCATCATGAGCGGAGATGCTTCGCCGGTCACGGCTTACTTAAAATACCCTCACTTCTGCTTCCACTGCGACGGATTGAGAGTCACCAGCCACTCCAGAGCGCGGCGGATACCCTCATCCTGCGGCACGAGGCTTTGCCAGCCGAGCATCGTGCGGGCTTTGGACACATCGACCAACGCGTGCGAGGCGAGCAGATCGACCGCCTGCCGCGTCAGGAGCGGCCGCTTTGCGCTTCCGGCAACCCGGTAGAGCGCCTCCATCGCCCCAGCAACGCCTCGCACCAGGCCGAACGGCAGATGGAGCGATGGCGACGGCGAGCCGATAGCCGCCGCGATGCGCTGGCACACCGCCTCGAAGGTGATCGCTTCGCCGTCGCAGGCCATGAACGCCTCGCCTGCGGCTTCCGGGCGCGTGGCGGCAAGCATCGTCAGATCGACGAGATTGTCGATATAGATCAGGCTCATCGGCGCATTGCGCGACCAGAAGAAGAGTTGCCGCTTGCGGATGCCGTCGGCCAGCAGCGGAAATATCGTCCGGTCGCCGGGGCCACAGACAATCACAGGGTAGAGAATGCTCGCCGAAAGCCCGCGCTTCATTGCCGCCCATACCTCGTTACTGCCTGCGATTTTCGTGTCGGGATAGCATTGCTCACGGATAAAATAGGGGCTCCGTTCATCCACCCTGTCGAGCGTGTGGTGGTCGAAACACTCCAGCGTGCTGAGATGTACCAGCCGCTCGACGCCGTGCCGGATCGACGACTCGCACATCGTGCGGGTGCCGCCGACGTTGATGTCGATGAAATCCTGCTTCGCCCCCCAATCGGAGTTCAGCGCGGCGGAGTGCAGCACGATATTGCACCCTCGCACGGCTTCATCGACCGCCCTCGCATCCCGCACATCCCCCTCGACTACCTCGACGCCGGAAGCACGTAACGTCGCGATGCACGAATTTCCCTTCCGCACCAGCGCCTTCACGCGATACCCTTCATTCAGGCACCGCCGCACCAGATGTGACCCGATAAACCCCGATGCTCCGGTAACGAGCACTGTTTTGTTCATAACGCTGTTCTTCAGTTATCAGAATTTGCTTCTGCGGAGCAAATATACTCAAGCGTTAAGAACATTCACTCAGGCGCTGCAATCGCTTGTGACGCGGTCGAGGATTGTCAGATACCAGCGCCCGCCGATCCTCGTGAGATAAAACACCAGATCGCGCCCATCGGCCTCAACCAGCACGACGCGGATGCTTTGTGCTTCGAGCGAGCGAAATCGGGCGATGGTTTGCCGTGTAATGACGTCACCTCGATAATCCCTGAGATTCATTGCCGTTGCGGATAACAAGGTGTCCCGGTGTTTGAGGTCGCAGAACAGACCGGTTTTTGACCAGGCGTTGCGCTCGCAATTGTACACCGGCAGTCTCGCATACCGGAGCGGCGCTCTGCTTTTGATCTCGGGATAAGAGAAGTATTCTGGAACCGGATGATCGAAATCGATCTTCGAGACGGCTTTGAATTCATTGAATACGCCAGTGCGATAGATGACGACGACGCCTCGCTTCGGATGGACAAAGCGGTTCAGACGGCCCGAGTCTCTCGACCTGAAAGCGCTGACCACGCCATTCACCGCCGCGCCAAGAGTTTGCGTTCGGGCAGACGCATTGCCGTAATCCGCCAGCAGCAATGCGATGGAAAGGCAAAACAGTACGCCAGCGCGACGTATCGAAGCTCTTGGCAATGCGATCATACAACTCCCGGTTATTACTCCGGCCATTAAAATTCTTAAACAATTGCCCCGGACTTCAGTCCGGGGTATGCGGATAAAACAAAATAAATCAGGGCTTTAGCCCAATATCTTTCACCGGCGGCGATTGCGATTTTTTGTTGCTGGAGCAATAATTGTAATACGTGATGACAACCAAAAATACAAACAGGACAGCCAGAAAGAAGCAGGCATCAGCATCGATTCTTTTCGTCGAGATTCGAACTGTTCAGGCATTGACTTTTTGAGCGGCTGAACAGTATCATACTCGACAACGCAGCCGATGGCACACTCACCCATCAATACGACTTTTTCAGAATATATTCCTGCGTCGCTGCCTGCACTGCATGACCGCCAGACGCTTCCCCATTCATCATCATCCACGATATACCTGTATCATGAGCACTGAACACATACAATCACGTTCAGCTCTTCGTGTCCATCGCTCTGTATGACAGGATATAGAGAGGCGCTTTCGGCTCCTGCTGTCGTTGCCGCTCAAGGTATATGACAGGTATATTTCCATTATTTTCATACATTAAAATCGGTAAACACGTAGCGGCGGCCTGTCAACCGAAAACCCACTCCTGCCACGAAAAAACTGTTTCTTCTCCTTGTGCTGCTGGCGTTCGATACGCTGGCGGCGGTTGCCGCGCCTCAGGCTCTTCGCTGGGGCGGCGATCCGAGCGGCGGTGCGCCGTATGTGTTCAGCGACCCGTCGAATCCGCAAGCCTACACAGGTTTCGATTACGATTTTGCCGAGGCGCTGGCCCGGCAGATGGGCATGAAGGCCAAATTCGTGCCGACCGACTGGGAGAGCATCGTCGCTTCCCTGAAACGAAAGGAGTTCGACGTCATCATCGATGGCTTCGAACCGACCACCGACCGGGCGCGCGAGGTGCTTTTCAGCAAGTGTTACTAAAATAATTTTTTAATACGATCTCTATAATTGAGTTCTTTTTTTTTAGAAATATTTTAATCTCCTCATCACAATCAAACTGCTGTCCAATTTTCCTCAAGAATTCTTCATACATAACATCTTTGCAGTCGCTTTCACTCCCCATCTGTTCTTTCGTTTCACTTTTTTCCCTCCCAGCAAAAGCAATACCTGCATCCATTGCATTTCGAAGAGGTACAGTATAAGGCGCCTCGAAAAAGAGGGATTTGAAATATTCTTTTGGCCAGCGACATCGAAACAAGGCGATATTGCCCGCAAAAGCAGTGGTTCATTGACATTATTGCACCGAAAAACAGCCATTCAAGCACGAACGGGCGTAGTTAGTGCCTGACAGAAAACCCCTTTTTTTCAAAATAACGGATGATGATGAGACTTCGTAAAGCGTTTTTGCTTATTCAAAATGGAATATTCATCTCTTCATAATCGCTACTGAACTCAAAATGATAT
>Ga0326729_1000101_pt1 | contig 24277 bp, 23 predicted proteins | sample MHFSIPfraction_2_FD_207744 | JGI IMG/M metagenome (GOLD analysis project Ga0326729, IMG submission 207744) | Lab enriched peat soil microbial communities from Michigan Hollow, Ithaca, NY, United States - MHF6AY SIP fraction | ecosystem: Environmental > Terrestrial > Soil > Wetlands > Peat...
ATAGTAAATAACGCCTCAAAAAACCGAATATTCTGCTGCTACAGGGATTCGCACTAAAATCTTTAATGCTTATTTTAAATATAACATATTATTTTATAATATTATAACAGTTTTCTGTCAGACACTACTTACCCCATATGCAACCTCTTCATCTTCTGCTCTATTTTGAATTATATTAACTTCATCGAGTGCTGTTCTTCTTGTTCTTCCTGCATAGAAAATAGGTTGCTTATCAAAATTTGCCCTACCTTGTTTTATGTATTGAGGAAATCTCTTATTATATGAATGATCATCAATAGTTGAGTAGTAATCCTGCTTGTTTTTTAGGATTCTTGCCCTTACATAGAACAAATCAGGATGAGGATTAAGCGTTAATATGAATGCAAAACCTTTAATTACTCTTGTCTGAATAATAGAATTAAATAATTTCTTTCCCTCAGCAGTTTTCAAGTTAATTGACTCAATTTTTTCAATTATTTTAAAAGCTTCTTCAGATGTCATATTTTTGACCTTAATTCTACTTAACGTTAATTTTTATGGTGCGTAGGGCATTTAAAAGCACATTACTATTCAAGTTGCTAAGTAGCCAAAACGCAGGTTTGAAACCTGCTGTTTGGACTCGATGTCGAAGCTACGCTTCGGCGGTGCTATAGAAAGCATAAATGCTTGAAATACTCACTTACGGCCCTATGCACCACACAAAATGTTATGCGCTTTATTTATGCTTCAAATTTTCCTGTATAATATTTAATCTTAATATCATCTTCATCTCTATTGATAAATTCCTGAAAACGTCTATTCTTTTTATCTGTTTTGTTGAAGATAACTACTAATCCATAGACTTTACTATTTCTATCACGCTCAACTAACCTTTTAATTTTTTTTATCTTATCTAAATCAGCTTCATATTCAGATATAATTTTGATACCATTCTTATTTTTGCAGAATTTTAATTCTATTATTATCGAATTGCCACCAAATTCAAATTCTTTCGATGATGTCGGCTTATAGATTAATCTTTCATTTTTTATTGATATGTCTGAAATCGAATGGATTATTGAGTAATTTTCAGGTTCTATTATTGTAATATCTGGTCTGTAAAATAATTTTCCATTTTCGTCAAAAAAATTTATTTCACTATGAAGCGGGCTTCCTGTAATGTGATAATCAAAAGTCTTTTGATTATGATTAAATAAATCATATATTTTATGAAATACGAGACATTGTAAATCATATTCCGTAAGAATTATACCTTTATTTTCTTGATAAATTTGTTCAAGTTCATCAAGTTTTTCTATGATATTTTCAATCCTGCTATTCATTTTTCTTTAAATTGGGTATAACCTGCTTATCTGCGCTAATCTGTTGCGCCTTACATGCTATATGGGGTGAATAGGCGCAATAAAATTGCGTGTTATTGGCCCTCTGAATAATATCAGCCATAACGAATTCAAATAATTTGCTCACGAGAAACTCTCCCCTGAAGCCACCTTTTAAACGATGCTTGACTTTCCCCGGACGGCTTTCCGGCAAGTAACCCTTCAACGCTGATGTCTTCATCCAAATCCGGCCAATGGATTCCGTGGCCTTTGCCAATCAACCGCCAATTTGCCCGCTCTTCAGCACGACCATACTCAAGGCGCGGAAACCAGCCCAAGGGGACAGAAATGGTGCGGCCATCGCTCAGATCGACGGTGAGAGTATCATTGCTGACATGAACGTCCTGAGCGAAAGGATATTCGATTTCAACGGCCAAAGTATTCATTCCATGCCTCCATGAAAAATTCCTGTTGCAGTTCAATTATACGTCGAATCTCTTTCAATTCAAACCGGCTGAAGCCTCCGCTGTTCTGTAGACGGATCGGATCGAGCCAGAACTTTGCAAGCTTGTCGTCTCGCTCGACATGGATGTGATACGGTTCATTGCGATCACCAGCATAAAAAAAGAACCGGTAAGGGCCAGATTTATATACAGTTGGCATTCTCTTTCCTCTGTTTTTGATTAGCCGTTTACCAACCTCTCCCTCAACCCGCTTCTCCGCTCCGTCCGGCGCTTCACCGCTGCGCTGAAAACAGCCTCGTCACTCCATAGCGTCACGGACTTCCTCGCTCTCGTAATCCCCGTATAAATCAGCTCCCTCGTCAGCAAAATAGTATCCTCTGGCGGCAAAACCATCAAAACCCTCTCAAACTCCGATCCCTGGCTTTTGTGGACGGTCATCGCGAACGCGGTTTCGTGCCGGGGAAGAAACTCCGGGGGGATGGCTCGAATCGTGCCGTCGGGGGCGGCGAAGAAGGTTCTCAGGTTGCCGGTGTCGGGGTCGGGGAGGATGATGCCGGTGTCGCCGTTGAAGAGTTTGTGGATGTAGTCGTTTTCGGTGACGAGCACGGGGCGGCCACGGTAAAACGGCGTGTCGCGGCGGATGAGTCCGGCTTCGTGGAGCAGCGTTTCGGCGGCATGATTGATCCCGGCGGCTCCCCACGGGCCTTCGCGCAGGGCTGTGAGGATGCGGAACCGGTCGAAAAGACGCAGCGCATCGGTAGGCGTTTCGGCTTCGAGGCAGGGGCGGAAGCCATCGAGCACCGGGGCGGCGAGGCGCTTTTTTATCGTGTCGCGCGTCGGCGTTGCTTCGAGAGCGATGGCGGCGGAACCGGCGTTAGCGAGCAGACGGAGCGCTTCCCTGTCATCGCCTGCGTTGACGGCGCGGCTGAGGGCGGCGATGCCGGAGCCGTCGCCGAAGCGGTAGTTGCGGTCGAGCACGGTGACGCATCCGGCGATGGAGGAACCGGGCGATTCGGCGGCGCGGCAGATATCGCCGAGCACGGCTCCGGCTTCGACCGAGGCGAGCTGGTCGCGGTCGCCGATGAGGATGAGGCGGGCATGCGGCGGAAGCGCCGTGACGAGGGCGGTCATGAGCGGTAGATCGACCATCGAGGCCTCGTCGACGATCACCGCGTCGCAGGGCAGCGGGTTGCGCTCGTTGTGGCGGAAGCTGGTCGAGCCGGGCAAGGTGCCGAGCAGGCGGTGAATCGTCGTGACCTGGCCGGGCACGGCGCGTTTGACCTCGTCCGGGCACGGCAGCGCTTCCCGGAGCGAGGCGATGGACGCGGCGAGGCGGGCAGCGGCTTTACCGGTGGGCGCGGCCAGGGCGATGCGCATCCGTTCACCACCGGTCTGTTCGAGCATGAGGCCGAGGATGCGCACGACGGTGGTGGTTTTGCCGGTGCCGGGACCGCCGGAGATGACCGAGAAGCGCCGCCGGAGTGCCGTCAGCGCGGCCTGCCGCTGGCAATCCTGTGCGTTTTCGGAGGGAGCGAAATAGCGGTCGAGTTGCTCGGCAAGCGCGGCTTCGTCGAGGCCACCGCCCTCCGATGCGGCGCGGGCGCGAATGGCGTCGGCCAGCAGCGCCTCGTAGCGGAAGTAGCGGTAGAGGTAGAACCGTCCGGCGGCGTCGAGAATCAGCGGGCGGCGCTCTCCCGGCTTGCCGAGCGTCGGCAGCGCACGGAGCAGCGCGAAGAGAGTCGCGACGTCAGGCAGGCGCAACGATTCGTCGTTTCCGGCAGTCCGAACGAGCTGCCCGGCGATCTCCTCCAGATCGAGGCAGACGTGCCCCTGCCCCACCGCCTGGCTGAGCAGCGAAACGACCGTGCGCAAAATCCCGGCGTCATGCTTCGCGCCACGGCAGAGAAACGCCGCCGCCTGCCGGTCAATCGGACGTTCGATGAAGTCGATCATGAGTTTCTCGAAAAATTTGTTCCGCGATCCGATTGCTGCCCAAACGATCCGCTGATGGCGGGTTGTCCCGAAAGCATAATATTCTCCTTGAATAACGACGAATCGTCATCGCGAGTCCCGAGCAGTCGAGACGTGGCGATCCATCTTTGCTGACTCCGCCGATTCTGTATCGATTGCCACGTCGGTACGCTCTTTTCCATGAAAATCAATGGGTCCCTAAGAGGACGGCCACAAGAGCCGTCCCTACAAGAGAATGGAAGGTTTTTACCAGGATAATCATGTTCGTGGCTTGTAATGACTGCACTTGCGCAAGACTTCTGGTTGAACTCCCACTCATCGTTCCCCCTCCTCTGTTCCGGTTTCGACAAGCAGATCGCCCAATTCGCGGATCAGCGCTTCCGGCGGGAGGTCGCGGTAGAAGCTGAACTCCTCCCCACGTTCGGCGCTGACGCCGCGCAGGAAGACGTAGATCGCGCCGCCGAAGTGCGTCTCGTAGCGGTAGCCCGGTACGCGCAGCGCGAGGTAACGGTCGAGCGCCACGGTATAGAGCAGGTATTGCAGCCGGTAAAGGTTCTCCTGCATCGCCCGGTCGAGCCGCTCGCGGCGGTACTCTTCGACCGAATTGCCGAGGTGGTTCGATTTCCAGTCGAGCAGCCAGAATCGCCCCTGCGCTTCGAATACCATGTCCATGAAACCCATCAGCATCCCCTTCACCGGCGCGAAGTCGAGCGACTTCAATGCGGCGGCGGGATCGAGGCCAGACGGAATAACGCCATGTTTCACAAGCACTTCGGCGAGCTCCGGGGCGGTGATGCGCCTGAGCGGGAAGAAGAACTCCAGCTCGGTGAACCACGTACGCGGCTTCAGGCCGCCGAGGGTGAATGGGCCGTCCGGCGAGGAAAGCTGAGTCGAGAGCACCTGCCGCACCATCCCGGCAAGGCTGGGCTGCCACTCTTCGTCGAAGCCGTACTTGCCGAGCGCCGTCGCGCAAGCCTCATCGATGGCACTGCCGGTCGCCGAGGCGAAGTCGAGCGTCTCGAAAATCGAATGCATGAGAATGCCCGCTCCGGCCCCTTTCGGGAAGGCGAAGATGGAGCGTTCCGCCTCCGCCAGCACGACCGGCCGGGCGGGTTCCGTGGCGCTTTCGTCGCGGTCGGGCAGCTCGAAGGTCATGTGCTTGAGACGGCTGAGAGTGGTGAAACTCGCGACGCGCCAGTCGGTGTCGAGAGTCGCCTTGAACTCTCGGAGCACAAGCGCAGGTCGTTCAGTAACGACGGGACGGACAACGGGCGCACGGAGATCGTCGCCAGGAGTGAGCCGTTTGAGCTGAATCGCACCATCCGAAACTTCAGACAGCGCCTGAAGCTTGAGCGCCATCGCGGCGGCGGCGAGTCCCGAGAGCTCGCGCTGCGCCTCGCCGACCGGGTGGGAACTCTGCCGGGCCTCATCCGAGGCGTAGAGCAGGTACGAGGCGGGCGTGAGTTGCGGCGGGCGACCGGATCTGCGGCCATCGACGACGCGGGCGGTGAAGAAGATGCAGCGCCGTTCGGCCCGCGTGAGGGCGACGTAGAAGAGGCGCAGGTTCTCGGCGAGCGTCTCGCGAGCGGCGGCAGTTCGATGCGCGTTGATCGTCCGCGACCCGAAATCCCTGACCATTCGCCCCCGCTCGTCGTGACAGAGCACCACCTCGCCGTTGCCGTTGCCGCCGCCGAACTGAAACGGGCAGAAGACTACCGGGAACTCAAGCCCCTTGCTGACGTGCGCGGTGACGATTTTGACCGCCGGTTCGTCGCTTTCGAGGCGAATCTGGTACTCCTCGCCGGGTTCCTGCGCCACCACCCGCTCGCTGAACCACGCCACGAGACTCTCCATGCCAAGCCCACGCGCATGCGCCTCGCGGTGCAGCAGCTCGAAGCAGTGCAGCAGGTTGGTAAGCGCCCGCTCGCCGGACGATCCGGCCAGAGCCAGCAGCCGCTCGCGAACGGCCTCGCGTCGCATCAGTTCGCGGGCCATCACCATGAAGCCGCGCTCCTGCCAGAGCCGGTGATACTCCCGGAACTCTTGTAACCGTGCGGCCCAACCGTTTTCATCGGCGTTCAGTCGTGCAATGTCGCTGCCGTTCAGCCCGAAGAGCGGCGTCACCAGCGCGGCGCGGACGAGCGGCTCGCGCCCCGGATCGGCGAGCGCCGTGACGAGGATGCGCACCTCCTCGGCTTCGATGGAGGCGAACACGCTCTCGTCGCTGCGCATCACCGAGATGATGCCCGCCTTGCGAAGCGCCGCCTGCATCATGCGGGCCTGCCGGTGAGTTCTCACGATGATGGCGATGCCGCTCGCCTCCGCGCCTCCGCCAATCGTTTCGGCCACCATCGAAGCGCAGGCTTCCGCCGCAAAACTCACGGCGTCGCCGCTCTTCAGGCTGCCGTCGCCGTCGCTCGCTTCGAGCAGGCAGATTTCGAGCGGCGGTTCGATGGATGCCGTTCCGTCAGTATCAGAGCGGCCCGCCACGAGCGGTGGCGAGGGGATGTCGTCGATGACGAAGGGCTGGCGAGCCTCTTCGAAAAGGCGATTGAAGCCGTCGAGCAGCTTAGGCGTCGAGCGCCAGTTCGCGTTGAGCGTAAAGCGCCGCTCCTCGCCAACGTCACTCGCCGCTTGCAGATAGGCGAAAATATCCGCTCCACGGAAGCTGTAGATCGCCTGTTTGGGATCGCCGATGAGAAAGAGCGGCGCGTCCGACCCGGCGTAGATGCGCCGGAAAATGTCGTACTGCACCGGATCGGTGTCCTGAAACTCGTCGATCAGCGCCGCCTTGTAGCAATTGCGGAGCGCTTCGGCAAGCGCAGCGGCTTCGGAGCCGTCCGCGAGCGAGTGGTAGAGATCGGCCAGCAGATCGTCGAAAAAGCGGATGTTCCCCTCTTTTTTGCGCTCCGGCAAGCGGTTGCGGTAAAACGTAACAAGCTCGGATTTGAGCGCCAGCAAGCGCTCATCCGAAAACGATTGCAAGCGTTCGCAAGCGTCGAAAAACGGATGCGAGGACGGAGTGCCGGAGTTTTTCGTGCCGACTGCGATACCGGATGTTGTCATCTTCTCGAAGCCATCGAAAAGACCGAAGGGATTACCGCCCGCCACGAACGCTTCCATCGATTCGAGCAGCGACCCGACTTTATCATCACGATACCATTTCTCAGACCGGCTCAGCGCCTTGCTCGTCCGTAAAAGCTCTGAAAGCGCCTCGCGCTCCTCATGCCAGATGCGACAAATCTCGTCAAACGCCGCTTGCGCCTCATCCTCGATGCGGGCGACCTCAGCTTCCCCAAAAGCGGGAATTACTTCGTCACGCTCAGAAAGCTGTAACGAGTTCAGGAAGTTTTTGAGCGCATCCGGTGACCATTTTTTCAGCAAAGCGTAATCGAGCAGCCGGTTGGCGTCGCCGAAAAAGCGCTCCCGCCAGAAGTCGTCGATCACCTGCCCTGCAAGCGCCGACTGGCCAGTCACGAGTTCGGTATCGTACAGTGCTCCGCTCTCGAAGGCGTGATCCTGCAACGCCCGCAGGCAGAAGCCGTGGATCGTGAAGATCGAGGCCATATCGAACTCCGCCAGCGCCGCTTCGAGCAGCACGGTGGCGTTTTCCGTCGCTCCGGCTTCTGCTGTTCTTTCGCGAAGTTTGACGAGGAACTCGTCCTCGGTCTCCTCGCCACGCATGACGTCAAGCGCTTCACGAATACGTCGGCGTATTCGCGAGCGAAGCTCCTGCGTAGCCGCTTCGGTGAAGGTGACGACGAGAATCTCTTCGGGGCGGAGTTCCTTTTCGACGAGCAGCCGCAGATAGAGCGATGCAATAGCCCAGGTCTTGCCCGTGCCCGCGCTTGCCTCGATGAGGTTCATGCCCGAGAGCGGCACGGCGATATGGTCGAGGATGCGGATGGTCATGTCTTGCCTCCGTGCTCGATCATCGGTTGCAGTAACGATTCGGCGATGGCGGCGAAACGCTCGCCGAAAGGCGGCTTCTCGCCGAAGCAGCGGCGAATGGCCGGGTCGCTCCCCTCGCCTTCGCGCCCACCGAAACCATCCAGCCATTCGCCCAACGCGGCTTTACGCCGCTCCTCCTCCGGCTTCCCAGCCTTTTCGGCCCAAGCGAGCGACGAGCGCGGGAAGAGAGGCAGCGGCTCCGAAAGCCCTTTGCGATAGAGATCGAGCAGCGCTTCGAGCCGTTCCGATGCGCCTTCGACGGGTCGGTAGCGGATCGAGCGGTCGAGCGTGACGATCAGCGTGTCGCTCGATGCGCCTTTTTCGACGGCGTGACTAGCGAGGTGCAGGAGCCACGAGCGGAGCCGATCCTGCGCTCGCATTCTGGCGCAGCGATAGAGAAGCTGCCCCTCCGGCAGCAGATGGTCGAGCCGACCGGTGATGCGGAATCCGCCGATGTCGAGATCGAAGTCGAGCTGACCGAACGCGCCGCTCCCCTTCAACTCCCGCACCTTCGCGGCGAACTGTTCGACCTCGGCGAGCAACTGCCGGAAGAGCAGCTCGCCATGCGTCGCCGGAGGCAGGAGGCCGCGTGACCGGAAGAGCGGCAGCATCGCCCGTCCGTCGCCACCATCGAGCACTGCTTCGAGCAGCTCCTGACGCATCGCGTAGCGTTCGAGTCCGACGGCTTCGAAAGGCTCGCGCTCTTCGAGCGGTTCCGTCGCGGCTGAGGGTTTCAGGCCGAGCCGACGTTCGAGGAAATACGCCGCCGGATTGGCGAAAAAACGGGCGAGATCGTCGAGCGTCACCGTCCGCTCCGCCTCATCGATTTCGACGAGCAACTCATCGATGAAAGGGCGCTCCTCAGCCGAATTACGCCGTTCGAGCGCGTGAAAGTTGTCCGCAGAGTAGCTGAAAAGCTTGGAGTCGGACGTGAAATAGGCGGGATTGAAACTCTGAAGCTTGTGCGTTACCACAAGACGCGACGCGGCATCCTGCCCTTCGGGGAACTCGAAGCCGCGCTCGACGGCGTCGAGCAGCTCGCTCACCAGCACCGACGGTGGTATTGGACTGTTGTCGCGTACACTCTGGCCGACGTAACTGAGGTAGAGCACGTCGCGGGCCGAGAGGATCGATTCGAGGAAAAGATAGCGGTCGTCACCGCGCACCGAGCGGTCGCCCTTGCGCGGCTCGCGAAACATCATGTCGAAACCCGGTGGGCGCTGCTGGCGCGGAAACTTCCCGTCGTTCATGCCGATCATCGCCACCACGCGGAACGGAATGCTGCGCATCGGCAGCATGGCGCAGAAGGTGATGCCGCCGGTCATGAAGCCGAGGCCCATTTCCGCTTTTTCGAGCTTCTCGCGCATCCAGGCGATCATCACCGAAGCCGACACCTCGCCCTCGAAGCGGGAGTGTTTGGCAAGTGACGTAATCTTGTCAATCTCCGACTTGACATGCACCAGCTCGCGTGCGGACTCCTCGTCAGCCTCGATGAAGGTCTCGATCATCCAGAGGAACAGTTCGCGCCAACAGTCGAGCGTACGGGGGCGGTCGAATTTCGACGACAGCGCATCGACCGCATCGACGAAGTCCGCCAGCTTGCCAAGCGTTTCGGCGTCGCCTTCGACATCGAAGGGCAGCACGCCGTCGAACAGTCGCCCCTCGTCTGGCATGGCGTAACCAAGCAGCAAACGCCCCAGACCGGCCCGCCACGAGTTTTCGCGGAAGGGCGGCAAGCCGAGGCTGCGGCGCGACCGCTCGTCCATGCCCCAGCGGATGCGAGTCTCCGCAATCCAGCGCCGAATCACGTCGAGCGCCTCGGCATCGAGCCGGAATCGGCGGCTGACCGGCGGCGACGAAAGCAGGTCGAAGAGCGCGGGCGCGGTCAGGCGGCTGCCGTACAGCTCCAGCAGCTTGAGCATGGCGGGCGCGATACCGCCCTCGTCAAGCATCCGGCGGTCAGCGATGGAGTGCGGCAGGCGCGGCTCCCCATCCCCGGCAGCGCCGAAGACCGTTGCGATGTATGGCGCGTAGGTCTCGATCTCCGGCGTCATTACCACGATGTCGCACGGATCGAGGCCTGGCAACCGTTCCAGCAGATCGAGCAGATTGTCGCGAAGCACCTCTACCTCGCGCAGCGGATTGTGACACGAATGCACCTGCACCGAGCAGTCGTCCGCGTCGGGTGCTGGATGCTTCCCATCATCACCGTCGCCGCGCAGATTGAGCATATCGGACTGCAAGGCGCGAAGCAGCGTATCAGTGCCGGGGTCGTCATACAGGTCATACTCGTCCTCGACCTCGCCCACGTCGAGCAGCAGTTCGGCGAACTCGCGACCGCTTTTGCCGAGCGAGGCGAGCAGCGGATTACCCTCGGTGCTCAGCGCCCGCTCGCTCTCGCTCATGCGGAAAAGCCGCCGCCGCGAGACGATGTCCGTCCAGTACTCCTGCGTCGGACTCAGGAGGAACAGGTTCACCGGAATCCGTGCGGCCAGCGCCTGGAGCATCTCGACGTGATATGGCGGCATGTAAGAGACGCCAAAGAGCGAAATACCCGCCGGGAAATCCGGTGGCAGCGTCGCTTTTTTTATCTTCTGGATGAACTCCGCCCTGAGTTGACCGCGATGCTTCCCCAAACTCTCCGCGACCAGTGCCCGCCACAGCTCCGGCTGCCAGTCGCGAGCGCCGTCATCCCGCCCCGACTCCCAAGCGGCGAGCAGGTCGGAGCGAAAAAGCGTGTACTGATCGAAGGTATCTGCGATCCGGTCGCAAAGCTGGAAGAGCTTCAGGCCGTCACGGTCGCCATCGAGGTAGCCTCGCAGCGGCGCGAACGATGCGCGGTCGAGCATCTCCGGCAAGAGCCGCATGAGGCTCCAGCTCATCGTCACCTTCGAAAAGCTCTCGCCATCCGCTTTGCCGGACAGCTCCAGCCACTCGAAAAGCTTTTGCAGCAGCGCGTTCGGAAAAGGATACTCCGCCCCTGCCCAGACGCCGAACCGCGCGGCAAGCCGCATCGACAGCCACCGCTGCATCCCGCGGCTCTGCACGACGATCCACTCCTTCACGAATGGCGAATCGAGCGGCCTCGTGGATACCGTTTCGCCAAACGCCAAAACCAGCTCCTCCAGCCGGTTGCCCGTGTACATCTCAAGCATGGCGAGTTGCGTTTTGGGTTATGGCGTGCAGCAAATGGAGCATGGGTGTTTTTTGTTTATAGTAATGAATTTATCACTGCATCGGCAAGCGTGGACGTTATGGACGAAGTGGACAATGGGTGCCGGGTGAGGGCCGTTCATTATCCATTATCCATTGTCAATTCCCTGAATTCGTTACATTGAATACAAGAGCAAACCTGACTCACTTTCAAACCGAACTATAAAACCACTATGGACGCGAAAACCACCATTCTCGAAGTGCTGAAAAATGAAGGCGAACCGATGAGCGCCGGCCAGATAGCCGAAAAGAGCGGCCTTGAGCGCAAAGAGGTGGACAAGGCGATGAAAAGCCTCAAGGATGAGGAGCTGATCGTCTCGCCGAAGCGCTGCTACTGGACGCCAAAAGCGTAACACGGAGACCGGATACCGGCAAAAAATTTCTCGGGGATACATTCACAACCATCTACAAACCATTATGCTGCAATCAGAACGCGCCCATCAACCGCTCTCCGAAGAGGAGCTGAACATGCTCGAAGCGTTCCTCGCCTCCGCGGACTCTCCCGAGGAGTGCATGAACTCACTCGAAATGATCGACGGCTACCTGACGGCCATTGTTATCGGGCCGGAGGTTGTCCCCGAACACCGGTGGATCAGGTACATGCTCGATCCCGAAAACCTGCGTGAAACGCTCTTCAACTCGCCCGAAAATGAAGCTTCGATCACCGATCTGCTGAACCGGCACGTTCTGGCCATCGACGCCCAGTTTGAGAACGATCCGGAAGCGTTCCTGCCGATCTATGAGATGTTCAGCTACTCTGAGGAGGAGGAGCGCCAGATCGCCATCGAGGAGTGGGCGCTCGGCTTCATTCTCGGCATGGAGCTGTGCCACGAAGCATGGCAGCCACTCTTCGCCAACGAATCCACGGCCATGCTCGCCGGGCCGCTCTTCGTGCTCGGCAAGGTGACCGACGATTTCGACACCATGTCGCAGGAACAGAAAGATCAGATGATCGACATGCTCGACGAATCGATCATCGGCATCTACGCCTTCTGGCAGCAGCAGGCAGCGGAAGAGGAGAATGAAGGGTAAAAGTACGCTATAGCGTTTCTCTTACAGGACCTATACGACCTATAAGACTTATACGACCTATAGGTAAAGCAAGATTTCACCGCAGCGTTTACAAAAAAAGCCGGACTTGTAACAGCCCGGCTTTTTTTGAAATTGCCTTACCTCAACATTCACAATTCATCATTCTTCATTACCTCGGCGGCATTGGCCTGCCATCATCGTTACGTCCGGGGCCATCCCAGCGATCGGGTCTCCTGTCGTCGCGGCGATCATCCCTGCGGTTATCGCGCCAGTCGCGGTCGTAACGGTCGCGATGCCTGCGGTACTCGTTATCCCTGAAGCGGCGAATCTGATCGATCCGGTAACGACGGAGTCTCGGCGGCAGCTCACGGTAACGCACCGTGCGCCAGGGACCATCGTACCGTGCTGAACGATACCAGCCTCCATTATCGTACAGATAATAGTCATTGCCATACAGAACGATATCGTAGGGTGCGCCGTACGAGACCGAAAATCCCGGCGTCGCCAGTTGGATGAATGACGGGGGCCTGTCGATGACGAATGCCCTTCTCGTACCGACGCCAAGATTGACATTCACTTCAGCCAGCGCATCGACCGCTGGACTTGACATCAGCATACCGGCAACACCGGCCAGCATCAAGATTTTGCGTTTCATCGTTATCTCCTTTTAGTTCATTACTTTCCTGACAAGCTTAAGGCGGTAATGATGAAACCGTTGCCGGCCAGGGCCTCATCAGAACTACCTGCTTCTGTTTGTTCTGACGACAGTTATGAACAGATTCCTGCGCACAAAAATTCAGATTGAAGAAAAAATCCCTCAACCGCAATCCATAATTTGTATGAATACCGATGAACGGAACCAGCTCGAAGCTCGCTATCGGCCAACGGTTGAAGCGCTTGTCGAGCGCTGGGCCATCGGCAAGCCGCCAAATCCCTCGCCTGCCGCGACCTCCAGCAAACCGAGCGGTTACTTTCGCCTCACGAACTGGCTGCTCGACTATCTGGTGGCGAAAGGAGAGTTTCCGAAAGGCGTCCACATGATGCCGGAAGGACGCGACCGCTTCGGCGAACTGGAACCTTCGTTTCCGGTCGATTTCGATCCGCTGACCGTCGATACGCCGCTGCCATGACGTAATCGCTTACAGCGCTTCAATGGCGTCGTTCAGGAACCCGACCATCGGCATGACCGAGCGCAGGCACGAGGCAAGTTGATCCGTGAAGTCGCTGGACAGTACTTCCCCGTCGCTAAAGAAGCGCTGGGTGTAGTACCCCTTGAACTTGAGGTAATGAATCGCAGGATTTGAGTCCTCATACCCTTTCGGGGGACGTTTGGTCGCGCCCGACGGCACCACGCCTCCGGGGAAAGCGGCGAGCAGGTCGGGATCGGTCACGACGGCGCTCCACTCGTCGAAGCGGGTGTCGATGGCCTGGCGGGTTTTGGCGAGCACCGGCGCTTCGGGCATGTAGAGGCCTCCGCCCGCAAACGATGCGCCCGGCTCCAGATGCAGGTAATAACCCGCCAGCGGCCCTTTCCTCCCGCCAGCGCTGACGTAAGCGAACAGGCCGGTTTTGTAGGGAGTCTTGTCTTTCGAGAAGCGCACATCCCGGTAGATGCGCATGATGCACGATTTCGGATCGGGCCGCAACTCGGCGATGGCCGGGTCGAACCGGGAAATCGACTGCAAGAGCGTGGCGACGACGCCAAAAAAGTCGCCAAATGCGGTTTCGTAATCGTTTTTATGTTCAAGAAACCACTCCCGGTTGTTGTTCGACTTGAGCGCCGAGAGAAAATCGAGGGTGTTTTGGGTAATCATCCCGTGGGTCTCCATGAGGTGTTGATAAATGATTACATAGAGTCCAACAAAATCCGCTGCTTAACGGGTAAAGCGGCGCGCCGTGGCGACTAGCAAAATTGCGCCGCCAATATGAAGTATTCTGGAAGGAAGCTCCAGCAGAATTAACGGAGCAATGGGATTAAACAGTATTGCAATAACAGCGTAAACGACAGCGAGCGCGGTCATAGGGCCGATGGGCTCGAAATTACGGAATGCCCCCCATCCGAATGTACCGAACGCAATCACGTTCATGATTTCCCTGTAACTTTCCTGAACCGGAAAGAGACCTGTCAACAGAATCACCGCAGTGGCATAGACAATAAATACCGGCATGTGAACTCCAATTCAGAACATTGAGTGCGCACCAAGCTCCTGACCGGCAAGCCCCTTTTCGAGTGCCTGCCTGTAGAAATCGCGCAGGGTGTCGGAGCCGTACGAGGGGGTGGCGTCGGCGTCATAACGCTTCTTCACCGGATCCCAGACCAGCATCGACTCCGAGCAGTAGTACTTGCCGATTCGGGCGAACTCCGCTTTTTCGGCAAATGACGGAAGTACTTTCGACAGCAGCGTCAGTACTGGAATAATAATGTCGAACATCTGGATCGGCATCTTCTTGAGCTTCGGCTCGCGGCCAAGCAGCTCGAAAAGCATCAACGCCTGGTCGAGGTTGGTCACCGCCTCCCCCGGCCCGCCGATGGGCAGAATCTTGTTCTGCTTCGCTGGGTCTTCGAGGCAATCGGCGATGAAACGCGCAAGATCTGCCTCGCTGATCGGTTTGCAGGCCGTCAGTTTGCCGTCGCCGAACATGACGTACGGCTTGCCGTTTTTGACCTTCTCGATCTGTCCGGCAATCGACTTGAAGAAAGCGGTCGGACGCACGATAGAATACGTCACGCCAGACTCCCGTAACTCCTTCTCGAACTTGAGCTTGGCCCGCTGGAACTCCAGCATCGGCTTCTGCACGCAGATGGCCGAGAGCAGCACGAACTGGCTGATTCCGGCGGAGAGGCCCGCGTCGAGCGCGTTGCGGGTCGCCTGGTAATCGATGTTCCACGAATCCCTGATGCCACCGTTGCGCGAGGTAAGGCACGAAACTACGGCATCGAAGTGCTCTTCCCTGATCCCATCCCGCAACAATGACGCCATGTCGGATACGTCACCGAAGCGTACTTCCGATCCCTTGAGCTGCCGACGGGTCTCCTCCTCGCTCGTCGAAGCGTTCACGCCAGATCGCGGGCGAGCGAAACTGACCACATCATAGCCTCTCGAAACCAGTTCACGGGTGACGAACTTGCCGATGTAACCGGTCGCCCCAACCACGAAAACGCGCTTTTTCTGTATGCCGGAACGGGTTTCTGCCGGTGAAATCGAAGATGCCATAGTCAGAGATCAGTGAATTGAGGCCAAAGCCATGAATCGTCGTTCAGAACGAGTATAAGGCTAAAATCATGATTTTGAAACTCATGCGGCACAGTTCGCTTTTTGCTGAACCATTTTGATAAATTGTTTTATGCTTTATTTTTTAAAGAACTCTCTATCAATCATTCAAAGCTGAGAGAAACCTTGCATATGTTCAATCGGCGAGAGTACCTTTTCAGGTAAACAAATTTCACCACAATCGAAACTCGCCATGTCAAAGATTCCGGGATATACCATCAGAAGCATGAACCGTCAGGAGATCGACCTGGCCATTGAATGGGCCGCCGCCGAAGGGTGGAATCCCGGTCTGGAAGATGCCGAGTGCTTCTATCGCGCTGACCCGGATGGCTTTCTCGCAGGGTTGATGGACGGCGAGCCGGTCGCCTGTATTTCGGTCGTCCGGTACGGAGAGTCGTTCGGATTTCTGGGATTTTACATCGTGAAGCCAGAATATCGCGGAAGGGGGCTGGGTCTGGAGCTGTGGAAGGCCGGACTGCAACGCCTCGAAGGTCGGGTGGTGGGCCTCGACGGCGTGGTGGCGCAACAGGAGAACTACCGGAAATCGGGCTTCACGCTCGCCTACCGGAACATCCGGTACATGGGAGTGGCAAGCGGAAGCCGAGAAAATCTTTCGGAAATGGTTCCCCTCTCGTCGATTCCCTTCGAAGAGGTGGCCGCCTATGACCAGGCGTTTTTCCCGGACGACCGGCGAGCTTTCCTCCAGAGCTGGACGAGCCGCGAAGGAAGCCACGATTTCGGCATACAAGAGAACGGCGCTCTCGTGGGCTACGGCCTCATCCGTCCCTGCCGCACAGGCTACAAGATCGGCCCGCTCTTCGCCGACCGCGCCGAACTGGCTGAGACGCTTTTCCGCACGCTCGAAAGCTCCGTGCCGGAAGGCTCTCCGATCTTCCTCGACATACCGGAGGTCAACCCGGCGGCGCTCGAACTGGTTCAGCGGCACAAGATGAGCGTGGTTTTCGAAACCGCACGCATGTACAAAGGGGCTGCGCCTCAACTTCCCGTGGAACGAATTTATGGCGTTACCACATTCGAACTCGGATAATATACGCTTACTGAGACTGCAATGTGGGTTTATTGGAAATGTGTTAACGATTATTAAATTCGAGGGCTATATACGCCAGCTTATACGCTGCAACGAAAAATCAGACAAACCATGCACCACAGTATCACGTCACTGAGACACCTCGTCATGGCAATTGTTATGTATGGTTTTTTATCTCTCTTTCCTGCGAAAACTTCATGTAGGCCGCAGAACGACAATGGTGCTCCTGCCCAAACACAACAGATCGAAAGGGATCATCAGGGCATTTCGGTCAAGGCGTCTGATCTCGATAACGGCATAACCGGAGTGGTCGGCAAGGTTTACATCAACGCCTCGCGCAAGAACGTCTGGGCGGCCATCACGGATTACAATAACCAGAAGAACTTTGTCCCGAAGCTCATCGACAGTGGTCTGATTTCGGACAACGGATCAGAGCAGGTAATGTTCGAAAAAGGCAAAACCGGCTATTTTTTATTCAGGAAAACCGTTTACATCAAGCTGAGCATCCGCGGCGAATATCTGCAACGTCTGTCATTCCGCCAGATAGAAGGCGACTTCAAGGTATACGAAGGTTACTGGCTGCTCGAACGCGCCCTTGACGGCAAGGGCACCATCCTCACCTTCAAGGCTAAAATCAAGCCGGACTTTTTTGCTCCGGCGATGTTCGTGCGCAAGGTTCAGGAGAACGATCTTCCAATGGTGCTCGCCGCCATGAAAAAACGTGCCGAATCGGCTGAAGCCTCTTCGCCCGTGGATCACACCGACCAACCGAAACTCTCTTATCCGCCATCCGAAAGCAGTACAAGCGCGAAATAAACTAATTCCTCACAGGAAATTCCTGTTTTAAGTGAAAGTAATCAGTCTGGATCCTCGCACTGCACCGTCACTTTGGAGGCATTCGAGATGGCTTGCCGCTTCAGTTCATCGACATCGCTCCCCTTTTCACCCGACGTTAGCGCCACGCCCATGCGGCGGTACTGGCGGGTGACCGGCTTGCCGAAAATGCGGATGTCGCTGCCCGGTTCGGCAAGCGCCGCTTCCAGTCCGGCATACTGCGGATTGAGTCCCGCTTTACCGGCGAGGATCACCGCGCTCGATCCGGCGCGTTGCAGCTCGATGCCCGGAATTGGCAGGCCGAGCACCGCACGAGCGTGCAGCTCGAACTCGGAGAGATTCTGCGTTCCGGCGAGCGTCACCATGCCGGTATCGTGCGGTCGCGGCGAGAGTTCCGAGAAATAAAGCCCGTCGTCGGCAAGGAAAAACTCCACGCCCCAGATACCCGCGCCGGTCAGGACCGCCGTGACCTTGCCCGCAATCCGTTGCGCCTCTTCCAGATGCTCCGCGCTGATGAGGCACGGCTGCCAGCTCTCCTGATAGTCCCCCCGCTCCTGCCGGTGGCCGATGGGAGGACAGAAGAGCGTCGGACCATCTTTTTGCGTCACGGTGAGCAGCGTAATTTCTGTATGGAACGCCACGAACGCCTCGACAATTACTTCAGCGATATCGCCCCGCTTGCCACTCTGCGAGAAGTTCCACGCCTTTTCGACATCCGCCTCGCTTCGCACGGTCGACTGCCCCTTGCCCGACGAACTCATCAGCGGCTTGACCACGCAGGGCAGGCCCACCTCGGCGACCGCCGCCCGCAACTCGTCGAGCGAGGCGGCATAGCGATAGCTGGCCGTGCGCAGGCCAAGCTCGCGGGCCGCGAGGTCGCGGATCGCCTTGCGGTTCATCGTGAAGTTCGCCGCACGCGCCGACGGCACCACCTGAATCCCCTGCTTTTCGTACTCGTAAAAACGCTCGGTGCGGATCGCTTCGATCTCTGGCACGATGATGTCAGGCTCATGCAGAGCAACGATGGCGTCGAGCGCCTTGCCGTCGAGCATGTCGATCACCTCGCGCCCGTCGGCCACCTGCTGCGCGGGCGCGTCGTCATAGCTGTCCACGGCGATGACCCGATGGCCGAGACGTTTGACGGCGATCACGAACTCCTTCCCAAGCTCCCCGCTGCCCAGCAGCATGATTGTTTTCGGCATGTGCTTTGAATGATTGGCGTTATGGCAAAATCTGTTTTATCGAATGTAAAACTATCGGAGGCGTATCTACAACTTTACGGCGACAACAGACGCCTATTATCGCTCGACGGACGACTCGCCGACGTAATCACGGCCCGAAGCGTTTGCCGAACCGGTCGATCAATCCCTGGAACGCCGCGTGAACCGCCGCCGGATCGGGATTGCCGTGACTTGACAATACCCGCCCGCTCTTGTCGTCGATGAAAAGATTCCCGCCCACCGCGTCGATCTGGCCATAGACCCACTTTTCCGTCGATCCCGTGATGAGTATCCCCCGCCGAGATTCCGGCATCGCCTCACCGCCAACAGAGGCCGCGACGATCTGGCGCAGATCAAGGTGCGAGCGCAACGACGAATCGCGGCCCGCCTTCACGTCGGGGCCGACGACGAGCAGCGGCACGCGATAATTCGAGGCGTTCGCGGCTCCGAAGCGGTTGCCATGATCCGACACGATCACGATCAGGCTTTGCGGCCACGTACCATCGGCGACAAGCCGGTCATACAGTTCGTTGAAGTATTTGTCATAATACGCCAGCGTCGTGAGGCCGGTTTTTGCCCGCCACGCCGTAGTATGCCCCCAGACAAGCTCCTGCAGAATGAAGGTTCTCGGATTCGATTTCGCCAGTGACGTAATCGCTGGAATGGCCGCACGATCTTCGGTGGCCGACTCCATCCGCCCCGATTCGACCGTCAGCCACTCGCCCCGCGTCGAAAGGTCGCGGCGATGCAGTATACTCGTCCAGTCCTTGCGGACGGGCACGAAGGGCTGGGTATCGTAGGTGCTGACGAAGGAGGTATGGAACCCCGACTGCCTGAAATCCCGCACGAGATTCGGCGATTCATTGACCGCATCGTACAGCGTCGTATCGGTGTAGGAGCGGTACGGCACCTGCTGCGAGGTCAGCATCGCGATCAGGCTGGTGTAAGAATCGAGGTTGTTGGTGAAGTAATTATCGAAATAGAGCGACTGTTTCGCGACCCTGCCGTAAAATCGTGAAGAACGCACCTGCATGAACTCATTCTCGAACTCCTCCGCCGTCACGCTTTCGAGCACGATCAGGAAAATGTGCGTGGCTTTAGCGTCTATGAAACGCTTCGACTCCCCCGGCATCGGGCGGGACTCGCCGATTTGGCGACGCGGCGCGGGCAGAAGCCTCGGCACGGCGCGAGGCGTGTTCGAGACGCGGATTGCAAGCTCCTCGTTCAGGCTGCTGACGACCGGCTGCGGCGAGCGCGGTACCGTCACCGCCCCGGCGACAAGCAGCAAAGCCCACACGGCGATGGCGAGACGCGACGCCCATGTGCGCTTCGGCGGCAACGGCGGAACGAAGAGCGAGGCGATGGCCGCCGTTGCGCTGAGAAGCGCCGGGGCGAGGCGGTCGAAGCCGAGATAGTCGCGTATCAGAATCCCGGCGGAATCGGCGTTGCTCGCGAAGAGGTTGACCGGAAATGAGAGATATTCGCGAAGCATCTGCGGATAGAGCGACAGAAGCACTCCTGAAAGGATGAGGATTGCGACGGTAACGCTTTCGCCCACAGACCGGACGCGGGACGGAAGCAGGCGCAGGCAAAGCCACGACAGCCCGAACAGCGCGGAGAGCACGAGCGTGTCGTGCAGCCAGGCAACAAGATGCGGAGCGAGCAGGCGTGGATCGTGCGAGCTGAACGCCGTGAAGAGATGCAGGATGCACTGCACAAACACGAGCGCGATGAAGACACGGATGGCGTGCGAGCCTTTGGCGTGAACCTCCGGGAGAGGAGCAGATGTCATGGCATGAGCAGGATGGATTCGGGGGAATCTTCACCTCCATTCAGACGCCAGGTTTGTAAAATCCTTTCGACTTGATCTGGGCAAACCACTCCTGAGCCTTCTCCTTTGCAGTAATTTTCGGCGGCCAGTGGACGAAATTGCCGACGTCGCGCAGATCGATCCGGCCAAGCGACGGAAAATCGACGCTCCGCGTCTCCCCGAGCTTCCAGGTCGTGGGCTGGCGAACATGGCCATGCTCCGGGTGATCGAACTCCAGCGGCGGGAACAGCTCGTCGAAGGAGCGAGAACGCCACTCGGCTTCGGGAAAGGTGATGCACGAGGCCATCGCTTCTTCCTGCGGCCTCATCCTGGCGCAGGCAGCGGCGAGCAGCAGCGGACGCCCGAAGACCGAGCCGGTAAACTCCTTCGGCGTCCCGGCAAATCCGGCGGCGACACGCCCGCTGGCGATGCCCATCTCCGGGAGGAAGCGCAACTCGTCGTGCTCCCCCATCCACCGCGCGGCCCGAAGCGCATCGAAAAACGGCTCCTTCGAGCCGAACTTCTTCGAAAAAAGCAGCACAATCGAGCTGTCAAGGAACCGCTCGACCACGCAGAAGCCCTCCGCCGCGAGCGAATCGCGCATCCAGACGAGGAACATGTTCAGGTAGATCAGAATCTCCGTCGGCGAGAGGTCGAGCGTGAGCCGTGCAAAATCGCGCATTCCGACGTAGAGCACGGTCGCGTCAAGTTCGATGCACTTGAGCGGAAAACACCCGGCGGCCTCGTCGTCAACCTCCACATCGACCGTCAGCGGCTGCGAGAGCAGAAAATCCGCGATGGTGTTGTAACTGTACGGCGTCTTCATGGCTCTGGAACCCCCTCCAGCGTCGCGGCGAGAAACTCCCAGAACTTCAGCACCGAGGCGATCTCGACCTTTTCATCCGGCGAATGCGGGTGGCGAATGGTCGGGCCGAACGAAATCATGTCGAGCTGCGGACAGGCCGCGCCGATGATGCCGCACTCCAGCCCGGCGTGCACGGCGCGGACCTCCGGCGTTTTGCCGTAGCGGGCGCGATAGATGTCGCTCATGCATTTGAGAATCGGCGAGTCGGGATTCGGCTTCCACCCCGGATAGCCATGCTCGAACACGGCCACCGTTCCGGCCTGTTCGGCGACGCTTCCGATCATCCCGGCAAGCTCCTGCATCCCCTCGTCCGATGCGCTCCGCAGCAGGCACTCGACGCTCACGGCGCTGCAATCCGAATGCACGCGGGCGAGATTGTTGGAGGTCTCGACCAGCCCCGCCATCCCGGCGCTCATGCGATGCACGCCGTTCGGACAGACCGCGACCGCTTCGAGCAGCCGTTGCGTTACGGCGTCGTCAATCACCGTCGCCGGAAGCGCGGCCTCCACCGCCTCGACGCGAAGCCCCGGATCGGCCCCGGCCAGCTCGCCGCCGATGGTCGAGGCGAGCGCCTGAAGCTCACCGAGAAACGCTGCTTTTCCGGCGGACGGGATGGCGACCAGCGCCGCTGATTCACGCGGAATGGCGTTGCGCAGGCTCCCACCGTCGATGGATGACAGCAGCAACTCGTGGCGCTCACGACCCATCTGCAAAAGCCGGTTCATGATCTTGTTGGCGTTGCCCCGGCCAAAATCGATGTCGAGACCGCTATGCCCGCCGCGCAGACCCGAGACGCGGATTTGGAGCGCTTGATAACCGGACGGAACCTGCGCGGCGGCATAGTCGAAGCGCATCGTGACGTCAAGTCCACCCGCACAACCAATGAATAGTTCGCCCTCATCCTCGGAGTCGAGGTTCAAGAGGATTTCGCCGTTGAGCACTCCCGGCTTCAACCCCAGCGCCCCGGTCATGCCCGCCTCCTCGTTGGTCGTAAAGAGCGCTTCGAGCGGCCCGTAGTGAAGCGTGTCCGATTCGAGCACGGCCAGCGCCGCCGCCACGCCGATGCCGTTGTCCGCCCCCAGCGTGGTTCCCCGCGCCCGCACCCAGTCGCCGTCGATCACGGCGTCGATCGGATCCTTCGCGAAATCATGCTCCGTCCCGGCATTCTTCTGCGGCACCATATCGAGATGCGCCTGCAACACCACTCCCCTGCGCGACTCCATCCCCATCGTCGCCGGTTTGCGGACGATCACGTTGCCCACCTCATCGACCAGCCACTCCAGCCCGAGACTCTTAGCAAAACTGACGATATAGGTACGAACCGCCTCCTCATGGCCCGAAGGCCGCGGAATCTGCGTCAGGCGATAAAAATGGCTCCAAAGCCTTTTCGGCTCAAGCGAGAGAATAGAGTTACTCATAATTGCGTTGATCAGTTCGGGTTACTATGCAAATATGCAAATATGCAAATATGCAAATATGCAAATATGCAAATATGCAAATATGCAAATATGCAAATATGCAAAAACTTTACTTTGTTAAGTTCTTTGTAGAAAAACAGCGAAAGACTTATAGGTCTCACAGGACAAATGAGGCGTGTTGGATAAAATAGCGATTCTGACAACATCGAGGGTTTCCCGCATTACCCATTATCGCTCCTCTCCAAAACCTCCGGCAATACTCTCAATCGCCCATCATCGCGGAGCTTGTCGAGCAAACTCGCCATCACGAGATGACTGTCGCCCTGAATCAGGCGGTTCGTCCAGCCATCCTCGTGGCTGTAATAGTCCGACACCTTTTCGAGTTCATCCTTTTCGAGCGCGTTGCCGAACAGCTCGTTGGTCGAAAAAAGGTCGAACTGCTCCAACGGCGACGGCTCCGCCACCACGCGATGCAACCCCTCGATCAGCTTCTCCGGCGCGATGTGCTCGTAGCGGTAAAGCGAACGAATATCGACCGTTAGCACGTCGCTCGCGTCATCCGGGCCGTACTTGTTCATCCAGAACAACTCGGGATCCTGCCCGCGATGCACCACGGGGTTTCGGGGCAGTTCGAGCCTCTCCGGGCCGAGCTGAACCACCGGACTCGCCACCTCATACCCCGCCTCCTCCCTGGACGGAATATGCGCGCGAGTATCGGATTTGTGCCGAATGGATGAAATATTGTCGGGCATGATCGGTTGGGGTTATGATTTGCGTTCCTCTTCCTTGACGGCCAGCGGATCGCCTGCCGCCTTGTACTTTTTGCCGGGCTGACGCGCCTTGCCGGATCGGGCGCGCCGGGCCTCATCGCCAGGCTCCGGCTCGCTTTCGGATTCCCCGGCAGCCTGGCAAACCTCGATCAGCGGAACGCCCAGCGCCGCTTCGAGCTTCGTGATCGTTTCGAGCGTGAGGTTTTCGCTCCCTTTCACGATCTTGCTCACCTGCTGCGGCGACACGCCGATACGTTCCGCAAGCTCCTTTTGAGAGATATTCAGCACATCCAGCGTCGAAAGTACGCGAAGCGCTATATCGGCTGAACGGTTGAGCCACGACTGGTTCGCCTCGAACCATTCCGCACGTCCAAGCCACCCGGAAACTTCCCTGGAAGCTAAAGCCTCCATTTTTTCATAAACCGTTTTTTCTTTCATAGCAACGTATCCTGTTATATTTCCATAAGTTCAAAATCAATCTCGTCGAAAAGCCACTCTTCGGCAAGATAGCGTTTCACCTTTTCGAGCTTTTCAAGCTCAACGTGCGTATGCTCCCGCTCTTCCATACGATGCGTCAGTTTGATCGTGCCGCCGGTGATCACGAAAAGATTTGGCGCGACGCGGATTGCATACAGCCGCAACCAGCTACTTCTGCCTTGATCACGGATTTACGCCTTGCTTTTCTGCAAAACGGCAAGCCTCATTTCATTTCGGAGAGGCACGAACATGTTCCGCAATGTGTTTTGGCGGTCGAACTGCCCTTGTAACGCAAGCTCGAAAAGCCGTCTCCGCATGTTGCGAACATCTCTGGTCGTTTGATTGACCGCCTTATGAACAGAGGTGTAACCATGATACCCGTAACGAAGATCATGCTTGTGCTGCTTGAAAAACGACTGGAGCCAGAATACATCCGACCACTGAGCAAACACTTTGTTCAGTTCATCGACCGGCTCGCCGTCGTACTAAGAACTTATTCGTAAATAATATTTACTTTCCGGAAAGCGATGATTGCGGCTACCATGTAGAGTAAAGCCTCGTATCTCTCGTTGAGCTTTTCAAACCGTACCAGAATTTTTCTGAACCGGTTGAA
>Ga0326729_1000102_pt1 | contig 24249 bp, 22 predicted proteins | sample MHFSIPfraction_2_FD_207744 | JGI IMG/M metagenome (GOLD analysis project Ga0326729, IMG submission 207744) | Lab enriched peat soil microbial communities from Michigan Hollow, Ithaca, NY, United States - MHF6AY SIP fraction | ecosystem: Environmental > Terrestrial > Soil > Wetlands > Peat...
GTGACGTGCCGCGGATGATCGGTGCGTCCGGCGACATGCGGCGCATTCTGTGCGCGTTCACCAGGTCGTCGTCGATCATTGAACGGATCTGGTCGACAGAGAGTACCTCGATTTTCGAGATTTCGTGCGAGGTCCTGAATCCGTCAAAGAAATGGAGGAACGGTACTCTTGACTCGAGGGTCGCAGCCTGGGATATCAACGCCATGTCCATCACTTCCTGCACAGAGCATGAAGCGAGAAGGGCAAAACCTGTGCCGCGGACCGACATGACGTCGCCGTGGTCGCAGAAAATCGACAGAGCCTGGGCGGCAAGCGAACGAGCCGAGACATGGATGACGCAGGGAGTAAGCTCACCGGCGATCTTGTACATGTTCGGAATCATCAGAAGCAAGCCCTGAGAAGCCGTGAATGTCGTGGTCATCGCACCAGTCTGGAGCGCGCCGTGTACTGCTGCGGCAGCACCGGCCTCACTCTGCATTTCGTCTACCAGCGGCACCGACCCCCAGATGTTTTTAGTATCTGTGGCGGCCCAGGCATCAGAGTACTCGCCCATGGGCGAGGCAGGGGTGATGGGATATATTGATATTACTTCGTTGGTACGATAGGCGACATGAGCAAGAGCTTCATTCCCCTCCATTGTCTTAAATGTCCGGGTCATACGATCATTTACTGGATTATGATTGTTTGGGACTTGTGCGATCCTCGAAAAATGCAGTGCTGTTTACTTCTGTATGGTGATCCGACTGGCAACTCACCGTCGGTGCACGCGATCCTCATGTACTCCGTGTACACTTCGGTTTCTGCGCTCCGTCGGCATTGCACTCGAACCGGCCACGAAAAGTAAATAGAGGTGCACATAAGTAAACCTCGAAGGTAAAGGAAAAGTTACGATCGCGGATAAGAAAGCTTAGAATGTGCTTTTCAAGATAGGAAAAAAACTGATATACTTCAATTCTGATCGAGTTTCATGCCGGCTGTACCGGGAGGCTTTCGACACACAAGAATGAAGCACCCTGGGAGGGGGTATTTGTTGGATTATACAGATAAAAAAGAGCAGGCAGTGATCCCTGCCCAGGAGCCGCGTGAACAGGTCGTTTATGGCCGGAACGCAGTGGTAGAGCTACTGCAGACCAAGCCGGAGAGCGTCGAGAAGATCTATCTCCAGTTCAATACATCCCACCCCAAGCTCAAGGAAATCATCATAACGGCAAGACGGTTGAAAATTCCCTGCGGAAAGGCGCGCATGGAGAAGCTCACCCTCATTTCCGGAACCGCAAAGAACCAGGGAGTCTGCGCGCTCATCAGCACCGTGACATCCTACAGCCTTGAAGAGGTGCTCGCCTCACCGAGGAACTCCTCGCCGCTGCTCGTGATTCTCGATGGACTGGAGGACCCCCACAACGTCGGGGCGATCGTCCGTACTGCCGAAGCTGTCGCTGCCGATGCGGTCATCATGATCGACGGCAAGGGAACACCGATAAACGCGACCGTCCATAAAGCCTCGGCCGGTGCCCTGTCCCATATGCGCATCTGCAAGGTGAAAAGCCTGGTCAGGTGCCTCGATCTGCTGCATGAACGTGGTTTCCATATCGCTGCCGCAGACATGGATGCCGAAAAGAACCATACCGATATCGACTGGCGCCGCGCCACTGCCCTCGTGATGGGTGCGGAAGGGAGCGGACTGGGGCCTGAAGCCCGCAAACGCTGTGACTCGGTCGTTCGTATTCCGATGGCCGGATGCGTCGAATCGCTCAACGTCAGCGTCGCCACCGGAGTGTTGCTCTATGAAGCAATGCGCCAGCGCCTGGAGTGAGGAATGGCCGGAAGAATGGCCGTCCTTTTGGTCCCTTGAGTTGTTCTCTTCGATTCTTTCCCTGAAATTGAAAAAATGTTACCTTGAATTTCTTTCGACCGGAACACCTGATAACCTGTTAATCCCGCTCTGCCATGAACATCCCTGACAATCTCCGTTATACCAAGGATCATGAATGGATCAAGCTTCTCGAGGACGGCGTAACCGCCTTGATCGGCATCACCGATTTTGCGCAGTCCGAGCTTGGTGACATCGTGTTCGTCGAAACAAAGCCCGTCGGTACACAAGTCAAGGCACATGATGTGTTCGGGACCGTGGAAGCCGTCAAGACGGTAGCTGACCTGTTCGCCCCGATTGCCGGCGAGATTGTTGCCGTCAACGAAGCTCTCGACAGCGCAGAAGTCGTAAACTCGAGCCCTTACGATGAAGGCTGGATCATCAAGCTGAAGATCGCAAGCGTCTCTGATGTCGACTCATTGCTGTCGCCTGCGGACTACCGCGCGTTGATCGGCGAGTGACAGGTTTCGGCGAGGTTTTTTAACGTATCCATCTATACCATGCCTTTCATTGTCAATTCGGATGCCGAACGGGCCGAGATGCTCCGGCAGATCGGTGTCGAAGGTTTCGATGATCTCGTTGCAGACATCCCTGCCGAAATACGCCTTCAGAAAGCTCTCGATCTTCTGCCGGCGATGGGTGAACCGGAAGTGAAGCGCCTGCTTGAACAGATGGCGAGGCAGAACTCTGCTACAGCCGACCACGTGAGCTTCCTCGGCGCCGGATCCTACGACCATTTCATTCCGGCCGCCGTCAAAACCATATCGTCTCGGAGCGAATTCTATACCGCCTACACCCCTTACCAGGCTGAAGTGTCGCAGGGCACCCTGCAGGCCATCTACGAATATCAGAGCATGATGTGCCGCCTGTACGGCATGGATGTGGCCAACGCTTCGATGTACGATGGAGCTTCCGCCCTGGCCGAGGCAGCGATTATGGCTGTCAATATCACCGGTCGCAACGACATCGTCGTGGCAGGCAAACTGCATCCTTACAGCCGCCAGGTAATCGAGACCTACCTCGAAGCCGCCGGTGAAAGGCCAATTCTCCAGAACAGCATCGAAGATGGCATCGGCAGCGTCGAGTCACTGAAATCAATCGTCTCTTCGGCGACGGCGGCAGTCATCGTCCAGCAGCCCAACTTCTACGGCTGTCTCGAAGAGGTCGAAGCCATCGGCGAGATCGCCCGCCAGAACGGCGCCCTTTTCATCGTAATGGCCGATCCGGTTTCTCTCGGCGTTCTCGAAGCGCCCGGGAACTACGGCGCGGACATCGCTGTGGGCGAAGGTCAGCCGCTCGGCAACGCCCAGAGTTTCGGTGGACCCTATCTCGGCATTTTCACGGTCAAGCAGCAGCATGTGCGCAAGATCCCCGGCCGCCTTGTCGGCATGACGAAGGATCGCGACGGTCAGGACGGCTTCATACTGACGCTCCAGACCCGCGAACAGCATATTCGCAGGGAGAAGGCGACCTCGAACATCTGTTCGAACCAAGCGCTTTGCGCTTTGCAGGCGGCAGTCCATCTCTCGCTGCTCGGCAGGGAGGGAATCAGGGATGTCGCGATGCGTTCGATGCAGAAAGCGCACTATCTGGCCGGGAAAATCACAGCCCTTCCCGGTTACACGCTGAAGTTCGGAGCGCCGTTCTTCAGGGAGTTCGTGATCGAGACACCTGTGCCGGCGGCATCGATTGTCGAAGGAATGCTTTCGAAAAAGGTGTTCGCGGGCGTGGATCTTTCCGCATGGGGTGAAAACGGCCTGCTGGTCGCGGTCACTGAACAAAGGACCAAAGAGGAAATGGACGCGTTTGTTGTGGAACTGGGGCGCTTCAGCTAAACCTGCTCAACTGTAGAGATTCTGTAGGGGCGGACCTGTGTGTCCGCCCTTCCTTTTTCAGGTCTTTATCACCGGCTGATGTGGCCGATAGTATCGCTCAACAAAAAAACAGGCGCGTGAGTGCAATCCCGGGGTTGTTTACACGAGCCCCAGGTTCTCCATCTCCTTTCTCACGGTCGCCTTGTTGGCATCGGACATCGGTACCAGCGGCAGGCGGTAAACCTCTTCCACCATTCCCATCTGTGACAGGGCGTACTTCACCGGTACGGGATTGCTCTCGATGAAATTCAGCTTGAAAAGCTTCCTGTAAGTCTTGTTTATAGCACGGGCCTCTTCGAGGTTCCCGGCTCTCATGGCTTCGACGAGCCCTTTGACGGCCTTCGGCACCTGGTTGGCAGCCACAGAAATCACCCCATCACCACCGAGGGCCATGAACGGCAGGATCAGCATGTCTTCGCCGGTCATCACCGAGAACCTCTCGGGACGGCGCTCGATCAGCTCCATGATCTGGTCCATGTTGTCCGTGGCCTCCTTGACGGCGAGGATGTTGTCGAAATCGTTGGCCAGCCGAATGATCGTGTCTGCGCTGACGTTACATCCGGTACGACCGGGTACGTTGTAGATGATGACCGGGATCGACACGGACTGAGCCACATGCTTGAAGTGCTGGTAGAATCCCTCCTGGGACGGCTTATTGTAATAGGGGGCCACGGAAAGGATGGCCTGGGCTCCGGCCTTTTCGGCGTTACGTGAAAGTTCGACAGCATGGTCGGTCGCGTTGGTGCCGGCGCCGGCGGCTACCATCAGGTCTGGACCGGCTTCTTCACGGACGATGCGGATGATCTCCGACTGTTCTGAGGTCGAAAGGGTAGGCGATTCGCCGGTCGTGCCGCAAGGAATGAGGATATCGGTCCCGGCCTCCCGTTGAAAGCGTACAAGACGTCGCAATGCCTCGGTGTCGATCGAACCGTCACTGTGGAACGGAGTGACCAGGGCAACGGCGGAACCTGAAATAAGACGATTGGTCATAAAACTGAAATGTGATTATGGCATGCATTGATATGCAAGCAATTATAAGGCAATCTTCGTGATTTTCTAAACGGATTTTCTCCTGCCATGTAAGTGTATATATGAAAAGATATGGAGCTTTTTTTCACTGCCGCTGAAAAGTCCTGGTTCAAAACGTTTGCCGACGGCGGGATACGCCTGAAAATCTGGAATCACCGGTTCCCTGCGTTTGTCGATAACCAGCCAAGGCTGACAGCCGTCGGAAAAGGCAGCTCATTACCAGGCCTGTGTCGATAAATCGGCATGAACTCTCTTCAGGACGCTTTGCCAATCGCCAGGGGATTCCTGTCGGTATAGTCTGACGCTGTCGTACCAGGGGCTGTCGTTCCTGTCGAGCAACCAGCGCCAATCCGGCAGAAACGGCAACAAGATCCAGGTCGGCTTGCCCAGGGCGGCACTCAGGTGCGCAACGCTCGTGTCGACGCTGATCACCAGATCCATCAGTTCGCAAAGTGCGGCCGTTTCATCAAAGTCCTTCAGCTTATCGCCGCAATGCGATATGGCCGGCCCGGACCGAAGCGCAGCCTGATCGATCTCCCTTACCTCTTTCTGCAGGCTCACATATTGATAGCCGCCGGGCAGGCATGCCTTCAACGATGACAGCGACAGGCTTCGGTTCCGGTCATTGCTATGTCTTGCGCTTCCGCTCCATACCAGGCCGATTCGCGGTTTTGTCTTTCTGCCTGACCTGCTCATCCACTCATTCACCTTATCTGCACTGGCGGATAAATATTTGCGAGAGGACGGAATCGTTTCAATAGTCGTTTTGAATGCTAAAGGCAAGCTCAATAATGGGCAGTGGAAATCAAACTCCGGAAGGAGATCGCCTTTAGCAACAAACCCGGCAATCCCACCGATCTGCTTCAGTAACCCGATGAGGGCGGGTTCTACTTCCAATATTACCCGTGCCCCAAGCGCGGAAACCAGCCTGATGTAACGACAAAACTGAAGCGTATCGCCTAAACCCTGTTCACTGTACAACAGAATGCTCTTGCCTTCTATGGAGTCATTGCCACGCCATAATGGTTGAGTAAAGTTTCGCCTGGTGGGAGCGAAATCTATTGTTTTGCATCGCCACTCATACAATTGCCATCCGTTGTCATAATCGCCCTGCAATAACATTGCGAGCGATTTGTTCCAATGAGCGTCAGCATAATCGGGATCGATGCCTATCGCCTGATCATAACAGGCGATGGCAGCATCAAACTGTTTGAGATTCTGTTGCGCATTGCCTTTGTTGGAGAATGCATCGACATAATCGGGCCTGATCGCTATCGCCATGTTATAACTGGTGATGGCGGCATCAAACTCCTTGAGTTCCTGCAATGCGTTACCCCTGTTGGAGAATGCATCGACATAATCGGGCCTGATCGCTATCGCCATGTCATAACTGGCGATGGCGGCATCAAACTTTTTGAGTTCCTGAAATGCATTACCCCTGTTGAAAAATGCATCAGCAAAATCGGGTTTGCTGGCAATAGCCTGGTCATAACTGGCGACGGCAGCGCTAAACTGTTTGAGTATCAGCAATGCATTGCCCCTGTTGAAATAAGCTTCAACACAATCGGGTTTGAGGGATATGGCCTGGTCATAACTGGCAATGGCAGCGTTGCACTGTTTGAGTTCCAGCAATGCATTGCCCCTGTTGGAAAAAACCTGGGCATAATCGGGGCTGATGGCTATGGCTTGGTCGAAACTGTCGATTGCAGCATCGAACTGCCTGAGCTCATGCAGCGCCTGGCCACGATTGGAGAAAGCCTGGGCAAAATAGGGCCGGATAGCGATAGCCTGGTCATAACAGGCGATTGCAGCGTCGAACTGTTTGAGTTTCTGTAATGCATTGCCCTTGTTGGAATATGCTTCGGCATAATCGGGCCGGATAGCGATAGCCTGGTTATAACAGCTGATTGCAGCGTCGAACTGTTTGAGTTCATGAAACGCCAACCCCCAGTTGGAAAATGCTTCGACATAATAGGGTCGGATAGCGATAGCCTGGCGATAACAGGCGATTGCAGCGTCGAACTGCCTGAGTTCATGCAACGCCAACCCCTTGTTGGAATAAGCATCAGCGTAATCGGGCTTTATCGATATCGCCCGGTCGTAACTGGTTACGGCATCTTCCCACTGACCGAGTTCATGCAGCGCGATGCCGCGGTTGAAAAAGGCTTCCGGTGAGTCGGGGTTGATGGTAATGACGATGTCATGACTGGCTATCGCTGCCGCCCACTGGTTGAGCTCCTGTTGTGCCAACCCCCGGTTGTAATAAGCTTCCGGATAATCAGGTTTGATGGTTATGGCCGTGTTATAACTTGCGATGGCAGCGTCGAACTCTTTCAGTTCAAGGAGAGCCAATCCTCGATTGGAATAAAATGCGGCGTTATACGGAAATAGCGTGATTGCCCGATCAATCAGGTCGACGGCGTGCCTGTGATTTTGAGTCTGATAAGCAATGACCCCAAGCAAGTGGAGCGCATCGGCGTTTTCAGGCTGGATTTTCAATATCTCTTCATACATCTCCCGGGCAAGGTCAATCTGCCCCTTTTGATGGAGATCTATTCCCTGCTGAAACCACTGTTGTACCCTGTCCATCATCGTGACTGCCTAAACGGAATTTCCCGCTTCGATCAGCTCGCCTGCAAGTTGGAGCGACGAAGACGAGAGTGCGCTGCCGCTGATCAGGCGGGCGACCTCATGAACCCTGTCGCTGCTGTCGAGTGTCGTGACGCTTGTGACTGTGCGCTCACCTTCCACCCGTTTCATGACAGCCAGATGGCTGTCGCCCATGGCGGCTATCTGGGGCAAGTGAGTGATGGCGATGATCTGGTGCAGGCGGGAGAGCCGTTTCAGGCTCAACCCGACCGCCTGGGCTACTTTACCGCTGATGCCGGTGTCGATCTCGTCGAAGACCAGGATTGGAAGGTCGGCCGAACGGGCCAGCGCGCTTTTCATGGCAAGCATAATGCGCGATATCTCGCCGCCGGAGGCGACCTTGGCAAGCGGTTTCCGGGCTTCGCCGAGGTTGGTCGAGATCAGGAACTCGATCCGGTCGAAGCCGTTGTCGAATGCTCGGTACCGGAGACCGTCGATTTCGATCTCACCTCCGGGGGACTCTTCGATGGCGAAGCTGACCTCGAATGCGCTGTGCGGTATGCCGAGATGGCCGAGCTCCGACGAAATCTCTTCCGCGAGCCGGACAGAGGCCTCTTTTCGCTTGACCGAGAGTTCGACGGCTGATGCCTTAAGCTCGGCGCGAGCCTGCGTTATCTCTGTTTCAAGACGGGTGGTTTCCTCTGCCAGGTTCTCTTCAAAAGCGAGTTCGTCTGAAAGCTGGTCGCGCAACGCGATCAGGCCGTCAATGCTTTTCCCGTGCTTTTTGGAGATGCGCTGCAGGAGCATCTGCCGCTGCCTGAGCTCTTCGAGCCGGTTTCGGTTGAATTCGATGCCGGAGGTGTATCGCCCGATAAACCGGTTGACCTCCTCGACAGAAGCAGTCGCACCGCGCAGCTCTTCAAGATGCGGTTCGAACCTTTTGTCGATGGCCGCGAGTTTTTCGAGGATGTGGACGGAGGATGAGAGCGCAGAGTATGCCGATGGTTCCGAATCGTAGAGCGCCTGTTCAAGCTCACTGCCCAGGCTGAAGAGCGTCTCGGCGTTTTCGAGCAGGTTGATCTCTTCTTCGATCGCTCCTTCCTCACCTTCGACGAGCCCTATCTCTTCAAGTTCCCTGTACTGGTATTCGATAAAATCGCGCTTCTCTTTCAACGCGGCCGCTTTTTCAAGGAGGTCGTTCAGCCTCTTCTGCAATTGACGACAGTGGGTGTGCCGGTTCCGGTACCTGGCGAGCTCATCTGAAGTCGATGCGAATCCGTCGAGCAGGGCTGCGTGCGTTTCGGCATGCAGAAGCAATTGGTGGTCGTGCTGTCCGTGCAGGTCGACGAGCAGTTGGCCGACCTGCTTGAGCAGGGCGACCGTGCAGGGCGTGTCGTTGATGAAGCATCGTGACTGGCCGGACGTTGAAATGTCGCGACGGAGGATGAGTTCAGGGGTGCTGTCGATACCTGCGCCGTCGAGCACTCCTGCGACGGTTACGAGATGGTCCCCCGTGAAGGTCGCCTCGATTACGGCCCTGGCGGCTCCGCTGCGTACCAGCTCGGCACTTGACCGTTCGCCGAGCACCAGGTTCAGGGCTCCCATGAGGATCGATTTACCGGCTCCGGTTTCACCGGTGATGATAGTCAATCCGGGCGCAAAGCTTACCGAGAGCTCGTCGATGAGGGCAAAATCCCTGACGTAGAGGGTTTGGAGCATGACACGGATGGTTTGGAGTGACCGAATGGCCGCTTACTGCGTAAGATAACGCTAAATGACCTGCTTTGAAACAGCAGGGGGCATCTCATCTTGCAAGCATGACCGTTTCGGTTCCGCTGAACCGTGATCCCGAATATCCTGAGGCATTCATTGTCATCCGGTATGTTCCCGCAGGCAGGAGTTGACCGGAATCGTCGCGCCCGTCCCAGAAGAGCGCTGTGGCTGGTCCAACCGGGGTGCCGCTCGCCAGGCTGCGGACTTTTTTTCCAGTGGCATCATAGGCAGCCACTGCAAGCTGGTATGAGCCGGCAGGGAGGCTGACCGTGATGTTGAGCACGTCGTCCCTGCGATCTCCGTTCGGAGAAAAGGGGTTGGGAGACAGGTGGAAGACCTCCTCGGCTCTTGTCGGCGGAACATACACGGAGTTGGCCTTGCCAGGGGTGCCTCCGTATCTGGTGTCGGTCGAGGAGGTCCAGTTCAGGGGCGAGTCCGAAGGCATCAGGGGATGGAACTTCTCGATGGAGATGCGTCTGGTTGATCTGTTGCCGGGATTGTGCCAGTTAGGGGTGTAGTTCGCAGAATCGACAGCGGCGCCTTTGCTGTCGAGCAGGCGGACGCAGTCCCCTTCGTTGTTGAGCGAGAACACTTTATAGCTTTTTACGATGAATATCCGGGCATCCGTTGAGGTCTGAAGATAGCTGTAGTAAGTCGCAAGGCGGGAGCCGGCTACCATGCCGTTGGTTTCGGGCGCGATTACTCCGTATTGCCCCGGCCCAAGCATGTTGCTGCCTCCTTTCGGCGCGAAGTAATAGCGGTTGGCTTTGCCTGTCGTCGCACTCGGCCGGTCCGCGATACTCCATCCTGTGAGATCCATGGCTGTTATGCCCGGATTGTATATTTCCACGAAATCCGGTTGGTCGGGGAGGTTGTCGTCGGGTTCCTGCAGGGGGTCGAACAGGATTTCGTTGAGCAACGGTCCGGCAATTCTGTTCTGGAGGGCGAGGTTTTCTGTAAAGCTTTTTGCTTTGTGATCGTCAGCGCAGCCGGAGGCCAACAGGACGATCAGGACGGGAAGTGCGTAGGGGCGCATCTTGCTGTCGGTTATGATTGATCGATGTTCTATTCAAAGGTGCTGTACCGTGAGTCTAACAGAGCCTGCATTGCAGGGTGGGGCTGTTGGTCTTCTTCGGAGAACTGAAAACCGGAAAGCTTATTGTCGGGGACTTTCCGGTATGGTAAAATCTGTCGGTCGCCTTGTCGCTGTCAGACGCTTTTCTGCTTTTTCGACGGTTCTTCCGCCGCCTTGTTGAATTCTTCCTCTATTTCACTTTGCGCTTTCTTGAACTCTTTCATGCCTTTGCCGAGGCCTTTGGCAAGCTCGGGGAGCTTGTTGGCGCCGAAAAGCAGAAGGATGATGAGCAGGATGAGTATGAGTTCCTGGCCGCCTAATCCGAACATTGTGGTTTCTCCGGAAATTGTATAAATCGATGGTAATACATAACTCTGTAGTCACAAACTAAAAAATGCCTGTTCCTAAACCAAGTGTTTTCAGCTCAAAAACGGCTGATCCTTCCGAGGACGGTCTCTCCGGCCACAGTTTTCATGCCGATGGGAGCGTTGACCTGGACAGCAGCCGGCAGAAAGATATCTACCCTCGAACCGAACTTGATCATTCCGAAACGGGTTCCTGTCCTGACATTCCCGCCTTTTTCGAGTGTGCAGACAATCCTTCGTGCAAGGAATCCGGAAACCTGGCAGAACCAGACGGTTCCGGCAGGCGTGTCCAGGCCGATCTCCATGCGTTCGTTGTCCGTCATGCTGCGATGGTCGAATGCCATGAGGAATTTTCCTGGGTGATATCTGACGTCGATAACCCGGCCTTCTATCGGAATCCTGTTGACATGGACGTTGAAAGGTGACATGAAAATGCTGACAAGCGTCGATCCAGGGCCGGTCACAGGGTGGTCGACGCTCTGGTTCAGCAGGATTTTACCGTCAGCCGGCGCGATGATGGTGCCCGGTTCATCAGGCACACTCCGTTCAGGATCGCGATAGAACCAGAACGTGAACGCGAGAAAAAACACTGCGGCAGCCGATACGGCGGTTCCGCCGGGCTGTGGGAGCAGCAGTCCGGCGATAAAGGCTGCGGAGCAGAAAATGGCGGTTTTGGCGACACTGCCGGTTCCGTAAGGTGTGATTCGCATGGTATTGCTGTTCCTTTCTGGCAAATTGACCCCTATGATAGCCATTTTGCAGCAAAAACCAAGGACAGAGCCTCCGGGCCGGGAGTTGCAAACAGCAGCCCGGGTATGCTATCTTCCTTTTCTGAACCATTGATCAATCGATTTCGTGAACCGTACCGAAAAAATATTTCTCGAAACAGTACGTCGCCAGGATCTTGCCGGTAAAGGCGACAAGGTGCTCGTGGCTGTTTCGGGAGGTCCTGACTCCATGGCGCTTCTGCACCTTTTCTCGACGGTTTCACCTGTGCTGCAGTGCAGCATCGGTGTGGCTCACTGCAATTTCGGTTTAAGGGGCGAAGAGAGTGATCGCGATGAAACTTTTGTGATGGAGGTTTGCCGGACGCTCGAAGTAGAATGCCATATCAGGCGATTCGATACCTCCAGGGTTGCTGCCGCCTGGAAAAAATCGATAGAGGAGACAGCGCGGATCCTTCGTTACGAGTATTTCGACGAACTTCGTCATGAAACGGGTTACACCCGCATCGCAACGGGCCACCATGTCGGTGACAATGCAGAAACCATGCTGTTCAACCTGTTCAGGGGAACGGCAGTGTCCGGTCTCAAGGGAATAAGGACAAGGCACGGCAATATCGTCAGGCCGCTGCTGCCGTTCAGCAGGAAGGAGATCATGGATTACCTCGCGGAGAAGGGAGCTGCCTGGCGAACCGATCGCACGAACTTCGGTATCGATCATGACCGCAATTTCATCAGGAACAGGGTAATCCCCCTGATTGAAGAGCGGTTCACGCACAAGCTCATGCCTTCACTGCAGCGGATGTCGGAGCATGCCGGTGAGCTTGACGAATTTATCGAACGTCATATCGATCGACTCGCCGAACAGTATCCCGGCCTGGACCTCAATGCCGGAAAGCTGCATGTCGTCACCATGCTTGAACTGACGTTGTTTGAACGGAAGGAGATCCTGAAGCGGATGTTCCGCATGCAGGGGCTGAGCGTCGACAGCCGGGTACTTCAACGGGTCACGGATCTTCTCGGCAGACAGTCGGGCAGAAGCGTTCCGGTCGGATCAGGAGTGGTGGTCGTCAGGAAAGACGGGTTCCTCCGCTTCCGCTCAGAGGAGTCTCCCGACATGGTTGTGCAGAAGACTCCTCCCGGTCCCTAATTGGTCCCGGCGGGTTTTTTGAAGGCAGTCAGAGGCAGGTCGGCCGTTATGATGACCGATTCGAGGTTCTGGTGAACCGTCAGATGCTTCAGTAAAGTCTTGGCCGCTTCCGATGTCCTCGTCCCGGCAGTGCTCGACAGTTCGATGGTGCCCCACAGGAACGTGGAGGCGAAGAACGCCGACCGACGATCTTTGTACACCCACTCTGACTGGCCCTTGAGGCCGTCGTCGAATTTGACCGACATGGCGATCTGCTGGAGGCGGTCAAGGTTGCCTACTGATTTGACGTCACGGTTTTTTGAGGTGATGCTCTGCAGCGCGCCCGATGTCCACTGGGGAGAGGCGAGGGTGAACCAGAGGTGCGACTTGTAGGCCGTCTTTCTGATCATGGCAGCCGAAACCGAATCCCTTTCGAGGAAATGGCCGGACGGGCGGAGGAACTCACCCATCATTCCGCTGCTGCTGGCGATGGCCATTTTTCCATGCCCCATCGGGCAAACCCAGAGCGTGCTGTCGATTTCGTATGCGCGCCGGTCGCCGAAGTCGGCTGTCCGGATGCTCGCAGCCTGAAGCACAGGCTTAGAAGCTTTGCTGGTAACCGGGCCCCATGCCATGCCGATATAATTCTGCTGTTTTTTCCCCGAGCGCTGGAAGCTGATGAGGAGGGTGTCGAGGTCCTCTGAAAGGTCGATGCCTTTCTGTTTCATCAGTGAGTCAAGCCGTTTTCCAGTGGTAAGGAACGGGGTCTTTTTAAGCGAGTCCGGGATCGCCTCTTGCCAGAATCTGCTTTGCCGGATATCTTTCAGCCCGACGTATATCATTGCATCCGATGTGCCGGGCATGTTCTGGATGATCGAAGTGAGCTCATGGTTTAGAGGCTCTGCCTGCATGCGCGGCTTCTGCCAGTTGACCCAGAAGAGCGCTGCCAGAAATCCGGTCAGGCCGATCACGAAGAGAGAGGCTATAACTTTCGGGCCTTTCTTTTTGGGGGCCTGCGTGGCAGGCATCACCGGCGGGGTCTGGTTGCCGCTCATACGTTCAATCGTGTTAGGAGTTATCCTTGATGGCAAGGCGGGCAAGTTCGTCGCACCGGTTGTTGTACGGGTTGTCGCTGTGCCCCTTGACCTTGTGAAAGGTGACGCGGTGTAATCTAATCAACTTCAGGATTTCCTGCCAGAGATCGATGTTCTCCACCGGTTTCTTTGCCGCAGTTTTCCATCCGTTGGCCACCCAGCGCTTAAGCCACCCTTCGTTGATGGCATTGACCAGATAGCTCGAGTCGCTGTGAACCTTGACGTGGCAAGGCTCCTTTAGTGCTTCGAGCCCCTTGATGGCCGCCATCAGCTCCATGCGGTTGTTTGTCGTGGCCGGATCGAACCCTGAGATCTCCTTCGTCGTTCCTCCGTACATGAGCAGGGCGCCCCAGCCACCTTTACCGGGATTTCCGCTGCACGCGCCGTCGGTGTAGAGTATGATCGTTTTTTCCATAAAGGCAAAAGGAGACGAGCGTTGGAAATGGCCAAAAAAAAGGCTCAACCTTCGGATGAGCCTTATGATTCCTGAGATCAGGTATTCCGATCGTGCTGCAGTTTACTTCAGCAGCTTGGCAAGTTCGGCAGTGCCGGTCTTGGCCATGATTTTCATTGCCTTGGCAGTAACGCGAACCTTGACCCAGCGTTTTTCTTCCTCGATCCAGATCCTCTTGGTGTGAAGATTGGGCTCCCAGCGGGTGCGGGTGTGGTTGTTGGCATGGGAAACATTATTGCCGTATATCGGCCTTTTTCCGGTCAGCGCGCAAACTTTGGACATGATAGGATCTATTGACGTTAAAAAATGATACGGAATATAAGAATCCGTTCGGAAAAACGAAAGCAGAACGGATTCTTAATGCTGAATTATGAATGATGAGTGCTGAATGGAAGAGCGATGAATGCTGAATTATGAATGATGAGTGCTGAATGGAAGAGCGATGAATGCTGAATTATGAATGATGAGTGCTGAATGGAAGAGCAAAAAAAGTATTCACCTCTTCAATTCATAATTCATCATTCAGCATTCCCCCTCAGGGTCTTATGCCTACGGCGCATACCATCATCGACAGCACGTACAGAAGCGTTCCGAAGGCGTTGTACCAGACGGCCTTTTCAGCGGGATGGGCGATCAGTACCTTCTGCATCGGAATTTGAAACACGAGAAGCGCAGTGGCGATGGAGGCCGAGAGCATCGAGCCTTTTGCCAGGAGTATGGCGATAGCTGCGACCTGGGCAGCATCCATGACAACCGATGCAAGGATGGCCGCGTTCTTTTCACCGAGCTGGACCGGTATGGAGCCCACCTTGCGGATCCTGTCTCCAACGACCGATTTGAAATCGTTCAGGGTCATGATGCCGTGCGCTCCGAGGGAGAAGATGATAGCCAGAGCGATCGACTCCTTCGAAGGAACTCCCTGCGTAATCGAAAAACTTCCGGTAAGCCAGGCGACTCCTTCATAGGCGAGTCCGACGATGAGGTTCCCGTACCAGCCGTTCCTCTTGGCCCTTATAGGTGGGCCGGAGTAGGCATGAGACATCAGGACGCCCACGAATGCGATGGCGACGACATAGGGATGGATAGACAGCGCGACAAGGAACCCGGTGAGTATCAGGCCGAAGGTGATCAGCCAGCTGGCCTGCTTCGAGATCTTTCCTGAAGGGATCGGGCGCTCAGGTTCGTTGATGGCATCGACCTCACGATCGAAATAGTCGTTCATGGTCTGGGACATGGCGCACATCAGCGGCCCGGCAAGGAGGATGCCCCGGATAAGGATGGATATGTTGTCGGAGACGCTCTCGCCGGTCGATACCACTCCGCAGGCGAATGCCCACATAGGAGGGAACCAGGTTACCGGTTTCATGAGCGGCACAATCGCGGAAGGCTCAATACGAAACCCTGGCCTGTTGACGTTTTCGAGGGCCTCCTGGATGATTTTCTGTCTGGACTGGCTTATGCCTGACTGATGGAGCTTCTCGTCGAGGTTCAGGTGCAGCTCAGGATGGACCGTGTCGCTTCCGTTCATGATTTACTGATTCTTGCTTCGGCTGGAAACAAAGCAACTATAATACATGTTTTTCGGCAAAAATTATAAGCATTTAGTTTGCCGTTGCTTTGTATTCCGAAGCGATGCGCCGGTTGACTTCTATGATCCTGTTCATTTTTTCAAGGGCCTGTCCGCTTTCGAGGCTCTCTTTCGCCATGTTCATCCCATCGTCGATGCAGGCAGCCTTGCCCGAAACGTAGCAGGTTATGGCGGTGGCGAAGAGTGCCGCATCGATTTTGGCCTGTGAAGCCGAACCATCCATGATCTGCGTGATGATTCGTGCGTTTGCCTCGCTGTCGCCGCCCAACAGCTCACTGATTTTCCATTTTCCCAGACCGAAATCTTCGGGGTTGACCTTATGGCGGTAGATGCTGCCATGCAGAAGTTCGACGATCGAAGTTGGTCCGCAGACGCTCGGCTCGTCAAGGCCGAGGCCCGTTTCAGTTTCACCGTGGACGACCATGGCGTGTTCACATCCCGAGTGGATAAGCACGTTGGCATAGATATCCATCATCGATGGGTCGAACACGCCTATCAGCTGACGCTTCACCTTAGCAGGGTTGATCAGCGGCCCCATCATATTGAATATCGTCCTGATTCCGAGTTCTTTCCTGATTCCGGCCACCGCTTTCATCGAAGGGTGGTAAATCGGTGCGAACAGAAATGAGAAGCCTGTCTCCCGGAATTGCTTCTCGGAAGCCGAGGGTGGGAGGTCGACCGTATAACCAAGGGTTTCGAGCACATCGGCGCTGCCGCACTTGCTGGTGATCGAACGGTTGCCGTGTTTTGCGATCGGCACTCCGGCTCCGGCTGCTATGAAAGCCGACGCCGTCGAAATATTGAATGTCCCCAGATGATCGCCGCCGGTGCCACAGGTGTCGACCGCCTGACGGTCGATATCGATCCGTGTCGCTTTGTCCATGAGGCACTCAAAGGCTCCGATCGCTTCGCCGGAAGTGACCCCCTTTTTCTGCAGGAGAGCAAGGATGGCACCTGTTCCTGCAGGGCTAAACCGGCTTTCCATGATCGAATTCATGCAGGTTTCCATGTTCTTGTCGGAAAGATGCACTCCCGCAAGCAGTTTCTGAAGAAGCTCCTGTTGATGCATGATATGGGCTGGGATCGAAATGAAAAAAATCGCTTAATTTCCATTATAATAACAATCTCTCCTTTTCCCAATTATAGGCCTTTCGCGGGCCGGATTTTTCAGGTATCGCTATTCATGGGGCATAACGATCTTCGGGTACACCGGGCAATCCTGCTCGAGAACATCTACAGGAAAATGTCTGCTGAGGGCATCGATTCATTACTGGTGACCGATCTTGCAGCCATCCGCTGGCTGACCGGTTTCAGCGGCTCCAACGCCAAACTTCTGCTTTCTGGAGGCTCTGCGGTGCTGTTCACCGATTTTCGTTATCAGGAGCAGGTCCGGCAGGAGACTTCGGGCATCGGAACGGTCATCCTGAAGGAGAGCTTTGCCTCGGAGCTTATATCCGGCGCATGGAACCTCGGCGACCGTATGGCCCTGCAGGCCGACCACGTCAGCTGGCACGAGATGCAGCAGCTTTCGGCAAGCCTCGATGGGCGACGGTTCCACGGGGTTACAGCTTTTTTTGACGAATTCACCGAGTTCAAGCACCTGGCTGAGCTCGAAAAGATGCGGCACGCCGTGGCCATCAGCGAAAGTGTGCTCGATGAGGTCATTCCCATGATCTCGCCCGATATCACTGAAATCGATCTTGCCGCCGAAATTTCCTACCTCCACAGGAAGCTTGGTGCTGAAAAGGATTCGTTCGACCCTATCGTCGCCGGCGGCATCCGCTCCTCCATGCCGCACGCCAGGCCGACGGCCTCGAAATTCGAACCGGGGACGCTGATCGTCATCGATATCGGATGCATCGTCGACGGCTACGCCTCCGACCAGACCAGGACCGTCGCGCTCGGCAGGATTCCGGAAGAGGAGCGGAGAGTTTACCGTATTGTTCAGCGAGCCCAGCAGCTCGGCATCGAGTCTGCCAGGGCCGGCCTCGCCGCCCGCGATCTTGACGCCGAAGTGCGTGCCTTCATCGCCGCCGAAGGTTATGGAGAAGCATTCGGCCATGGTCTTGGCCACGGAGTGGGCGTGATGGTCCACGAGTCTCCGAGGGTAGGTACGACGGCCACCAGGACCCTTTACGAAGGGATGGTGTTCACCATCGAACCAGGCATCTATCTGGAAGGGCGCTTTGGCGTTCGCATCGAGGATACGGTGGTGCTCGGTCCTGACGGGGCAGTGCCGCTGCAGAAGTTTACCAAGGAACTCATAGAACTCTGAGGTATATCATGGATTCATCGCCGGGCAGCAGTTACTGCATGGTCATCACGACGGCGCCCGACCGTCAGGAGGCCGAAAACCTCGCTGAGGGGATTCTTGGCAACAAGCTTGCGGCATGCATCCAGATGGCCGACATCCGCAGCTTTTTTCTCTGGGATGGCGCTTTGCAGAAGGAAAATGAGGTCGTGCTCTCCATCAAGACGACCGAAAAACGGTATGACGCCCTCGAAGCCTACATCCGGGAGTATCACCCCTACGATGTACCGGAGATCATCAAACTTCCGGTTACCGGCGGCCTGCCGGGCTACCTCGCCTGGCTCGACTCATCTACTGAACAGAACATCAAAACCAATGAATGAGCTTCGGAAAACAACTCTTTCCCTTTAGGTCCTTTTCGTCCTTTATGTCCTTTTAGTCCCTTTCTTACCTCTTCTGCAGGATACCCTTCAGCTCGACTGTTGCACCAGCCATGACCAGCAGAGGACTGGCGTTGCGCTCGATCGAGCGGATCGACTCCTCGATGACGGTCGATGCCCTGTGAAGATCCCGGCCAGGGAACGCTTTTACGAAACGGTCGGTAGAGACTGCGATATCAGGATTGTTGAGCTCCGGGTAGAAGTGGTCGATGCCGCGTCTGGTGACATCCTGGAAGAAGAGCAGAAGGGATTCGAGGAACATGACCTGTTCGCTGCGCGAGAGGTTTTTCGAGACCTCTTCACAGGAAGCGATGGCTTCGTGGAATCGCGCAGGGGTAAGGATATTCCTCAGGTAATCGATCGCCTGGTTGCGGATGCCGACCATCGCCGAAGCAGCGCCGAGGCCCGTCCGGGCTTCGATCAATTCAAGGGCTGTACGGAGGTTTCCGCGTGAGAAGCTGACGATGAAGCGCCTTTCGGTTTCGTTCAGCTCAGGAGCGCGCTTGCCGACCCATGCATCCAGTTCTGAAGGTCTGGGGCGGGAAAAGGTAATGGTCTGGCAACGGGAGCGTATGGTCGGAAGGACCGATTCGGGCCTTGACGAGACAAGGATGAACAGCACATGAGCCGGTGGCTCCTCGAGCAGCTTCAGGATCTTGTTGGCCGCCGAAGGGTGCAGCCGTTCGGCCTGTGATATGATGAACACCTTTTTTCCGCCGTCACGGGGAGCCATCGAGGCTTTCTGCTGGAGCATGACCACCTGTTCGGTCAGGATGCCCATGGACCGTTCCATCGCCGGCGTGAAGAACTGGTTCTTTTTTTTCTCCTCTATCAGGGCCTCGTAACGTTCTTTCGCCTCGGCGACCTTTTTGTTCTCTTTTTTTGAAGGGTCGGATGATTCCAGAAGAATCGCTTCGACAGGAAAAAGGTACTCGATGTTCGGATGCATGAACAGGTCAGCCTGGCGGCAGCTTTCGCACTCTCCGCACGAGCCTTCGGCGGAAAGGGTGGTTGTGTTGCGACAGTTGAGGATTTTGGCGATCTCGAAAGCCACACTCTCCTTGCCAGAGCCCTCGGGCCCGGCAAAGAGATAGGCATGAGCCAGATGATCGGTTCCCAGCGCCGTTTTCAGCACCCGGAGCTGGGGGTCATGGCCGACGATCGAATTCCAGCTCATTGCACCTCTATTTGTTTGTTCTGCGAATCGATTGCTTCGTTGGTCCCGACACGTCGGGATCGAAATCCGTAAAAGGGCGGACACACAGGTCCGCCCCTACTGTTTCTTTTGTCAGTCTTGCACTCGAATCTCTCACGACATATCAAAAGCGGTGCCATCATGTCCGTCCTATCAAATGAAGGTCAGCCAGTTGTACGGATCCTCGCCGGTCTGGACGATTCTGAGATAGTGGTGCTGGAGCGCTTCGGTGACCGGACCGCGTTTTTCGTTGCCGATCGGGTACTTGTCAACGCTTCTGACCGGGGTGATCTCTGCAGCCGTGCCGGTGAGGAATATCTCGTCGGCGATGTAAAGCGCTTCACGCGGGATCACTGTTTCCCGCACTTCATAGCCGAGTTCACGAGCGATATGCATGATCGCCTCCCGGGTGAATCCGGGCAGGATCGACTGGGCCGACGTCGGGGTGTAGATGACGTTGTCCCTGATCACGAAGATGTTTTCGCCGCTGCCTTCAGACACGTAACCGTTGACGTCGAGCGCGATCCCCTCGGCATAGCCGTCGATCAGGGCTTCCATCTTGATGAGCTGGGAGTTCATATAATTTCCGCCCGCCTTGGCCAATGACGGCAGGGTGTTCGGTGCCATGCGGTTCCATGACGAAACACAGACATCGACACCGTTTTCGAGCACGTCGTCTCCGAGATAGGCACCCCATTCCCAGGTGGCGATGGCGACTTCGATGGCCGCGCGGTGCGGATTGACGCCGAGGGCGCCCAGGCCCCGGTAGACCAGCGGCCGGATGTAGCAGGCCTTGTGGTCGTTTGCCTTGATGGTGGCTATAGTCGCTTCCTTCAGTTCTGTTTCGGAGTATGGGATCTCGATGCGGTAGATTTTCGAAGAGTCCCTGAGCCGCCTGATGTGCTCGTCGAGAAAGAGGATTGCTGATCCTTTGGCCGTTTCATAGCATCGGATGCCTTCAAAAGTTGACGAACCGTAGTGAATGACATGTGACATGATATGGATCTTGGCATCATTCCAGTCGATCAGTTCGCCGTTCATCCATATTTTTGCAGACTTGTTCATGACGATGGCATTGGGTTGAAAAACTGTTTCGGTGTGATCTTGTAAGATAGTCTGTTTTGCCTTTTTTAAAAGTGCGCCTCCCTAAATCTGTTCTGCGTCTCGACAGCTTTATTGGCAAAGGAGGGCCATTTCCGAGGTGCGAAAAAAAAAGCCCCGCAATTTTGCAGGGCTTTTTTCATCAGAAAGAAAACCTGCTCAGTAAATGCGTTCGTATACCCCTTCCACTTCGCGCAGGATAGGGTCGTAGGCTACAGCCGGCCTGCCGAAACAGGTGCCGATCGATTCGTACATGGCCACCTGGTCAAGATCGACAAAGCGCTGGACGATGGCTTTGGATGCTTCGATATACTCGATTTTGCGTCCCTTGACCTTGGAGACGGTGACGCCGGTTTTGCCGTCGAGCAGCAGCAGGACAGCAGCAGCGCCAGCTTCGAAACCGAAGTTGATGTCGTAGGCCGAAGAGTTGCCGCAGCGCACGAGGTGGCCGGGATGGATTTCACGCACTTCGGGGATTTCGTATATCCCTTCGACGAACATGCCGGTCTCTTTCATGAACAGCGGCATGCGGGGATCTGTCTTGAACCGTTTCTGGATCTGCTGGCAGACAAATTTTCCTGCACCGGCCAGTTTCTTGTGCCCGAACGCGTCCACGCCGGCCGATTCGTCGACGATATCCGTGCCGTCGGCATTCTTCATTCCCTCAGCTACGACGATCGTGTAGGTGCCGCTGTGCACGTCGCTCTGACGGATGCGCCTGGTGAACCGTTCGACGACATGTTCGTATACGACGTCCCAGTCGACCGGGATTTCGGGGATCAGGATGCAGTCCGCTTCGGCGGCTACGCCACTGCGGAATGCCGTGTGGCCCGCATAGCGGCCGAACACTTCGGTAACCAGCACACGGTTGTGCGTGCGGCCCGTGGTTTTGAGGTCTTCGACGAACTGGGCGATGCGGTTGATGGTCGAGTCGCCGCCGACAGAATAGGTCTGCAGGTCGAGGTCCATCGTTTTCGGCGCATGGATGCACTGGATGCCATTCTGGTTCAGGTCGATCATGACGCTGCCGGAGTCGTCTCCGCCGCTGATGATCAGCGCGTCGAGATCGAATTTCTTCATACCGGCCTTGATGCGGTTGTACTTGTCGGGGTTGCTGATCGCTTTGATCTTGACCCTGGAATGGCCGGCTTCGGATCCGGCGAAGTTCGCGTCGAACTGGTCAAGGCGGGCGATATCGAACTTGACCAAGTGATCCTGGTTCAAGAGGTTATACAGCCCGGCATAGCCGTTCGGTATGACATAAAATTCCAGCCCCTTTTTCAGGGCCATAAGCGCGGCGCCCTTGATGACGGCGTTCAAGCCTCCACAGTCGCCTCCGCTGGTCAGTATGCCGATTTTTTTCACAGTGTTATCTCCTCAGTTGCTCAGGTTAGTTTTTGATAGCTTAATTTGATTAATTACTCCATAGAGTACGCAGTGTAAACTTTGAGAGATCAAGATAAGGATTTGCATGATATTTCATTGCTGCATGATGAAATGCCTAAGTGGCGAACCCCTGAATTTACCTGCACATGACCTTTCTTGACCACCTGCACATCGCCTTCGTCCATCTCAGGGAACGCAAACGCCAGACCGTTTTAACGGCGCTCGGCGTAGCCGTCGGATCTGCGATGATGATCACCACCATCGCCGTTGCGAGGGGCTCGACGAAGAACGTTTTCACCAAGCTCATCGATATCGCTCCACATATAACTATCGGTGCCGAACGGCTCGTTCCCGATGTACCCGACAACGTCATCGGGGTGATGGCCGGCCGCATCGCCATGGTTGAAAAAAATGTGACGACCGACAGAAAAATAGTCATCAAGAACTATGCCCAGGTGGTGCAGACAATCGCACCTATCAGGGAGATTGAGGATATTTCCCCGTTTGTGACCAGCAAACTGATTGCCCGGAACAAGACCCGTTACACACCCTGTTTTGCAAAAGGCGTCGTTTCTCCGCTCGAAACAAATATGGCCAACCTGAAGAAAAACCTGCTCGAGCCGGGCGCACTCTCCGAACTTGCCTGGACGCCGAACGGCATCATCCTGGGCGAGATGCTGGCCGAAAAGCTGAAGGTGTCCTACAGGGACCGGGTGGTGCTGGTCGACAAGAACGGCCAGGAGTACCCCGTGACGGTCGTAGGGAGGTTCAAGAGCGGATTCAACGAGAAAGACAAGAAAGAGGCATATGTCAACCTCGCCCTGGCCCAACGCATGGAATCCCTACCATCCAACTCCGTTACCGGCATCGGTATCAGGATCACCGACATCGGCCAGGCCGATGCAATTGCGGCCAGGATCGAGAAACTGACAGGGTACGACACTAAAAGCTGGAGCGAAAGCAACAAGAACATTCTCGAATTCTACAACAGGAACGGGACGATCACGCTGGTGCTGGTCGGCTTCGTTTTCGTGGTGGCAGGACTCGGCGTGTCGTCAGTCATGACGACGGTCGTGCTGCAGAAGGTGAGGGATATCGCCATCATGCGCTCGATGGGTGTTCAGCGTCAGAGCATTACGCTGATCTTCATGCTCGAAGGGCTGATGATAGGCATGATGGGGGTCGTGGCCGGAAGTCCTGTCGGACATTTCACCTGCCAGATTATCGATTCGATAAGGTTTCAGGCAAGCAGTGCCGGTGTGATCAGCAGCGACCGCATCAATCTTTTCGAAACGCCCGATGCCCATATCATCGTCATATTTTTCGGCATCCTCATCTCGATCATTTCATCAGTAGGACCGGCCCGCAGGGCCACGAGTTATATGCCGGTGAAGGTGCTAAGGGGAGAAGTAGGGTAGCGCGGCGAGAATGGAAGAAAGGGGGAGAATGTAATGTAAGAATGGACGGAATGGACGTTATGGACTTTATGGACGTAATGGACAGAAGAAAGATCTTTTTCCCTGCCTTGTCCATCCCGTCCATTCCGTCCATTTTCCCCTTTCTTTCCTTCCCCTTCTTACTCAATAATACACACCGCGTGGGCGCAGGCGCCCTCTTCGCGGCCTACGTAGCCGAGTTTTTCGTTGGTGGTCGCTTTTACCGATACGGCGCTGATGTCAAGGTCGAGGCAGCGGGCGATGTTGCGGCGCATGTCGGTGATGTAAGGCGCGATTTTCGGGTTTTCGAGCAGCAGCATGGCGTCGACGTTCACCGGCGCGAATCCTTCCCTGTCGAGCAGTCGTCGCACATGCTTCAGGAGAATCATGCTGTCGATGTCCTTGAACTCCTGGCTGGTGTTCGGGAAATGCAGGCCGATATCTCCGAGGGCCGCCGCGCCGAGCAGCGCATCGCTGATGGCGTGCAGCAGGACGTCGGCGTCGCTATGGCCTTCGAGGCCGAATGAGGATGGGATTTCGACCCCGCCGATTACCAGTTTTCTACCTTCGGCGAAGGGATGGACGTCTATACCTATTCCTATGCGCATGCTGCAGTGGGATTGAAGTGAGTGAAATGATGTGGGTTGAAAGATAGAACAATTCACGAAAAATCGGAACTCTGCGATACCGTACAGTTTCCGGGGCTTGCGATGAAAGATTGTCTGTTTATGCTCAAGGTCTTACATTACAATGTTTTGAGCGTTAACGGCATTTTTCCCCTGGAGACGGATATGGAGCACCATGAGTTTTGATCGATTGCAGCGATTTTTCTGGTTTTGTGCCGGCACTCCGGCTGAGATCATAGAAAAATATCCTAC
>Ga0326729_1000105_pt1 | contig 23300 bp, 16 predicted proteins | sample MHFSIPfraction_2_FD_207744 | JGI IMG/M metagenome (GOLD analysis project Ga0326729, IMG submission 207744) | Lab enriched peat soil microbial communities from Michigan Hollow, Ithaca, NY, United States - MHF6AY SIP fraction | ecosystem: Environmental > Terrestrial > Soil > Wetlands > Peat...
TGCGTGATATCGAGATGCACATCGCGGTCACGCCATTTGACCCGGAACGACAGCCGCTCCCACTTCTTCGGCAACCAGGGGTTCAGCACGATCCGGTCGGATTTGAGCGTGAGGCCCGCAAATCCGTGTATGACCGTTTGCCAGGTACCCCCGACCGATGCGGCGTGAATGCCGAGTTCAGTGTTCTTGTGGAGGTTTTCCAGGTCGAACAACGCCGTTTTCATGAAATATCGATAGGCGTTGACCCGCTCCGTCACTGCCAGTCCCATCATCGCATGTGAACAGTGGCTGAGCGACGACTTATGAGCCGTGCGCTGTTCGTAATACGTATAATTGACCTGTTTCTCCTCGAAACTGAACGAGTGGGGGAACAGGAGCATCATGAGCAGCACGTCTGCCTGCTTAATGAGCTGGGTGCGGCCGATGTTCCTGTAATTAACCCCGACAGGAAGCACCGGACGTCCCTCTCTGTCGTGACGCAGTATCACGTAATCCTTCAGGGAAAAGTAACCGTCGAACTGTTCGATCAGACCGGATTCGGAATTCTGGGTAAACTTGAGTTTCCTGCTGATGGCGAGCCATTGACGGGGTTCATCTTCGCTGAGGCTCGTCTTGCCGACAACCTTCTCCAGAACCGCAGCGTTGGTCTTGCCGATGTGTTTGTAGAGCAGGGCTGCGAGCCGCAGATGCCACTTCACCATAAAATTGGTGTAAGCGTTGTTGTCTACATGTTCGTGGAATTCGTCCGGGCCGATCACGGTTCGAATCTCATAGACCCCCCCGTTCCTGACGACCCTGCTCGCCCAGAAGCGTGCAGTGAGAAAGACCATCTCCAGGCCGTAACTGAGAAGGAACTCCTCATCCCCGGTTACCCTGAAATAGCGTTCGACGCCATAGATGACGTCGGAAACGATATGGTCCTCCTCGGTACCGGTATAGATAAGCCTGATGGTTTTTTCCAGCTTGGATGCGAAACGCGGCGTGACATCTTCACCGGTCGTTGCTGACTCCCAGGCATATTTCGCACCCTTGCACCCGCTCTTTTCGGCGTTCCTGAGCGCCCCGGGGATCGTGTTGTACCGGTACATCAGCATGTTGCGCGCAACAGGCGGAAAGTTGTGGATATAGAACGGCAGGATGAAAATCTCGGTATCCCAGAAGACATGGCCCATATAACCTTCCGAACTGAGGAATTTCGCCCCGACGCCGGTCGCGTGGACCGGAGCGTTGATCAGCAGCTGGTAGATGTTGTATCGAAGCGCTTTCTGGGCTGATTCATCCCCGTCAATGCGTACGTCGGCCTGCTCCCAGAGGCGGTTCCAGGCGGCAAGATGCCCTTCGATCTCCTTTGCGGCTCCGATACGTACATAATCCTTGAGATGGCAGATCGACTCCTTCATCATCCGGCCTGCAGAAAACTCCCTGCTGGTTCCGACCACCGCGAGTTTTTCGAATTCATACGAGTGGCCCTTCGAGGCGTCGATGGTGATTTCACTGGTAAATTTCTCACCGTATATCCTCGGTTCCCACTGAAGCATTCTTCCTGAGTTCGAGATCATCTTCCACGATGCGGCTTCGGAAATCCTGATCCCCTGCTCGCGGGTTTTCATTTCGAGGTACATGAAGTTCCTGCCGTGCTCGATCCGTTCGAGCTGCAGATGCTTGTACAATTCGCGCGGGAAGTAACCCCTGTTGAATACCTCTCCGTTCAGGCCCGAAAGGACCCTGATCTGGCCGGAGAAATTTTTCGGAGTGACGATGACTCGAAGATAACCCCTGTGGGGATCGTGCATGAAAGCCAGCTTCGTGGTCTGGAGGGTAAGAATCTTGCCTTGGGTGTTTTTGAAAGTGGTCTTCCTGTGCAGAAGCCCCTTTTTCATATCGAGAATCTGCTCGTGTGCAAGAGCTTCGGTGCAGGAAAGGCAGAACTTTTCACCTTCGTACCAGACAGATACGTCGGTCCACATCGGACATTTTACAAGCTCTTCGACGTCGGACTCGGATTTGTCGTATATGCCGGCAAGATACATCCCGCCGCAATGACCGGGCGGAAGCTCCTCCAGGCTGCCCCTGATGTTGAGATAGCCGTTGCCGACAGTCAGAATTGTCTCATTGACCTGAATGGCTTTGGCCCCTTTCCGGAACCCTTTCTTACGCAGAAGCCACTCTTCAGCCGAGAGCTCGAATAATGTATCAAGATTGCCCCCCTCCCGGGAGGATTTCGGTAAAGTATCCTTAGCCATGATCCCTCTTTTCGGGCAAACTGCCCGATAAATTGCTGACTGAAAACAGTAGCGTTATCCTGTACGGATGGGGGATCTTCAGGACTACAGGTCACAATCCTGCGGACGCATGAGTTCTACTTTCGTATACCATGTGTCGTTATATATACCAATTGCGGCGCCAGAAAGTTCTGGCAAGCTTTTGGGGCACTTGCCCGGAATGCCGGATTTCATGGGCATTATTCGCCATACACTGTGTTTTCACTTTCTTCCGAAATGGCGGAGGTATGGCTTACGCCTCATTTTTTCTTATGTTGCAGTTACGAAGCCGGCTAAAATAACCCCTCAAGGTCTTTTCCACATTGGAGCAAAACATATATAAACAGTGTCCTGTCTGCGGATTTCCACTGACCGAACAAAATGCAATCTGTCCAAGATGCAGTAATGACATTCTGGAAGACATCAATACACTCGACGAACAGAACCTCGAAAAACACTACCGGATCATCGAGGACAAGAAAGCCGAGTGGTATATCCGCTGCCTTGCCGAAAATCTCGATTCGGGCAAATCGCCTACAGTAACCTTTTCTCCCGATCGTACCGGCCCTATTCATGGAGGTTCCGTTACCGCCCTGTCCGTTGCCGAACAGCATGCCCTCGAGGCGTCAAGAGCGGTTCTTCTCAGGGACCCCCAGAAAAGGCAGCATTGGTTCCGGGCGTTGGGTCATGACTGGAAAGAGGTCGTCAAGCACACGCTGAAAATCCAGAGAGACCCCTCGGACGCCGAACTGCTCACATTCCTGAATTCGACGAGCGTACGTTGCGACAACATGAGGATTCACAACCTCGCTCCCATCAGCCTGCTGGAAAACCTTCAGCAGCTTCGTTGCGACGAAACACCCGTCGAAAACCTCGATCCGCTGAAGAATCTGAGGAACCTCAAGCGTCTGTACGCATTCGATTGCGACTTCACTTCGCTCGAACCTCTGCGCGATATCATATCCCTTAAACTGCTCTGGATTTCGAGCACCGAGGTCAGCGACCTTTGGCCGATCAGCGAGCTGCTCAACCTTGAAGAGCTTTATTGCTCGGAGACGCTTATCAACGACCTGTCGCCTCTCCAGAAACTCATCAATCTGGAAAAACTCAGCTGCTACAAAACGGAAATCACCTCGATCGAGCCGCTTAGGCATCTCGAGAACCTGATCGAGCTGGGCATCAACAGTACCAGGATCACCTCGATCGAACCGCTTTCCAGACTGGAGAACCTCGAGTACCTTCGCTGCAGCCGTACGGGAGTTACATCCCTCGAACCGCTGAGAAACATGTCCAGCCTTAGGGAACTGAGCGTTGAACAGACCGGCATCCAGAGCCTTGAACCCCTCGCCGGGCTCGAAGATCTCGAAGAGCTGATGATTACCGGGACTGAAATCAGCTCACTTGCCCCCATTATGCACCTGCAGAACCTCGAAAAACTTGAAATGTCGACCAGCTACATCTCTGAAACGGAAATCGAGCGTTTCATAAAGCTCCATCCAGGCTGTGACGTCGTCGTCAAGGGCTGAAAGAGACTGTCGAGTAAAGGAAATGGATGAGCAAGTGCCTGTCCCGGACGGGCACTAAAAAGGCAAAAGGGCTACCTGAAAAGGTGGCCCTTTGCGTTGGCATGCGAAAAACACGGAAACGCCAGGCTCCAGATTGTCATCTGTTACGTGTGAGCCGGCTCGGTATCCCAGGAGCCAGGCTGGAGCCTGGCGCTCCCGGCAAAAGACCGCCTCTTCTCGACGAACTGGAATGTCTCGTTTTATTTCCCAGGTTTGTGAACAGCCTTATGCATGTCTGAATACCTGGGAACCCCAAGCACACGGAGCAACGCAAAAAAGGCTGCCTCATCCTGACTTTTGAGGCAGCCTCTGTTTTGTTTACCCTGTTTGTGACAGCCTTATGCATGCCTGAATACCTGGGAACGCCAAGCTCCAGCTTGGCAATGCATTAGCTTGACTCAACCCCGACATCGTAAGTGAGGTGCTTTTGCCCGGCTGGTTATGAGCATAACTGGAGCCCGTCGCTCCCGGTTTACTCCAGGAACATGATCGCCTGCCCTGCCGATACGGAGTCGCCCGGTTTGACGGCAATGGCAATCACCAGTCCCGAAGCCGGCGACTTGACCGACGCTTCCATCTTCATGGCTTCGGTGACCGCGACATCCTGTCCTTCGACCACGGTATCGCCGACCTTGACTGCAATGGATACGACATTGCCAGGCATCGGTGCGGTGACCGGAATGCCATGGTGCTGCTGCACCGGTGCCATCTGCGGTATGGTCACGGCATGCATGCCGGGTGCCACAGACTGGGCCATAGCCACACCGTCGGCGATGACCACATTGAACGATTTCCCATCGACCATGACCAGGTAGTTGCCCGACAGGTTACGCGTAACCGGCCGGATCAGCTCCTGCAGGCGATCCGGAAGCGCCTTGGAAGATGAAGTGACTTTCAGCTCCTCCTCATCCTTTTTCGCTTCGGCTTCAGCCTCGACGTCCTTCTTGTAACGTATTCCCAGTGGCTTGTCACCGTTCAGGAATGCGATGCCTTTGGCTCCACAGGTCGCTGCTATGAAAATATTCTCGTCCGTTTCCGGGAGGTGTGCTTCACGCAGCAGCTTGCTGTTGTGTTCGATGCCGAGGTCCGGATTACGGTCGTTGATGTCGTGCACATCCTGAACCGTCGGCTCGAGTCCGAGCTGTTCGGAGGCCAGCCTGACCACTTCAGGATCCGGCTCGGCAGGGGTCTTGCCGAAATAGCCGAGCACCATCTTTCCGTATCCGTCGACGATCTTTTTCCATGGGCCCTGCACCGTGTTGGCGAAAGCCTGCTGGAAATAGAACTGCGATACCGGTGTGACCGAAGCGCCGAAACCGCCTTTGGCGACCACTTCGCGCATGTTGCGGATGACCTCCGGGAAGAAGTGCAGCGTATCGTGGTCACGCATCATCTGGGTGTTCGCCGTCAGTGCGCCGCCGGGCATCGGCGAGAACGGAATGACCGGATTAACCTCCTTGGCTTCCGGAGGCATGTAGTACTTGTCCATGTGCTCGATGAACATCGATTCGACTTCGAGGTATTTCTCCTGATCGATGTCGAGGGTGTAATCGGTTCCGCGAAGGCGGTGCCACATGGTGAGGATGTCGACCTCGGCCGTTCCTCCGCTGACCGGGGCCATCGCAAGGTCGATGATGTCGATGCCTGCCTCGATGGCCGCGAAGTTACAGGCGACGCCCATGCCTGCGGTGTCGTGGGTATGGAACTCGAGCACGGTGCCTGCCGGCAGCATCGCCCGCGCACCCTTGACCGTCTCATAGACGACAGCCGGAGTCGTGGTGCCCGAAGCGTCCTTGAACGCAACGCTGTCGAACGGAATGCCCGCATCGAGAATCTCCCTGAGCTTGTCGAGGTAGAACTTCGGTGTATGGCAGTAAGATTCGTTCAGTCCCGGAGGCAGCCCCATCAGGGCGACAACCACCTGGTGCTTCAAACCTGCGTTCACGATGCACTGACCGGACCAGGCGAGGTTGCGCACGTCCATGAGAGCGTCGAAGTTGCGGATGGTGCTGATGCCGTGTTTCTTGAACAACTTCGCATGCAGGTCGATGATGTCCCTCGATTGTGATACCAGTCCGACGACATTGGATCCTCGGGAAAGGGTCTGCAGGTTGATGTCCGGGCCGACCACCCTGCGGCAGGCATCCATCATGTCGAAAGCGTCCTCCTGGCAATAGAAATACAGGCTCTGGAAACGTGCGCCGCCTCCGACCTCGAAATTGTCGGTGCCGGCCTGGACAGCAGCCTCAAGCACAGGCAGGAAATCCTCGGTTTTAACCCTTGCTCCATAGCAGGACTGGAACCCGTCACGGAAGGAGACATCCATGAACCGTATTTTTTTCATATAACGCTTTCGTTGGTTATTAATGATCCGATATGCAACTCTCCCCGCCTGATCTGTTCAGGGCAGGGAGGGTTGACTGTATAAAAAAGGGTCGATCGAGAGCTCCGGACATCAGCACCGGGCTGCGCCAAAGGATTCGAGGATGCCGAGGGATTCGTCTTCGACCTGCTGATGCAGGCTGTTTCCATGGGCATCCATGGTGACGATCGCAGGGAATGACTTGACCTGCAGGTGCCACATCGCCTCCGGCACCCCCATCTCTTCGAGGAAATGGACTCCGGTCACCTTTTCGATGCACCTGGCATAGTACTGTGCCGCCCCGCCGATTGCGTTAAGGTAGACTGCACCGTTGTCCTTGAGGCCCTGGAGCGTTTTCGGCCCCATGCCACCCTTGCCGATCACCGCCCTGAGGCCAAGCTTTTTGATCACATCGGCCTGGTATGGCTCCTCACGAATTGATGTGGTCGGGCCGGCCGCCCCGATGGTATACTCGCCAGCCTCGTTTTTCAGCACGACGGGACCGCAATGATAGATAATGCCGCCACGGATATCGAGCTCTTCCGGCAGGTCGTGATGCATCACATAATGGTGGAAGGCGTCGCGTCCGGTATGGACCTCGCCGTTGACGATGACGATGTCGCCGACCTTCAGCTGCCTTACGGCCTCTTCGCTTACCGGAGCCTGGAGAACCACTTCCCTTCCGGTCAGCGGAATACCTGCGCCACGAGCCATCCGTTTGATTTCGTCGGGCTCACGATACTGCCATTCGGCTATGGAGCCATCGGTCGGATCGATGATCACGCCCAGACGACGGTATGCCCAGCAGTTGTATGCGACAGAGACGTAGAAACTGGCCGGAACCCTGTGCGATTTGCCGATCTTGCAGCCGAGCAGGGTCGTTTTACCGGCAAACCCCATGGGACCGATATTGAGTTTGTTCGAACTGTCGAGGATCTCCTGTTCCAGGTTTGCGAGATCCGGATCGGGATTCGTGTCGTCAACGGAACGAAGGAGCTGCTTCTTTGCGAGATCATAACCGCTGGTCCTGTCGCCGCCGACGCCGACGCCGAGGAATCCCGGGCTGCATCCCTGGCCCTGAGCCTGGAATACCGCATGCATGATGCATTTACGGACACCATCGATGTCCCTGGCTGCGCGACCGAGTCCGGGGATTTCAGCGGGAAGCGAATACTGTACGTTCTTGTTCTCGCAACCGCCCCCCTTCAGGATGAACTTCACCTCGACCTCATCCCGGTCCCAAGGTTCGAAATGGATGACGGGAAAGTGATCTCCGAGGTTGGTGCCTGAGTTTTTTCCGGTAAAGGCATCGACCGCGTTCGGGCGAAGCTTGCCGGTCCTGGTGGCCTCGGTGACCGCTGCCTCTATATCCTTTTTCATGGCCAGTTGGTCCACCCCTCTGGGCGTATGGACGAAAAAGGTCGGCATTCCGGTATCCTGACATACAGGACCGTTGCTGTCTACGGCCATATCGATGTTCACCGTGATGGTCGACATTGCGAGATCTGCCCTCGAATCCGGCGTCTCCTTTTCGAAAGCCGCGGCAATAGCTCGCCGGACGTCGCTCGGAAGGTTCGCTGAGGTCTCGCCGATCAAGGCTATCATGGAATCCCTGAAATGTTTCATAATAATTCTGACTGCTGTAAGTGAATGATAATTGGTGACGGCTTATCCGGGAATCGCCTTATCGACGGCATCCTGCTTGACGAGCAGTACGGGTACGGCTGCGGACCGGAACACCGCTTCGGCGACACTGCCCATCATCAGCCTGATCAGGCCGCTGCGGCCATGCGAGCCCATGATGATGAGATCTGCAAACCACTCGTGGGCGTGTTTGATGATAGCGTCAGTGGGTACGCCGCTGACGATCTTTACATCGGCCTGCAAGCCTTTCTTTTTTTCAGCAAGAAGCATCTTCGTGAAATTGTCCGACATCGGTGACTCTTCGCTCCCGGATTTTCGCACGATCCCCTCCGGTTCCTGGATATGGAGAAACCTGACATGGGCATTGACGCGTCGCGCAAATTCTATGGCATAGCGGACTGCTTTGTCCGAAGTATCTGAATAATCTGTCGGGCACAGGATTTTGGAAAGCTGTATCATCGATTACGCTCTTATTACTGGTATTTTAGCGATAAAAATTGGCTGGTCAAGAACTTCCAATTTACAATTTTTTTTTAAGAATCCCCGAACCTGCCCGACGCACGGACAACGGCGCCGCAAAGAATCGCCCCTCTTCTTCAAACTTTCCTTCGGATCTGGCAATCTCCGTTTTTTAGCGTAGTTTTCACCCTGAGTCCCCTCTTGCGACGAGCTTCAACGACAAGCCGACCAGACAATATGAACCCGGTAGCCGAAGCACTGCGTCATCCTGAAACGTATCCCCACCCTGTCGCTACTGAGATCCAGGTTGTCGAAACCCACATTTCCTGGATATTCCTGACAGGGCCCTATGCATATAAACTGAAGAAGCCGGTCGACCTCGGATTTCTTGATTTTTCCACTCTCGAACGCCGCCGGCACTGCTGCCTCGAAGAGTTGCGCCTGAACCGGAGGCTCTGCCCCGATCTGTATATCGACGTTCTGCCGGTCACCGCTTCACAGGAAGGTTATCGCATCGGTGCTGAAGGCCACATCGTGGATTATGTCGTCCGGATGGTTCAGTTCGACAGGGCTTTCGAGCTCGACCGCCTGCTACGTACCGGCGAACTGACCTTCCGGGAACTCGATGATGCCGCATCGATCATAGCATCATTCCATGCTTCGACTCCCCGTACCGATCCGACTTCCGTTTTCGGAAACCCGGAAGTGCTTCTGAAGCCGATGCTTGAAAATCTGGAGCTGACCGGACAGATTGCCCGGTCTACAGACGAGATGGCTGACATTGAGACGATTCGTCTCTGGACGAACGCCGAAGAGCGACGGATCGAGGGAATCCTCAGGGAACGCAAGTCCGGCGGTATGGTACGCGAGTGCCACGGAGACATGCATACAGGCAACATGGTGATCTGGCATGGAAAAATCATGATCTTCGACTGCATCGAGTTCAATCCGGAGCTCAGCGTCATCGACGTCATGAGCGATGCCGCCTTTCTGTTCATGGATCTCGACCACTCTGGCCGCCCCGGGCTCGCATGGCACTTCCTCAACGCCTACCTTTCAAGAAGCGGTGACTACGCCGGCCTTCGTGTGCTGAGGTTCTACAGCACCTACCGGGCCATGGTGAGGGCCAAGGTCACCTCCATCCGTTTGACCCAGGAGAGCGACGAAGATCGGAAAATAGAGATTCTCGAAGAGCACCGCTCCTATCTGAAGCTCGCTCTCGATTATACCAGACCTGGCGAACCGATGCTCCTTGTCACCCACGGCCTGTCAGGCAGCGGCAAATCGCATCTTTCATCGCGCCTGGCAGACCGGGGCGGTTTCGCGCACATCCGTTCCGATGTAGAACGCAAACGACTATTCGGAATCGAAAGCTATGAGAGAAGCGCCCTGAAAGGCCTCGACATCTACAGCCCGGAGGCCACCCACAAAACCTATGAAACGATGCTCGATGCCGCCACGGCAGCTGTTGCCGGCGGCTGCACGATCATCGTCGACGCAACGTTCCTCAAGAAGAGCCAGAGGAGCATGTTCACCAGATTGGCCGCAGGGATGAACTGCAGATGTCGCATCCTCTGCTTTCAGGCTCCCCCCGAAGTGCTGCGGGCAAGGGTCCTGGCCCGTCATGAGGAAGGGCGAGACGCCTCCGAGGCGGACATCGACGTACTTGCAGCCCAGATGAGGTCTGATGAACCACCTGACGGAGATGAAAAAGCCCTGTGCATCGAAATTGACACACAGGGCGAAGTGGATCTTGAAGCGCTGATAGAGGCACTGAGCCGATAAGCGCTCGCAATCTCTCTGCAGAGGCTACACCGAAACTCCGAAAAAGAAGCGGATAGCGAGACCGGCCGCGAAGCTGATACCGGCGACCACGACGATCAGTCCGGCCATCTCAAGGAAACGGCTCCGGAACGGCACCCCTTTGGCAACAGAGATGTAGAAGTTGAATATCGCGACGATCATGAACGCGCCCGCAAAAGCCATCCCGAGGCTGTAGTAGATATTCTGGAGGAACAGGTATGGCGTAATCAGCACCGTAACGGCCAGGATGTAGGCGATACCCGTATAGAAAGCCGCCTTGACCGGGCTTTTCGACCCGGCCTCAGTCTTCGTGGAAAGATACTCTGATGAGGCCATCGACAGGGCTGCCGCGAAACCGGTGATCATCCCTGTAAGAGCCACGATCCTGTTGTTCTGCAGCGCGAAAGTCAAACCTGCCAGCGCTCCGGTGAGCTCGACGAGTGCATCGTTCAAGCCGAGTACGATGGAACCGGTATATTGCAAACGCTCTTCGTCGAGCAGAGTGAGCAATGCTTGTTCATGCTCCTCTTCGTCCTTGAGGATACCGCTGATATCATCCCATGAGCCCGCCATGCGCTCATAGTTAAGCTGGGCAGCCCTTTCGCCGTTCTCCATAAGCTTGACGGCGAAAGTGAATCCGAACAGCAGACTGATTACCGAATAGAACCAGATCCTGAATCGGCTCGGTGCGACATCCTGCCGGGTATAGTTCTTCCAGACGTTGTAATGCCGCATCTCGTCGTCGGATATCTGGGCGAAAATCCTGCGGTTTTTCACCCCGCTGACCCGTGTGGCCAGATTCTTGTAGATGTGATGCTCGGTAATCTCGTTCTTCTGGAATTCGGCGATCCGCCGGATATCGACCTCAAACGTCTGTTTCACTACTACGGGGATTTAGTTTTTTTACAACTTACATCAGTCAATCAATGCACCATCATGAACCGTCGTGAACGGTTTACGAACTGTAGGGGGCGGACCTGTGTGTACGCCCTGTCAAGAGCAACGACACAATCGAATCGCTTAACAGGCACCATATATCTTCGTAGGGGCGGTTCGCGAACCGCCCTTACGTTGCCACGCACAAACCGGAGTCTTTTCTCTCTGAAGCCCAGACTTGTCGCGACATCGGACATTCAGGACCATTCAAATCAGTTGCCCCGGGTTTCAACCTCTTACATTCATGAGGGGTTTAGCCCGACGGACATTCTTTTCTTACATTCTCCCCAGTTGCCCCGGGGTTCAACCTCCCATATTCAGGAGCGGTTTTAACCCGACGGACATTCTGTTCTTGCTCTTTCCTCAGTTGCCCCGGGTTTCAACCTCTTACATTCAGGAGGGGTTTAGCCCGACGGACATTCTATTCTTACATTCTCCCCAGTTGCCCCGGGTTTCAACCTCCCATATTCAGGAGGGTTTTAACCCGACGGACATTCTATTCTTACATTCTCCCCAGTTGCCCCGGGTTTCAACCTCCCATATTCAGGAGCGGTTTTAACCCGACGGACATTCTGTTCTTGCTCTTTCCTCAGTTGCCCCGGGTTTCAACCTCTTACATTCAGGAGGGGTTTAGCCCGACGGACATTCTATTCTTACATTCTCCCCAGTTGCCCCGGGTTTCAACCTCCCATATTCAGGAGCGGTTTTAACCCGACGGACATTCTATTCTTACATTCTCCCCAGTTGCCCCGGGTTTCAACCCGGGGGGAAAAAGAGAGATAAAACCAAATAAAACTCTTCGGACTTCAGTCCAATCTCTTCCCTTTTCTCACACAACGACTATCTGTCTTCATTTAATAGAAGATATTGGACTGAAGTCCGGACAATTTCTGGGATCAGCTATCCCCGGACTGAAGTCCGGGGCAACTGAAGAAAGAGTAGTATCTGAATGTCCGTCGGGCTAAAGCCCCTCCTGAATGTAAAAGACTGAAGTCCGAGGCAACTGGAAAAGGGATAAAGGAATAGATCATTCGATTTCGCCCGGTATTAACCCGACGGACTTTCCTCTCTTCTTCTCTTCTTAGAATTGCCCCGGGTTTTAACCTCCCATATTCAGGAGTCCCGACACATCGAGATACGGACATTCAATCTAAAGTACTCTTCAGTTGCCTGGCTTTGTCGCTGCCTCGACCAGTTCGTTCATCCTCGACACATACTCTGAGATCGATTCGAGATCCCCTTCGAGCAGAAGCGCACCCTCAAAAAGCTGCACCACGGCTGCGCGCACGACAGAGTCGCCGGAGAGGCCGACGGCCTGCTTTCCGGCAAGGTTCCTGATAATCGGATGCGAAGTATTGACTTCGAGGATCTTCTTCGACGACGGCATGTCCTGCTGCATCATTTTCATGACCTTCTCGAACTGGCTGTCGGGGGCATCCTTGCCGCTGACCAGCGTCACCGGTGAACTGACAAGTCGTTTGGATTCGACCACATCGGCAACCCTATCGCCGAGAACCTCCTTGAAAAGCGATATGACGCCAACGGTTCCTTCAGCAGCGAGGCGCTCTCCTTCCGGCTCCAGCGTGCCGGCATCGATCTCAGCTTTTTCTATCGATTTAAGAGGCTTCTTGTCGTACTCGAAGATGGAGGGAATGACGAAAACATCGACCGGATCGAGCAGAAGCAGCACCTCGATGTCGCGCTTCATGAAGTACTCGAGGTTCGGATGGGCGAGCATCTGGCTGCGGCTGTTGCCTGCATGGTAATAGATTTCGGTCTGCCCTTCGGCCATGCGGTCGACATACTGCCTGAGGGTGGCATATTCCCCTTCAGCGGTTTTGGTCGTTTCGAAACGGAGCAGGTCGATCAGTTTGTCGCGGTTCGAGTAATCGGTGTTAAGGCCCATCTTGATGATCGGACCGAACGCTTTGTAGAACTGCTTGAACTTCTCCGGCTGCTCCCTGGCAAGGGTATCGAACCACCCGAGGATTTTGCCGGTAAGGATCTGCCTGATCTTTGACATTACCGGGCTGGATTGTACCATCTCGCGTGAAACGTTCAGGGAGAGGTCCTCGGTATCGACAACGCCGCTGACGAATCGCAGGTATTCCGGGAGGAGATCGCGGCACTCATGCTGAATGAGAACCTTCTTCACGTAAAGCTGAGGGCCGTGCTTTTCGAGCGCTCCCTGCTGGTAGAGCAGTTCCATAGGGGCTTCGGCGGGAATGAACAGCAATGCTTTGAAACTGACCGCACCCTCGATCGAGACATGCAGGTAATCGAGCGGATCCTTGAAGTCATTCGATATGAACTTGTAGAACTCGTTCACTTCCTCATCTTTCAGCTCGCTTTTCGAGCGCTGCCAGAGGGCGCTGATGCTGTTGACCTGACGGCCGGCGAGCAGGATCGGGTAATCGACGAAGTTCGAGTACTTTTTGATGATCTGCTCAAGCCGGTACTCTTCGGCAAACTCCTTGAACTCCTCCTTGAGCGTGAAGGAGATCTTCGTGCCGCGGCTTTCGCGTTCCACCGGTTCGATGGTGTATGTTCCCTGGCCGGATGAGCGCCATCTCCAGGCTTCAGAGCCGCTTTCAGCGCTGCGGGTCTCGACGGTGACCTCGTCGGTCACCATGAACACCGAATAAAAGCCCACGCCGAACTGACCGATCAGGTTGGCGTCCATCCGCGGTCCGTCCTGCTGCGCCTTGAGCGCTTCCATGAAGCCGAGCGTACCGGATTTTGCTACCGTGCCGAGGTTGGCGATCAGCTCTTCTTCGCTCATGCCGATACCGGTATCCTCGATTACAAAGGTGCGCTGTTCAGGATCGACGGTGATCGTGATGTTGAGGTCACCTACCCTGTCGAGGCCCTCTTCTGAAGAGAGCATCCTGAACCTTGCCTTGCCAAGGGCGTCGGAGGCATTGGAAATCAGTTCGCGCAGAAATATTTCGGGATGGGTGTACAGCGAGTGGACGATCAGGTCCAGAAGCTGTTTCATCTCTGCCTTGTATTCGAATTCCTTCACTGCGGGAGTTGTTCTTTCGCTCATTGCAGTCATCTGGTTAACTGGTTGAAAAGCATCGCCCTCCCGGCTTATCCGGATAGCGACGCGGGGATTCAAAATCGGGGTAAATTTAATCGAGATCGGCAAATATAGCAAGAGGGCCCTGGCTGAAACGCTTATACCCCTGACGAAAAAGGCGCCCCGGAGGGCGCCCTGTACTCATATCCGGGAAGTATCAGACCCTGCGAAGTTTTTTCCTCGCCGCTGCTTCGCCCTCGTATACCCGCTTGACACCGTCGCCGAGAGCCTTTTCGATGTCCCTGATGTTCGACACGAGCCTCGACATGCCGGAAATCTCGACCGAAGCCGCCTGGTCGGAGCCCCACATCGCACGATCGAGAGTCACGTGCCTCTCGACGAAAACCGCGCCGAGCGCCACAGCAGCCCATGTCGTGGCAAGACCCACTTCATGGCCGGAATAACCGATCGGGACGGTTGGATACATCTGCTTCAGGGTGTTGATCATCCTGAGATTGAGCTGGTCGACCGGGCAGGGATAGGTGGAGTTTGTATGGGCTATCATGAGGTTGTCCCGTCCGAGCGCCTCCACGGCCGCATCGACCTCCTCCATGGTGGACATGCCGGTCGAGATGATCAGCGGCCTGCCGGTAGCTTTGGTTTTCTGGAGCAAAGTAAGATCAGTCAGCGAAGCTGAGGCCGCCTTGTAGCAGGGCGGATTGAACTGCTCCATGAAATCGACCGCCTCCTCGTCCCAGCAGGACGCGAACCATGCGATGCCCTTCTCGCGGCAATATGCGTCGATTTCCGCATAATCGTCGTAGCCGAACTCGACCTTGTAACGGTAGTCCATATAGGTCATACGGCCCCATGGAGTGTCGCGCTCGATCAGGCGCTGGTCCATCGGGACGCAGAGTTCGGGAGTGCGTTTCTGGAATTTGACTGCATCGCATCCGGCCTGTGCGGCACCTTCGATCAGCTTTTTTGCCACTTCGAGAGAGCCGTTGTGGTTGATCCCGATTTCTGCGATAACATAGACGGGATGGCCATCCCCACCCATGGAATTTCCGATTTTAACTTCAGCCATAAATAATACTCAGTCAGATAAGGGAGAGTATGTTTCCTGCATGGAAGATCACATACCTCTGGTTATGGATACTGGATTACAAAACTTTTCCGGTTTACGAAGCCCTCAGGGCGATCAGCCACTCGGCATATTCCCTGAACGCCCCTCTTCCGCCGTCAGCGACGCAACGATAATGAAGGTAAGGTTCGACGAAGTGCATTCCGTCCCCGGGGCATCCCACGATACCGTCGGGAGCTATCGCGCCCATTATGCCTATATCGTTCACATCGTCACCGATGTAGGCGATTTCACTGACAGAAAGACCCGTATCACGCAATACATCATCAAGCCGTGAGAGCTTGTCGCTCACCCCGAGGTAAAGACTTTCGATTCGAAGCTTCTGGGCTCTCCTGACAAGGCTCGGAGAAACCTCGCCAGTGATTATCCCGGTCTCTATTCCATGAGCCCGGAGCCGCTCGACCCCCATGCCGTCCCTGATGGAAAATCGCTTGAACTCCTCGCCTTTTTCTGAATAGTAGACGCCGTTGTCTGTAAAAACCCCGTCATTATCGGAGAGGACAAGCTTTATTCTCGAGGCTCTTGATTTCAGCTCTTCGGGAGGGAGAAGGATCATGGAATCCTGATGTTCTATTGCGATGATTGCTTGCGACGTTTATAGCGCTTCGGCCAATATATCACTTTTCTGATATTTCATCGATTTTTCACCTCTGAACCCGCATGAATCCGGACTTCCTGAGTTCTTCAACAAGTTATCAACATTCTGTCCACAAATGACGCACATACCGTCCGGCGCGGATTTACGGATGCCTTCATTAGTGCAGCTTACAGGGATGGTCCATACTATATTGTTTTTTATCAATACCTTACCGTACTTTACCGCTCAATGCGGGAGGGAATGGGAACGCCCCCATCTATTAAGGCCGTTACGCCTGATTGAGTAAAAACGCACACTTCTCAACATCCATAGGGCTTTTAAGCGCTTTAATTTAACAAGCCCTATAAAAAGCCGGAATCAGGGATTTTCCGGCACTCCTGCCATGCCCCTGGGGTCTGCCCATGCATCGAATTCAGTTGAAGTCAGCCACCCTGAAGCGAGAGCCGCTTCGCGGATCGACACTCCTTCGTCAATCGATCTCCTGGCTATTCTCGCCGCCCGATCGTATCCGATATGAGGTGCCAATGCCGTAACCAGCATGGCGCTCATTCCGGCGTTCATTTCCATCACCTCCCTTACCGGTTCGACCCCCGATACGCAGAGGCGGGAAAAAGAACGACATGCGTCGCCCAGCAGTCCAGCCGATTCGAGAAATACCGAAATCATGACCGGTTTGAAGACATTCAGCTCGAAAGGAGCACCTGAACCGGCGACCGAGAGGGTCACGTCGTTGCCGATCACGCGGGAACAGACCATCGCCAGCGCTTCGGCCTGTGTGGGATTGACCTTGCCCGGCATGATGGAAGATCCCGGCTCGTTCTGCGGAATGGTAATCTCCCCGAGCCCGCATCGGGGACCGGAAGCCATAGCCCTCAGATCGGCAGCAATTTTCATCAGGCTCACGGCAGCCATTCGTAGCGCTCCGTGTGATTCAAGCAGCGCATCGTGGGCGGCCAGCGCCTCGAATTTGTTCGGAGCGGTAACGAAAGGCAATCCTGTCAGTTCAGCGATGATCGCAGCACTCTTTTCAGCATATCCGGGAGGTGCGTTGAGGCCGGTTCCGACGGCTGTGCCCCCGAGCGCGAGGCGTTCGAGGCGCGGCAGCGTCCGTTCGACGGCCCCGATCGCCCCCTCGATCTGTGCTGCATAGCCTGAAAGCTCCTGACCGAAAGTCATCGGTACGGCATCCATCCAGTGCGTGCGTCCAGCCTTGATCACGCCCATGAAGCGCTCGGAGCGTTCGAGAAAGACGCGATGCAGCTCATTCAGGGCAGGCAGCGTCGACTTCCCGAGCACCATACGGGCGGAAATGTGCATGGCGGTCGGAAAAGTATCGTTGGACGATTGCGATCGGTTGACATCGTCGTTAGGATGCAGCACGATCGCCGAGCCACCCGAAATCGCCCGAGCCCTTCCTGCGATCACTTCGTTGACATTCATGTTGGTCTGGGTGCCGGAACCGGTCTGCCAGACCACAAGGGGAAAATGGTCATCGAGTCGTCCGTCCACGATTTCTTCGCAAACCCTGACGATAGCCTTCATCTTCTCTTCCGAAAGCACCCCGAGGGCCGCATTGGCCATGGCCGACGCCTTTTTCTGGTAGCCGAAGGCATGGATCACTTCAATGGGCATGCTGCCGGCCGGTCCGATCCTGAAGTTTTCGATCGAGCGCTGCGTCTGCGCGCCCCAGTAACGGTCGGCCGGAACGCGGACCTCACCCATGCTGTCTTTTTCGTTACGCCATTCCATGGCCAGTCGCAATTTAGGTTAGACTGAAACGTTTGCCGTCGCTGAAGCGATCCGAAAGCACGCTCTTTGTCGGGCGCTTCTGGAAAGTTCATCAATCAGCAGGGATGGAAAAAGAGATGGGGGACAAAAAAAAGCGGCATGGTGAAAAAACCATGCCGCCCATGCAAATATATACTACGCGATGCCGACCTGCAGATTCTTAAGCGTAAACCTCTTTGTACCTGGCGATCGATTCGAGGACGATCTCTTTCGCAATCTTGGCGTCCATGAAGTCCTCGACAAGAACCGTCTTCTCTTCCAGAGCCTTGTACTCTTCGAAGAAGTGCTGAAGTTCCGACTTGAAATGCTTGCCGAGGTCAGTGATATCGTTGATGCCGCTGACACTCATGTCGTCTTCAGCAACGGCGATGATCTTGTCGTCGCCCTCGCCGTGGTCGATCATGCGCATGACGCCGATCACCCTTGCCTGGACAACGCACATCGGCACAATCTGGCACTGTGAAATCACGACGATATCGAGCGGATCATGATCTTCGCCGAGTGTCTTGGGAATAAAACCATAGTTCTCGGGATAAAGCATCGACGAGAAAAGAACCCTGTCAAGCTTCAGCATGCCGGTCTTCTTGTCCAGCTCGTACTTGGTCTTGCTGTCTTTTGAAATTTCGATAATCGCATTCACAACATTCGGACAATTTTCCCCGATCTCGACGTGGTGCCACGGATTGAAATTCATAGTTGCGTGTATTCTGTAATGGTTATGATAAGACGTGTGGGAAAGTAGCATTTATTTTAATAACTCACAGCACAAAACATGAACAAAACGCACTCGTCGGAAGGAGTCTGAAATGTTGATGGAAAAAGAGTAAAGAATGCAGAACAGAATGAGCCTTGCGACCGATTTTGTGCCGCAAGAAGTGGCGTATGAATGTATATTTGCAAAACACCGCAACGATAACATCAGTAAGATTCTGATAGATGATACCGTTCCTGCGCCCCCTGATCCTTTCAGAAGTATTGCTCCTGCCCGTCAGCGTCAAACCTGAAACCGGACTTTCGCTGCGCTTTGCCATGCGCTGCATAGGAACAGAACCCGGCACCATCTGCGCATCCGACAAATCAGCCAAAAAACTGGCCGAAACAGGATTTTTCGGACGGGACGTTCTAAAGGAGCTGCCAGGATAATCGAGGTTTTTGCCTGACTCCGCTACCAGTCGTACCAGGGCTTAAGTAAGGTAACGATGAGTCGTTTTTGAAATTTCCGAGTCAAAAAGAACAAGAGGAGAATCATTATGAGGAGCTACAGCTTCAAAATTGTAATGGCATTGCTGTTCTCATGCCTGAGCCTTTCAGGATGCGGCAAGAGGGAGAAAGTCACCGGGTTACAGCAGCTCGAGGGCAAAGAGTTCGCCATTCCTACCGGCACGGTTGCCGACCAGCTTGTTCTGTCAAAGCTTCCCAAAGCCAGGTTCAAGTATTTCAATACTGTCCTCGATGCCGCGCTTGCCGTCAAAGCGGGAAAAGCTGATGCCGCCGCCTATGATGAGCCCATCCTTCAGAACATTGCTGCAAAAAACGGCGGCATGGTTGTGCTTAAGGAGATGATCACCGTCGACAATTACGGGTTTGCCGTGCGGAAGAATGATCCGGAATTGAAGCAAGCCATCGATTCTGTGGTAAAAGAGCTCAAAAACAACGGCACGACCGATCAGATGATGAAGCGCTGGTTCCCCAAAACGGGAAGCCCTGCACCGATGCCCAAGATCGCGTCAACAGGAACGAACGGCGTGCTGAGGCTGGGGACGGCGAGTGTGACCGAACCGTTTTCGTTCGTGGACGGATCCGGTGAGATAGTCGGATACGACATCGAACTGGCCCGATACGTCGCCAACAAGCTCGGCAAGAAACTCGAGGTCGTCAACATGGACTTCGGCGGGATGATCCCTGCTCTGATGTCAGGCAAAGTCGACATGATTGCCGCATGCATCACCATCACGAAAGAGCGGTCAAAGCAGGTTCTCTTCTCCGATCCTTATTATGTCGGAGGCATCGCCGCGCTCGTAAAGGAATAACTGCATCTGACAGCTCCCCGGAACCGGCGCAAGCCCTCCGGAAGTCATGGATGATCAAGCAAGCCGCCGGGACGACACACATGAAAACACGGCGGCTTGTGCATTTCATGGATACGGCATATACTGTCTGCATTTCAGGATGACCGGCCGGGAAAATCGAACTGAAATACACCTTTAAAATTACCTCGATGGTAAAATCGACCGTTAGATATCTGTTGCTGTTCATTCTGGGAGGGAGCATGCTCTTTGCCGCCTCTCATACGCAGGGAGAGCAACTGATTGCTGCAGCAAGCCGCGCTTTCCTGCCTGCATCCGCCCATGCCGAAAGCCTGGGTGCCGGGAACCAGACCCCAGGCAGCGCAACTGTTTCAGCGCCGGCATCTGCAGATCATGACAAAACGGAAACTGGTACGCCTACATTTTTCACCAGCCTCGCCAACAGCTTTCACAGCAACATCATAGAGGAAAACCGATACCTCCTGATCGTGAGCGGCCTGAAAACCACGGCCATAATCGCGGTTCTTTCGACGGTCCTGGGAACGTTCCTTGGCGCACTGGTCTGCTTCATGCGAATGTCCCGCAATCCGATCCTTAATATCCCAGCCAAAGCATACATATTCATCCAGCGGGGAACTCCCCTTCTGGTCTCCCTGATGCTGATGTACTATGTCGTTTTCGCCTCGGTGGACATCAGCCCGGTGCCTGTTTCGATCATTGCATTCGGGATGAATTTCGCCGCTTACGTGGCCGAGATATACCGGGCCGGCATCAACAGCATAGACAAGGGGCAGATGGAGGCCGGCATTGCCATGGGTTTCACGAAATTCAGGACGATCCTGTTCATCATCCTGCCGCAAACCATCCGGCGCATACTGCCGGTATACAAGGGAGAGTTTATTTCCCTCCTCAAAATGACCTCAGTGGTCGGCTATATCGCCGTGCAGGATCTGACGAAAGCCAGCGACATCATCCGCAGCCGCACGTTCGATGCCTTCTTCCCGCTGGTCATGGTGGCAATCCTCTATATTTTCATCTCGTGGGTAGTCATGCTCGCACTTGAAAATGTCGAAAAGCTGGCGGATCCAAAACTAAGAAGAAAGCAGGTTCAAGGCGCATGATAAAGTTAGAGCATCTTTCGAAAAACTTCGGGCCCCTCACCGTACTGAAAGACATCAACATCGAAATAGGTGAGGGTGAAGTCATCTCGATCATCGGTCCGTCCGGAACGGGAAAAAGCACGCTATTGCGCTGCATCAACCTGCTTGAACGACCAAGCGGAGGCTCAATACGGATCGACGGGGTCGACCTGCTCGACCCGAAGACGAACGTGCCGAAAATTCGCCAGAAGATGAACATGGTGTTCCAGTCGTTCAACCTGTTCGATCACCTCTCCGTCATGGAGAACCTGACAATCGCCCCAATCAAGCTGTTGGGCAAACCCAGGCAGGAGGCGGAGCGCAAGGCAATCGAACTGCTCACGCTGGTAGGAGTGGCCGAAAAGGCCGGAAACTTTCCGGATGAACTTTCAGGCGGCCAGAAACAGAGGGTAGCCATTGCCCGCTGCCTGGCCATGGATCCGGAAATCATCCTGTTTGACGAACCGACCTCGTCACTGGACCCGACCATGGTCAGCGAGGTTCTTTCGGTCATACGGCGACTGGCCAGGGGCGGCATGACCATGGTGATCGTCACCCATGAAATGGACTTTGCAAGGGATGTTTCACACCGGGTACTGTACATTGACGATGGAGTCATCTATGAAGAAGGGACGCCTGAGCAGATATTCAACAACCCGCAGAAGGAAAAAACGAAAGCGTTCATCCACAGGATTCGAAGCATCAACTATCATATCACCTCACCGGCGTATGACATCTTTACGATACAATCTGAAATAGAAGCCTTTTGTGAGAAGCAGATCCTGCCGGTGAAAACCCGACAGAACCTTTTGTCGATCGTCGAAGAGATGCTGAACATATACAAACCTCATCTTTCGACCTCCCCTGTCGATATGACGCTCGCCTATTCGGAGAAGAAATCGAGTGTAGAGCTGGTATTCGAAAGCGTGGGTACGGCATTCAACCCCCTCGAAAATAATCTGCCTGCCGATGGCTCAGAGCCGACCGGCATCCGCAGTATGACTCGAAGCATCGATTACCAGCGACTGAACGACAGAAACAGGTTGACCATGCTGCTCAGTTGAGCCCCTCATGAGGAATTTACGTCGATATACGCGTCCCTTCCCACAAATAAGGTCACTCGTCCCTGCATCGCTTCACGAGCGGTTACGAACGGATGCATAATTCCCTGATGCTTATGCTTGCGGGGATGTCCGTTGTGTATTCAATTCCAGTACACCTGTTTTCAGCGGAGGTTTAACGGGACAGTAACCGGTATTAAGCCCGTCCTGCCAGAACGACAAGTGGCCAACTGATGATTCTGCGACAATCCGCTGGACCCCAGTATCCAGAAAGTTGCTTGCCGAGTTGAGATACCGGATCGGTACCATTGACCTCGATAAAGCGGGCTGTCGCCGACCATGTACGGATATAACCGAGTAACTCATGCAGATCCCAGGAGATCCTCATATCGAAAATCGGAACGTCGACAGACTTGAAGGGCAGTAAAACATCTCGATAGCCGGAATCCACAATAGCCCGTTCCGCCGGCCAGAATGGGCCGACAACTTCAGAATAAAAACTCTGCACGATCAAATCGATCTCGTCACCCTCGACGACAAGCGGCCCATAGGCCCAAACCGCAAGGATGCCGTTTTCGACAAGGACACGTCGAGCCTCAATAAAAAATCGCTCCATATCAAACCAGTGAAGCGCCTGTGCAACAGTCACCAGATCAACAGAGTTATCTTCCAGCCCCGAAGACTCCGCAAGCGCTACCCGGTACTCGACGAGCGAATGACTCCTGGCACTCTGGACCTGGGCCAGACTGGCATCGGTGGCAACCACCCGCTCGAAATAAGAAGCAAGTCCCATCGCAGCCTGACCACTCCCGGTCGCACAGTCCCATGCCAGTCTGCAAGCTGGGGCAACTGAGGCGAGCCATGCGAAAAGGGCATCAGGATATGAAGGACGATAAGCGGCATATTTTTCAGAGACTGTGGAAAAATGGTCAGAAAACGCTGCTTTCGATTCTTCCGCCGTTATCCCGCTACGTTGTATTTTATCCACATCAGATCGGATCATTAGAAATCATTACCCGGCCACTCAAAAAGTAACTCAGGTTTTGCCTGCCACATCCTCGTCCCACAAATCCGGATGGTCCATGATGAAGCGCTTCATGAGCCGTTCGCACTCCGAGTCGTTCAGGAGAAGTACCTCGACGCCGTTCTTCTCGAGGAATTCAATATTGCCGCTGAAGTTCCTGTTTTCTCCGACGACAACCCTCTTGATCCCGAACTGCAAGATTGCGCCTGAACACATCATGCACGGAGATAGCGTAGTATAAAGTGTGACATCGTCATACCGGCTCCGCCTCCCCGCACTCCTTATGCAGTCAATCTCTCCGTGTGAGACCGGATCACCGTTCTGGACCCGCTTGTTATGACCCAGTGCAATGACTTTGCCGTTTTCTACTATCACAGCACCAACAGGTATGCCACCCTCATTGTAACTATTCAAGGCCTCCTCAAAGGCCAACCTCATAAACTCGATATCGTTTTTCATAAAAATGG
>Ga0326729_1000106_pt1 | contig 23243 bp, 18 predicted proteins | sample MHFSIPfraction_2_FD_207744 | JGI IMG/M metagenome (GOLD analysis project Ga0326729, IMG submission 207744) | Lab enriched peat soil microbial communities from Michigan Hollow, Ithaca, NY, United States - MHF6AY SIP fraction | ecosystem: Environmental > Terrestrial > Soil > Wetlands > Peat...
GTCTTTCTTTGACGAAACGTGTACCCAAGAAACGTGAACTGCCTTACCGGATATTTCCCTTTTCGGTTGCTATCCGCACAGTACACGATCCTCGTCTTCTCAGGATGAAGCTCTAATCCGCATACCTTGAATCGCTCCCTGATCTTGCTCACCACCAGTTCAGCCTGCGCTTCGCTTTTGCAATGCAGCACACCATCGTCGGCATACCGACAGAATGGTACGCCCGGCAGGTTTTCACTCACCCACCGGTCGAACGCGTAGTGCAGGAACAGGTTCGCCAGTAGTGGACTGACCACGCCGCCTTGCGGCGTGCCTTCTGTCCTTTCCACCAGCTCTCCATCCGGGGTTTCCATCGGCACTGTCAACCAGCGCTTCACATACAGGAGCACCCACGGAATCTGGCAATGTTTCTCAAGCGCGCGATTCAGCAACCCATGATCAATCGTATCGAAACATTTCCTGATATCGAGGTCCACGACCCAGTCATACTTCCAGCACCGCTCTCTCACCACCGAAAGGGCATCGTGGGCACTTCTGCCCGGTCGAAACCCGTAGGAATCCTGATGAAATATCGGCTCCAATAGTGGCTCAAGAGTCATACTGACCACCGTCTGGGCTATCCGGTCAGCTACCGTCGGGATCCCCAGCATCCTTTTACCTCCCGTTTTCTTGGGGATTTCTACCCCCTTGACCGGTGGTGGAAAATAACTGCCGGAACTCATCCGGTTCCATAGCTTGTACAGATTGTCCTTCAGGTCTTTCTCGAACTCCTGAATCGTCTCCCTGTCGATACCAGCGGCACCTTTGTTGGCTTTCACCTGCTGATACGCTTTCCATACGAGGTGTCTGGATATCTCATACGGCTTTGTCATACCGAAATACTCCTCCCGCTTTCGCAGTTGATACTACTGCATGACTGAATGATGCAGCCCCTTTGCTCCAGCCCCATTACAGGGCCTTCATCGCTCTTACGGACTGCTCCGCCCCTTGCCGGCGTATCGGTACTTTCGGCCTCGTGTGTTACCCTTGTGCCTTTTCCCTTATCATCGCCAGCGAAGGTTCTCGTAGTTCAGTACAAGCGCCCGAGTCAGGATCACGCCGCCTGTATGCCGGACACCATCTGGTCAGTAAACAGGTTTCCTCCAGATTCATCCCGGACCCTAAAAACTGCCCGGTTTTGATGTCGTCTTAGCACTATCGACACGTTTATGGCGGTTCACTGGTGTTCGTCTTCCTTGGCTCACACCTGACATCTTGAGGATGCCTTTTCCGTATCGCTCACGACCATAGCTTTTGACTACAGCCGCATACGGTGGTTTGTACCCTGCTCCTGCAAGCCGAGTACGAGGGGCCACACCCTCATCACTTGTACTGCTTAGCTACGACACACTTTTTAGAGGTGCCCTTTATTCACTCTTTTTCAGGCTCCTGGCAGGGCTGTTCATTGCTTGAAATACTTTGTGTTTGGACTTTTCATTAAAGGATGTCCCTAAGTCCAGGCATAACGATGTACGCAGGCTTATTGCGATTGGTTATATTACCCCATGACAAACCGGGTTACAGTCACGCGAAGCTCTTCAAGAAACCCGATCGTGAACTGGAAGCAAACGGAGTGCCCGACGTCATCTCGTTGTCGACCGGATTTCGACAGAATAACTTCAGATGCAACAGGAACGAGAGTCCTTGATGCTGCGCCTTCAGCTGTTATTACCGGAAAACAAACCCAAACCGACTGTCGCCACAGACCTGTTTCACCCGATCGATTCTGAACGTGCAGATGGCTCTTGACTTCACAACCCTCGACTTGCTCCGCCAGAACCATCCGGCATGGCGTTTGTTGCGCGCCCAGCATGCGCCGCTGGTGGCCTCGTTCCTGCACCGGGTCTTCATTGCGCCAAATGTGCGCACCCTTTCGCAATCGGACCTTGTCGAAGCGCTGGAGGACGAGCTGTTCGCTCTGCGTCGTGAGCCAGGCGACAACGCGTTTCCCGGTTCGGCGCAGAGCTACCTGAACGACTGGGCGGAGAACGACAAAGGGTGGCTACGCAAGTTCTATCCGGTCGGAGAGGATGAACCGCATTACGACCTCACCCCGGCCACCGAAAAGGCGCTGGCCTGGCTGGAGAGCCTGTCCGAACGGACCTTCGTGGGTACCGAGTCACGCCTCCTGACCCTCTTCGAACTCCTGCGCCAGATGAGCACCGGCAGCCAGGCCGATCCGGAGGTACGGATCGCCGAGCTGAACCGGCGGCGCGAGGAGATCGATTCCGAGATAACCCGTATCCATGCCGGCGAAATCTCCCTGCTCGACGACACAGCGCTCAAGGACCGGTTCCAGCAGTTCCTGCAAATGGCGCGCGAGCTCTTGACAGACTTCCGGGAGGTGGAGCACAACTTCCGCTCGCTCGACCGGCGGGTGCGCGAGCGTATCGCCCTCTGGGAGGGAAGCAAGGGGACCCTGCTGGAGGAGATCATGGGCCAGCACGACGCCATCGGCGATTCCGACCAGGGCCGCAGCTTCCGGGCCTTCTGGGACTTCCTGATGTCGCAGTCTCGCCAGGATGAGCTGACCGGCCTGCTCGAAGAGGTGCTCAGCCTGCCGCCGGTTGTCGAGATGCGCCCCGAACCGCGCCTGAGGCGGGTGCACTACGACTGGCTGGAGGCCGGGGAACACACGCAGCGCACCGTAGCCCGCCTCTCCGAGCAGTTGCGCAAGTTCCTCGACGACAAGGCGTGGCTTGAAAACCGGCGCATCATGGACATCCTGCACAACATAGAAAGCAAGGCCCTCGCCTTGCGCGAAGCGATGCCGTCCGGAAACGTCATGCCGCTGACCGATGCCTCCGCCACGATCGAGCTGCCCCTCGAACGTCCGCTTTACCGCCCGCCCTTCAAGCCGGTAATCGAGGGAATCGCGCTCGACGACGGGGATGCCGAAATCGATACCGCTGCGCTCTACGCCCAGGTGATTGTCGATCGTGCTGAACTGTCGCGCAATATCCGCAAGGCGCTGCAAGAGCGCAGCCAGATCAGCCTCGGCGAGCTCATCGCCCGAAACCCCTTGCACCACGGCCTTGCCGAGCTGGTCACCTACCTCCAGATCGCCGGAGAGTGGCCACGCACAGCAGTGGATGAAGAGACCGAGGAGAGGATCGAATGGGAGGGCGACAACAATATCAAACGCCAGGCAAAGCTCCCGCGCATTATCTTTGTAAGAAACGAATGATGAACCCAACCGACACCCAGGCCCCGCGACCGGCATCAGTGCCACAGGAGCTTTCGCAGGTGGTAGTCGCCCTCCTGAAAGGGGTGATCTATCAGGAGGAGAACCCGGCACTTTGGAACGCGCTGCTGAACCTGCAATCAGGGGTGCGCGATTACGTAGGTGTGCTCGCCCTTGAGCTGATGCTCGACGAGGCCGAGGGTTACGCATTCCTGCGCTCTCAGCCCACGGGCGACGAGGAGAACGGCAACACCATGCCGCGTCTGGTGGCGAGGCGGCAGCTCTCCTACCCGGTCAGCCTCCTGCTCGCGCTGCTCCGCAAGAAGCTCGCCGAGTTCGACGCAGGTGGCGGCGAAACGCGCCTGATCCTCTCGCGCGAAGAGGTGGTCGAGCTGATCCGCATCTTCCTCCCCGCAGGCAGCAACGAGGTGAAGCTCATCGACCAGGTCGATGCCACCCTGAACAAGATCGCCGACCTTGGCTTCATCCGCCGACTTCGGGGCGAAAAGCAGATGATCGAGGTGCGCCGCATCATCAAGGCCTTTGTGGATGCCCAGTGGCTGGCCGATTTCGACCGACGTCTCGACGAGTACTGCCAACTGACCGGACAAACAACGGGGGAAAACGATGGCTGAGGCGCTCGAATTCGGATTCATCGCGGACGACCGCCTCGCCGGCTTCCGACTGCAACGCCTCGAAGTATTCAACTGGGGTACCTTCGACGGCCGGGTCTGGACATTGCGGCTGGAGGGCAGGAACGGCCTCCTCACGGGCGATATCGGTTCGGGCAAATCGACGCTCGTCGATGCCATCACCACGCTGCTCGTGCCGAGCCAGCGCATCGCCTACAACAAGGCCGCCGGAGCCGACACCCGCGAACGCTCGCTTCGCTCCTACATGCTTGGATTCTACAAATCTGAGCGCCAGGAGTCCCTCGGAGGCGGCGCCAAACCGGTCGCCCTGCGCGACAGCAATGCATACTCGGTGGTTCTCGGCGTTTTCCACAACGAAGGGTACGGCAAGACGGTGACCCTTGCCCAGGTCTTCTGGCTGAAGGATCCAGCCGCACAGCCCGCCCGCTTCTATGCAGTCGCCGAACGTGACCTCTCAATCGCCGGGGACTTCTCCGGCTTCGGCACGGAGATCACCACCCTGCGCAAGCGCCTGCGTGCGGACGGCGTCGAGGCGTTTGACAGCTTTCCGCCCTACGGAGCCTGGTTCCGCCGACGTTTCGGCATTGATAACGATCAGGCGCTTGAACTGTTCCACCAGACCGTCTCGCTCAAATCGGTAGGCAATCTCACCGACTTCGTGCGAAGCCACATGCTCGAACCCTTCGACGTCGAACCGCGCGTTGCCGCGCTCATCCGCCACTTCGAAGACCTCAACCGTGCGCACGAAGCTGTGCTCAAAGCCAAGCGGCAGATCGAATTGCTCGACCCCCTCGTGGAAGATTGCGACCGCCATCGGGAACTCTCAGCTTCGACCGAAGAGCTGCGGGGCTGTCGCGAAGCCCTGCGCCCATGGTTCGCTTCGCTCAAGCTCGGCCTGCTCCACCACCGCCTCGCCTCCCTCGAAGAGGAGCTTGCCCGCCATGAGGGCGCCGTCGAACGGCTTGAACAGGAGCGCCGCGAAGCGCAGGAACGGGAGCGCAACCTGCGTCGCACCATCGCCGAGAACGGCGGCGACCGCATCGAGAGCATCTCGGCTGAAATCCGCATGAAGCAGGAGGAGCTGGAACGCCGCAAACTGAAATCCACCCGCTACGGCGATCTGATGCGCCAGCTCGGCGAGACGCCCACAACCACCGTCGAGGAGTTCCTCCGCCAGCGCACCGCGCACAAAGTAATGCGCGACAGCGCCGGAGAGCGGGAAGCGAGCCTCCAGAACGATCTCAATGAGGCTGGTGTCTCGGTCGCCCGGGAGCAGCAGGAGTACCAGGTACTCACAGCTGAAATCGAGAGCCTGAAGGCCCGAAAGAACAACCTCGACGAAAAGCAGGTCGCGCTGCGCCGCTCACTCTGCCGGGCGCTGAACCTTGATGAAGAGGAGATGCCCTTCGCTGGCGAACTGCTTCAGGTACGCGAGGATGAACATCTCTGGGAGGGTGCTGTTGAACGCCTGCTGCACAACTTCGCCCTGTCGCTGCTCGTACCTGACCGCCACTACGCACAGGTAGCCGAGTGGGTTGATCGCACCAACCTCAAGGGACGCCTGGTCTACTTCAGGGTGCGCCCCCTGGCTCGCAGAGAAGCGCTGTCCTGCCATCCAGCCGCCTTGCCGCACAAGCTCATGATCAAGGCCGACTCCCCTCATTTTGACTGGCTGGAACAGGAGATCACCCACCGCTTCGACCTGGTCTGCTGCAACAGTCAGGAGGAGTTCCGCAGGGAGAAAAAGGCCATCACCATGGCCGGACAGATCAAAATGCCAGGCGAGCGCCACGAGAAGGACGATCGCCACCGTATCGACGACCGTAGCCGTTACGTGCTCGGCTGGACTAACGCAGCCAAGATCGCCGTGCTCGAAGGGAACGCCCGCAGCAAAAACGACTACCTCGTCGAACTGAAGAGCCGGATGAAGACGTTGCAACAGGAGCAGACCACATTGAAAGAACGGCTCACCATCCTCTCGCGCCTCGACGAGTATCCCGACTTCCACGACCTCGACTGGCAGCCGGTGGTAGTCGCCATCGCCCGCCTCGAAGCCGAGAAGCGGGAGCTGGAGAGCACCTCCGACCTGCTCCGCACCCTCACCGCACAGCTCGAAGAGGTGGAGAACGGACTCCGTGAAACCGAGAGCATCCTCGACGATCGCAAGGATAAGCGCTCCAGGACCGGGCAGAAAATCAGCAGCTCAAAGGAGCTGCAAGAGCTTGCACTGCAATTCGTGAACGAAGCTGCCCCGGAGGCGACCGCCCGCTTCCCCCGGCTCGAGGTTCTCCAGGCAGAAATGCCTGAGAGCCGCGCCCTCACCGTTGAATCGTGCGACAACCGCGAGCGGGAGATGCGCGACTGGTTGCAGTCACGGATCGACTCCGAAGACAAGAGGCTCTCGCGCCTGAACGAAAAGATTATCCGCGCGATGACCGAATACAACGAAAAATGGAAGCTCGAAACCCGCGAGGTCGATGTCAATATCGCCTCCGCCGGCGAGTACCGCTCGATGCTTGAACAGCTCCGCGCGGACGACCTGCCTCGCTTCGAGGGGCGCTTCAAGGAGCTGCTCAATGAAAACACCATCCGCGAGGTGGCCAACTTCCAGTCACAGCTCGCCCGCGAACGCGAAACCATCAAAGAGCGCATCACTCGCATCAACGAATCGCTCACGAAGATAGACTACAATCCAGGGCGCTACATCAGCCTCGAAGCGCAGATGAACCTCGACGCCGACATCCGCGAATTCCTTGCCGAGCTTCGGAGCTGCACCGAAGGCACCCTGACCGGCTCGGACAACGCCCAGTACTCCGAGGCCAAGTTCCTTCAGGTGCGCAGGATCATCGACCGATTCCGCGGCCGCGATGAGTTCGCCGACCTCGACCGACGCTGGACAGCCAAGGTAACCGACGTACGCAACTGGTTCGTCTTCGCTGCCAGCGAACGGTGGCGGGAGGACAACACCGAACACGAGCATTACGCTGATTCGGGAGGCAAATCGGGCGGACAAAAGGAGAAGCTCGCCTACACGGTACTCGCCGCCAGCCTCGCCTACCAGTTCGGCCTTGAATGGGGGGCCGTGCGTTCGCGCTCCTTCCGCTTCGTGGTCATCGACGAAGCCTTCGGACGCGGCTCAGACGAATCGGCCAACTACGGCCTTCAACTCTTCGCCCAGCTCAACCTGCAACTGCTCATCGTCACCCCGTTGCAGAAAATCCACATCATCGAACCCTTCGTCTCAAGCGTCGGATTCGTGCACAACCAGGACGGCCGAGCCTCCGTGCTTCGAAACCTCAGCATCGAAGAGTACCGCGCCGAAAAACAGAAGATGCCCAGATGAGATGGACGACCCCCGCCGACCTGAAGGCCCAGGTGCAGAAGCTCTGGAACCGGGGCTCGCTGCTCGCCCCTATGGTGAAGAATGAAAGCCCTTTCCCCTTGCGCCTCACGCTTAAAGGCCCTGACTCGCGGCAGCTCAGCGACCGCTTCGCCGACGTGCGTGACTGGATCGCCCAGCTCACCGCAGCAGCCGGTCCGTACCGAATCGTCTGGCGCACGGTCAACCACCGCATCCTCGGCAACAACGACATACCCTCGGAGATCTGGATCGACTCATTTGACGACGCCCTCGGCCTCATTGGCAAACGCCGTGCCGTGTCGGAATTCGCCGATATGATAGCGCTGACCCGTGAGAGGGAACCCGGCCTTCTCCCCTGGCTTTCCAGGCGCCCGCTGCGCGCTCTCGAACTCGCCGAATCATGGCCCCTCATCCTGCACCTCGTCGCATGGCTACGCCAGCATCCCCGCCCGGGAATCTATCCCCGTCAGATCGACCTGCCAGGCCTGGACACCAAATTCATCGAATGCCACCGTGGGGTGCTCACGGAACTCTTCGACCTGGCTCTTCCGCTGGATTCGATCGACGCCGTTGCCACCGGCACCTCCGGGTTCTGCCAGCGCTACGGCTTCCGCGACAAACCCCTCCGGGTGCGCTTCCGGATACTCGACCCCGCGCTCTCCATACTTCCGACCTGCACCGACCAGGATATCACCCTCACGCAGGATACCTTCGCGAAGCTAGACTTCCCCGGCGAAAGGGTATTCATCACCGAAAACGAAATCAACTTCCTCGCCTTTCCTTCCGTACCCGGCGCCATGGTCATCTTCGGAGCAGGTTACGGCTTCCGCAACCTTGCCAGCATCGACTGGTTGCTCAATAAAAAACTCTTCTACTGGGGAGATATCGATACACACGGCCTGGCCATCCTTAACCAGCTCAGGGAGTCATTCCCCCACACCACCTCACTCCTCATGGACAACAACACCCTCCTGGCCCACCGATCCTCCTGGCAGACCGAACCCTCCCCTGAAACCGCCCACCTATCGAGGCTGACGGTCGAAGAACGCTTACTGTATGACCAGCTGAAACACGGTCAGTGGGGCGAAAACATCCGCCTCGAACAGGAAAAAATAGGGTTTCAAACCCTGCGTGAAGCTTTGGCAAAACTCTGAACAGCCGGTAGCGAAACGGTTTCGTAAATCACCCATGAGATTATTAATAATTCTGATTCCAAATCAATCATACATAAGGGTACCTCTATTTATTGTCGTGAGTAGCCCGAGTGCAAGACGGAAGGAGCGCAGAAACCGGAGTGTACACGGAGTACATGAGGATTTCGAGCACCAACCAACGCAGCAATCGGGTTTCGGAACAAATAAATAGAGGTGCCCATAAGAGCGCTGGAATTGGCTGCCAATTACCGTGTCATACTGAGTGAAACGAAGCATCCAGTGGATCCTTCGCCCGACTACGGCAGCCTCAGGATGACAAGAAAGATCATCGTTGTTTTAGAAATGGAATAAAACATTCGCAGCGTGCTCTTTGAAGACGCCAAACGCAAACCAGACAGTCTGATCAGTAATCCACCCCTCAGGGGAACGGCCGATAAGGAACCTTGACAGGCATGCCTGAAACAGAGAGCTTCCCGTTCCCATACCTGTAAGTGATCCTGACGTTGTATTTCGGCTCATTGACGGCGGTCTCAACGTTCTTTTCGACCTCCAGGGTACGACCATGAATCTTGATTCCTGTAAGACCGTGCGACAAAACGCCGCCCGGAAAATATTTCAGGAAGGCCGAATCCATATCGTATTCACTTATGATGCCCAGCAACACCGGAGTACTGGAGACGTATCTGAATACATAGAGATCGTCTGTCCCGTACTCAGAGCCAACGACGATCGTTGACATTCTGACAACAGCTTCATAGGCGTTATCCCTCGTCAGTTCGCCATAGATGATTTTCGTGATGCCCATGTCGACATTTTTTCCGGTGGCTGACACAAGGCTTGCCGCTCCATTACGCAATACGACTTCAGGTGGCACTCCTGTCGTTTTGAGCGTATGGTCCGATATGGGGTACTTGTAATTCATGAAATCGAAATTACAGATCGGATCTTCCGGAATTAAGAGTGCCTTGTCAACTGTTGCCGGGCTTTTGCGTTTCTCGGCCTTCTTTTCAGCACTGTATGAAAGTTCTGGCAATGTCAACCGGGTTGCAACAATCCCAACCAGAACCAAACGTTTCCTGACTGACACGTTCATGATCCCTCCTTGTTCTTTTTTCATGCACAGATCATCACCGCCTGATTATCCGTTCAACAACTATCTGTTTGAGCTCGGAATGGCGCTGTACGCATTCTGGCGATCACGGGCATGCCACAGACGGGATCTTTTCGTGACCCCGTGGCACGTGAGTTATCGTTCATCGCTCAAGATCCTTTTTCTTCTCTTCGTACTCATCCTTTCCTATCTCGCCTCTGGCATAGCGCTCTTTGAGTATCTCCAGCGGGTCGCGTGCTTTATGCGGTTGGTCATCCCTGCCGTATGATGGTCCGGTGCCGAATAAATTCCTTTTGAAATACATGGCAAACAGCGCCAGCACAATCATAAATGGAATCCACATCATAGTCACCCTCCTTTCTGCTTGTTCTGTATGCTACTCAACAACGAATGCCCCCATCATACCCTGATCATCATGTTCCAGTATGTGGCAATGATAGACGAACTTCCCTGTGTGCATGAAACGGGCGATAACTTTCACCTCTTCACCGGGATTGAGCAGCACCGTATCCTTCCAGCCTCTTTCACCTGGTGGCGGCAGCTGTCCATCGCGTTCAAGCAACTGGAACTGAACACTATGGACGTGGAACGGATGTCCCATACCACCCATCATGCCGCCATGCCCCATAAAGCCACCGCGGCTACCCATGCCATGTCCACCCCTGAAACTCATGCCATCCCCCATCCTGCCACCCATGCCGTCATTGTAGATATCCCAGATTTCCGTTGCCCCTGCCTTGACGTTCTCATCGATTCGATCAGGAGAGAACCGCTGACCATTGATAGCTACGAAAGACCCCTGTTGAGAGAGAACGAATGTTCTGGTGTTTGATGCAGAAGAGGCCGGAATTTTATCAATGGAAGCAAGCTTCCGGGGTATGACGGTATCGTCCTTGACATACTGGCTGATGATGCATTTCAGGATGTCAAAACCGGGACTGACAAGGAATACTGTTGTTCCTGTTTTGTAATGTGAAAAATCAACGATGATCTCAGCCCGCTCACCGGGTGAAAGTACAAGAGAAGTCATGGGCACAGGAGCTTCCAGCAAGCCGCCGTCAGATGCGATCTGGAAAAACTGGCTGCCATCGCTCAGACTGATGCTGTAGGTGCTCGCATTGGCCCCATTGAGCAGACGGAAACGGATTTTACGAGTTCCCACTTCGAGATAAGGATTAACCACTCCGTTGACAACCATGGTGTTACCGACCATGCCATGCACCACATCAGTCTTTGATGTTTTGTAAAGCATATTGCCGTTGAAATCGAATCTCCTGTCCTGAAGGATGAGGGGAATGTCGTTGACGCCATACTGCTTTGGAATCGGAAGCTTGTCAGTCACCTCATCATCGATGAGCAGTAACCCGGCAAGCCCTTTATAAATCTGTTTGCCAATCAAACCATGAGCGTGGGGATGGTACCAGAGCGTTGCGGCCGGCTGGTCAATCCTGAAATCAACCTGCCAGCGGTCACCCGGCGGGTGAAGGACAAATGGCCCCCCATCCATGGCTCCGTCGACCTCCAGGCCATGCCAATGGAGCGTCGTTGCTTCGTCAATCTTGTTATGAATAGCGACGGAAACCAAATCACCCCGACGAACCCGAAGCACCGGGCCAAGATAGTTTCCATTGTAACCGTAAGAAGGGACGACCTTCCCTGAAAGGAATGCCGTTGTGCCTTGTCGAACCTCAATGGAGAACAACTCACGGCCTGAAGCAGGGTCATCGTCTTTGAGTAATGGTGGTATCGGTAGTGGATGTGCCTGACCGGAGGCATTGCCGGGACTGGAATAGTTGCATGCGCAAAGCAAAAGCAGCAGAATAAAACTGATATTCCCGAGGCTGAAAGCGCCTCTGAGTGATGATCTTTTCATGATCCCCCCAACCCTGTTCAAGCTCTCCTCTACAGGAAGCAAAGCCGGCTCCATGCACGATGACCATTTTGATTATGTCACCAGTAACGTCAGTACGGAGCACTGAATTCCACGGGGGGTTAAATCGCCTGATGTAAAGCTCGAAAGTCTTTTCCCTATGGCGTCGAGCTTAACTGTCAGACAAAAGATCGTGTCTATTGTTCAATCAACCATCAGTTTATACTAATAGGAAGCCTGTTCGTAAAAGTTTCTGACCAGGCTGGAAATAAATGTCACCGGATTTTGCGGTTTGGATGGCCTGAGGAGGTGATGCTGAGCGGCATCACCTTAGGGAACCTCTAAAAACTTGTTCCGCGGCTTGATAGCTGCGTTGGTCGGTGCTCGAAATCCTCATGTACTCTATACTCCGGTTTCTCCGCTCCGTCCACCTTGCTCTCAACCCGCTCACGACACTTTTTAGAGGTTCCCCTTATTCAACAGCACTGTTACCATTTCCGACTTTAGACAATACCATGAGCTTTGCCGCCTCAAGACCGTCTGCAATAGAGCCACTGATATCTCCTGTAGTATACCTTGCCGTCGCTCTGCCGGAATAGGCGGCCACCGATTTTGGGTCAAGTTCAATGGCTTTTGTAAAATCCTCAATGGCTCCTTTCTGATCACCCAGTGCGCATTTCACGCTTCCTTTAGTAGCAAATCCTTTCGCGGATTTTTGGTTGATTTCGATCGCTTTTGTCCAATCAACGACAGCGCCCTGAATTGAACGAGCATCAACGGCAGCACCTGTCTTCAATAACGATTTATCAGGAGGGGCATCCGTCGCGTTCTTGCACGCAGACATACCCGTAATCGTGATGACTACAAGCGGAGTTGAGAAAAATCGAATCAGTCGTTTCATGACATCTTGCGTTTTAATTCAGAAAAATCCTATCCATCTTCTCCCTCAACATCATCCTTATCGTCAAGATATTTTGTGTTTATGGTTATCTGATATGTTCATGACGCTCCACTCAATCGAGCGGTTGAACGCACCCTTTCTGACAGGGCACTCTTGCCTGTCGCAGATTTCGCATGAGTAGTCAAGGCATCCATCCGTATGGACAAACATTTCGATGCTTTCTCCGAAATGGTTATTGACCAGATAATTGAGTTTGTCGATCTCGGCGTGGGACTCATGGACATTGAAATACCATGGGATGGTGAGATGGCAGTCCAGATGCAGGGTACTGCCGTATTTGATGATCCGGGCGTTATGGAGGTCAATCCAGTTTTCATCCCTGTTTGCCTGCAATAATCCGACCATTTTCTTCAGCAGCTCTTCGTCGGCCTCGTCCATAATGCCGCTGAGGGAATCCCGCACAATCCTGTATCCCGTATAGACAATCAGCAAAGCGAAAACAAGGGCCACGGCGCTGTCGAGCCAGGCAAGCCCTGTCAGAAACAGCAGTATCAGCCCAACGAGAATACCAATCGTCGAGTAAGTGTCAGACTGCAGGTGCTTCCCGCTCGCCACAAGTGCAAGCGAGTTGTTTTTCCTGCCTTTTCTGATGGCGGCCGCACCAACGAGAAAATTGATCATGGCTGTTATGCTGATCAGGATGATTCCATAATCAAGTTTTGACACGGGATGCGGATTCCCGAGGTTTTTGGCCGCCTCGAAGATAATGAGCACACCTGCAGCGGAAATCAATGTCCCCTCAACTGCCGCCGAAACGAACTCAACCTTGCCATGACCGTAAGGATGCCTGCGATCCTTCGGTTTTGCTGAAACATAGAGACTGTAAAGACCGATAAAACCGCTGGCCACATTCACCGTGCTTTCAAGGGCATCGGTCAGAATTGCTACCGAATGAGTGATATACCAGGCTGCAAGTTTGACGATAAACAGGAAAACACCTGTTATGACCACAAGCTTCTGAAAATTATAGTTTTGTTTTGCCGCTGTCATGGCAGTACCGTAGCTCCTTGCTAATAATTACAACGCCGACTCAATCAAGACTGAACTTGCCGATGCACTTCACTCCTTCAAACCACAGAACGCTTCCAATTCCTGCAGCAACACAAACAAGCAGTTCAGGTTGATTCAGAGAGGAAAGTAACTGGTCAGAATCCACCACTGACAGCGGAAGATAAGAGAGCTCCCTTTCCAGCAGTTGTCTGCCGTGCCGGATAAAGAAGAACATGGTATAGAGGAAAACGAACAGCAGGAGCAGATCATTGATCGCCGTAAAGGGAAAAGACAAGCAGGTCATAGAAAAGGATCGAGCCGGTTTTTCCCGCAACATCACCGGCTCTCCGGAGAATCTCCTCACGATAAAGTTCAAGCTTACTATAAATTGAAACTGAACGCAGTTGCCGATCAATGGCTGCCGGATCCTGTAGTTGCTGCCTGACCTATAGCACGACGATCCCTCTGATCTTGATCGCCTCCGCATTTTACTCACTCAATCAAACAGTTCGCCGAGGAATCCGAGCGGGCCTCCATGTTTTTTCCTTTTTCCAGTTCTTGGATCTATCGAATATCCATGACCTTCATGCTCATGGTCATGATGCCCATGATGGGATTCCATATTTCGAGAATCACTCCGATATTCATTCGAAACAGATCCAACAGAAGATCGTTCAATGATTTTGTCAAGCTCTCCTTTGTCAAGCCAAACCCCACGGCACTCCGGACAGTAATCGATTTCAATTCCTTGGCGTTCAGTGATCAGAAGATCAATGCTTTTGCATTCAGGGCATTTCATCAGACGCTCCTCTTATGTTTCATTAATTAAATCATTTAACATCAACCAAACACATCATCAAGAACAAGTAAAATCAATTGACCCCTATTTCCAGATATGAGCTCAACAACAAGAATAACCCCGGAAACTTAAACAGGTCTAAACGGAAGATTAAATAATGCTTAAATCATAGTGACCCCCCACCAAGAAAACCGGATTGATCAAAACCAGAGTTTTCAGGCTATGAGTAACTTGAACCTAACAAGGGAAAATTGCCATGAAATGGACGAAATTCATCGAGGAACAGCTTGCCTTTGCACTCCGTCAAACTGAGACTGACACCAGTGTCGAGGAGGTCTGCCGACAGATGGGCATCTCACAGGCGACATTCTTCAACTGGAAGAAGCAATATGGCGGACTGGGTGTGCTCGAACTGCGCCGTCTGCTTCAGCTTGAAGAAGAAAATGCCCAGCTTAAAAAAAGCTGTAAGGCCGCGAAGGATGCGAGAGCTGGTCGTGTATCTCCTGGATGCCTACCGGGTATCGTTGCGTCGAGCCTGCAAAACCCTGCAGTTGCAGTTAACTAACCGTTTTTACCGTCCTCATGGACGAAATGAATCATTGCTGCGCATGCGGATGAAAGAAATTGCCGTCACCCGTGTCCGATATCGTTATCGCAGGATATGGACCCTGCTACGTCGGGACGGTTTTAAGGACAACCATAGACGGGTGTATCGGGTCTATCACCAGGAAGGCCTGAACCTGAGGACGAAACGTCCTCTTCGTTGCCGGGACGAATGCCTGTCAGTGAACTGGTTCCTGGACATGGAGAATGCGAGGCAGAAAATCGAAGCGTGGCGAAGAGAATACAAGGAACTCCGACCCCATTATTCTTTGAGCCACATGACGCCTATGGAATTCATTGCTGCACAATGAAATAAGCCCGATAACTCTAATTTTGCTGTTCCAGTTGAGGGAATATCCACACAGGATTCGAGAACCCTAAATCCAAGTGTTACTGCGGGGTGGGGCAAGTTCCTAATCCCTGTTTCTATACTTGCTACGCTCATTGTATCAGTAACTGCAGATGTTCTGCATCCTGTGATTTTAAAGGGGAATTAACGAATACATAAATAAGAAAAGCCCCTTCCAAAGAAGAGGCTTTCGTCGGTAACCACACCCATTAAAACCACATTACTGGTAAGTGAAAAATTACTTACCAGCTTCGGGCTTTGCTTCAGCCTTCTTCTCTGCTGCGGCTTTCTCTGCTGCGGCTTTCTTAGCAGCGGCTTTTTTGGCAGCTTTCTTCGAAACCTTCTTCGCGGCCTTCTTTTCTGCCGTTTCCTTGGCTTTGGTCTCAGTCTTCTCTTCAGCCTTGGATTCGGCCTTCTTTTCAGTAGCAGCAGCTGGCTTTGCTACAGGTGCAGCAGCAGGTTTCGCGGCAGGAGCGTCAGCGGCAAACGAAACACCACCAAAAACACCGCTCATCGCAAGAGCAACAACTACGCCGAGTGTCAGATTCTTTTTCATTTTCGTCATTTGGTTTTGGTTGAACTCAGTGTGATCAACTTGATCCCACCTTCTATCAGTTAATACGACCGCCTGACAGCTGATCTTTCAAAAAATCGGTCCGCCCGGAATGTTTACCCCCAATCGCACGTCTGCCTGTGCTTCAGCCTGAGGGGACGTGCCCCCCATATTCTGAAAAAAGGGAAAGGGCGATCTTCTCGAAACGCGGACAAGGAAGGGCTTGGACAGGGTCGGTGAGGATTTCCAAAATGATAAACGCGTTTTGGAGTGCGCGGAGCAAAAAATCGGACCAGCTTACATGTTTACTGTGATTCTCGAGGCTCCATTTATCAGGTCATTGTGACTCATCATCAAAATCTGCCATAAGTTGCTGACTTACCTTATCAAAGTATTTCATGTGTCGCGCCATTCTGAAGATGTCCAAACCGAAGTTTGATGTGGGTACCAGACTGATAATTGTGCTTCGATTATCAATCTTTTTGAGATCGAGGTTGATATGCTCCTCCGATAATGGGGGTTGTCCCCCCAAGTTCGCCATGATTTTTCCAGACGTTTTGTCAGCACTCCGTATAGGCATGCCTAAATGAAGCAGCGAACTGATCAGCCCATTAAATACCTGCTCATAGGGATATTCAATTATTCGCTGATTTCGTTTATGATGATCACTTTCCATAAGTGATATTTTAATAATGCATTAACCTCGTCATCACCGCTAATCATGAGGACTATTGTCAGTCCATTCGAGGTTTTAAGCCTTTGATGTGATGCAGGGATACAACCCCCAGCAGGCTGTCTTTTTCGTCAACTACCGGTATGGCTCTGAAGGTATATCGTGAAAACAGTTCAATGGCGTCACTCAATGTGTCGTTCTGATTCAACGTAATCAGGTTGTCAGTCATGATTTCGGAGAGTTTCTCCTCGGTGCTGGCGTTCAGCAGGTCCCGGAGGTCTACGACACCCCGAACAAGATCGTTTTCCATCACATAAACGTACATGATGACGTCCATGTTCGAGGCGATGTCGTGGTAATTGTTAATGATCTCCTTTGCCAAAGTATCCGGTGGCCGTTTAATGACCTCCTGTGTCACATAAAGCATGATGTTCTCGTCATCCTGCTCAATGATTTGCTGAACTTTCGCCTTGCTTTCCTGGTCTACAAGCTCGATGATCTCTTCTGCATCAGAGGAGGGAAGAGCCGAAAGGATATCTGCTGCTTTGGCCGGACTCATCTCGTTGAGTAGCTCAGCCGCCTTGTCTTTCTCCATCGATCCGATCAGTTCCCGCTGCACCCTAGGCTCGACCTCTTCGAGTGTATCCGAGGCCAGTTCCGGATCCAGTGCGTTGAATACCGCCATGCGCTGTCCCCTGTCGAGTTCTTCCAATATGTCGGCCAGATCAACAGGATGGATGTCGCTGATATTTTCTTTGAGGATGTTGAGCTTGACATTGCCCTTGAAGCTGTCAATGGTTTCCGGCAAGGACTGTACGTAAATCCATGAGATAGAGGAGTCTTCAGTGTATCTGGCCAGAAGATCCGCTAGTTTTTTCATACCCATCCGCCTCAGAATGCGAAAACGGTTAAAATCAACCTCACTTGCAAAAAGGCGATCGTTCTGGCAGATAAGCTTGACATCGTAAACGACCTCCACCTCATGATCCTCCATGTCGAGGATTTTCTTGTCGAGGATATAGTCTTTCAGGAAAATGTGGTTCGCCTCAGGATCGAGTATGAACTGGTCGGAGTCGGTGACATCGGAAACGATCTCAGTGTTTGAGATCAGGGAAATCCGTTCCCACGGAAGGAGCAACGGCGGATCGCCGTAGGGGCGGTGAACCAGCAGGTGCGTCACTTCGGGGATCTTGCCAGTGTGCTCCTGGATGACCAGGTCTTTGAGTTTACCGATCCTCTTAGAGGTCAGGTAGACGCGCCGGCCGATGAATTCGCTGAGGAAAAATTCCTGTTCGAGAATGGCAACCATGAAAAGCCTCCTTTGTCAGCTCGCCTATCTGGCGACCTGCAAAACCGTGATGAATTTGTAGAGGAGCAGCAGGACCAGCACCAGCAGGTAAACCCTCAGCCCGGTAAGCGAAAACTTGATGAACGGCGACATTTCGACCTTAGGCTTGGCATAGCGCGCGTTGATCTCCTGGATCTTTTCGTAAAACTGGCTGAATATTCGCATCTCTCGTAACCTTCGTGATTTACTTGAACAGGTTGGGAAACAGCGTGCTGACTCCGTACATCGTCGACAGGATGATGATACCGACCACGATGCCGCCGGTGATCCAGTTCTGGGCGGGGGTGTTGACATACTCGCCCATGGTCTTCCTGTCGTTCAGGAGCAGGATCAGGAAGACGAGCGCCGCCGGAAGCAGCGTGACGGCGATGACCTGCACGAACAGGGTGATCAGCACCAGCGGTGCGCCCGGGATCAGCGGCACCATGCCTGCGGTGATCAGGGTAAGAAAATAGCTGGCATAGAACCAGGGAGCCTGCTTGACATTGGTGTTCAGCGAGTGTGCCCAGCCGAAAATCTCGCCGAACGCCCACGAGCTCGCGAGCGAGATGCAGATGGCGCCGAGGAGGCCGGCATCGAAAAGCCCGATCGCTAGCAAAGTGCCGGTAAGATGGTTCATTTTCATGAGCATCACGGCGGCGGTGGAGGCATCATCGATCGGAACACCCTTCAGGAGCGTTCCGGTGACGACCACGATGAAAACAGCCACGGCGACCGTGATGATCGCACCGAAGAGCGTGTCTGCCTTGCCCATCTTGATGTCCTTTTCGTGCAGTCCCTTGTCGACAACCGAGCTTTGCTGGAAAAAGAGCATCCACGGGGCGATCGTGGTGCCGATGTTCGCCATCAGGAGGAAGAAAAGCTCATTGCTCAGGCCCCCCGGAAGGTTGGGGATCAACCCGTTGCCGACAATATCCTTGACCGATGGATTGACCATGAAGGCCGCCGGTACGTAGACGAGGTTCAGCAGGCAGAATCCGAGGGCAATCTTTTCCCAAGTCCAGTAGCGGCCGTTCAAGACGATGATGCCCATGAGTCCGATGACACCGACGACAGTCAGCCATGCCGGCACGCCAAAAATCTTGAGCGCGGCGGTCATTCCAACAAATTCGGTAACAAGGGTAAGCCAGTCTACGATCATCAAGTCAAGAAGCGAGAACCATCCCCAGAACGCACCAAAGCTTTCAAAAATAGCTTCGGCATGGCCGCGTTTGGTTACAGCGCCAAGCCGGACAGTCATCTCCTGGACATAGTAGGCTATGGGAATAAGAAGCAAAAGGAACCAGATCAGGTGATAACCATACTGTGCGCCCGTTGCTGCATAAGTGGTGATACCGCCGGCGTCATTATCGGCGATCATGACGACAAGTCCGGGCCCAGCGATCGCCAAATACATTTTTGTCGATTTCCAGACCTGTTTGGTGCGGTAATAAAAGGTAGAGAAAAAATCCATGGCCGTGGATTGCCGGGTGTTAATAAAGCTTTTCGGGGCCAGGCTTTAGCTGGGGGGACGCCAGTATTTCAGGCTTATCAGTCATGAGTGAAGACGGTTTACCCGAATCAGCATGCTTGTGCCAGCATTAAAGCACGTTGAATATAATAAAAGAGGATCAGTATTTTCAGTCTGACCGCGAGGATGATCCATGCCTGGCGGGTTCCTGCGGTTCGTTATAGGGTCGGAAAAAACAAACTTCCATCTACCGGGACGAATCCAGTATGGAAAAATCAACCCTCTTCAGATTGGCGGAAGTCCGTCAGCTCTACGCGCTCGCCACTAGTTTAACATAGAGGTGGAGACATGGGCACAACCTGTTTCATCATCATATCTTATACCATAAACCAATATTCTCACGTCGCATATGCGTCGCAAAACCGACAGTAAAATCAATAACTAATGAGTAGAAAATGCTTAACAACGCTTAATACTGCGGAAAACGGGTTGTTTTCCCTGCCTTTCGGGAGGTTTCCGAAGCTTGTTTAGCGAAAACAAAAAAGCCTGTAATATATTCCAATTAAAGGCCTTACGGGGCTTTATGTGGGCGGTAGAAGATTCGAACTTCTGACCTCTACCGTGTAGATAAAGCACAAAATCATTATCTCATTTAATATAAGCGACTTATAAGATCCATTTCAGAGCTCGCATAACAATGGTGTAACAAATTTTCATCAACATCGATCGACAAAACGCACAAATAATGAGTACATGTGCACCCCTTCAGTTCTCCTTAAAGGCTGACAACCTCTCCTGCGTCTTTTGCCATGCCTCACCGGGCATCAGCGGAGCCAGCACCTCAAGCACATAGATTCCGGCAGATTTCGCATCCCATGCCGTGGTACTGGTCAATAACGGACCAATGTCCTCGAGGAAACGGTGGTCATCAAGCTTCTCGAACAGGTTCATCTCGAATTCTGCACGGGTGACCTTATGCTGTTCGTGCTCCATGTAGCGCAAAAAACAGGAAACCATAGCCTCTGGGTTGACAGGCATCGTCTTCGCCGCATGCCACAGATCGAACAGGTCCCTGCCTTTCTTACGCTGATACAGTGCCCGGAGCTTTGTTCCGAGCAGTTCGTCCCGACCGTAGCTGGTAATGGCAGCGCTGCCAGAATACCATCGAGATGTCATTTCAAATGGCAGCTGCTGATATCCCAGTACGGTAAAGTGCTCTCTGGAATTGATCTCCACTTTCAAACGCAAAGGCATTCCCTCCTCGGAGTCAACTCGCCATATCAGCGTCACACGTCCTTCCGACTGCTTCCGCTTGGGTTCTCCAAGCCAGGGATTCAGTTTTTCCTTGATCGCATCCATAACCGGACCGATCGGCCCCGGCTCCTTTTGCACCAGATCGATATCTTCTGAATATCTCGCTGGTGAAAGATGAAGCTTGAACAGGGCCGTCCCGCCACGAAACACCAGATTTTCCGCTGCAACAGGATGGCTGTAAATTTCAACCAGCGCACGACAGATTATCAGGTCCTGCTCCACTTGGGATATCTGCTGCCAAGGAGCGTTCTCCCGCCATGCCGTGATGTAATCAAGAGGAATCATAGATCAGGGGAAACCGTTTCGTTTGGAAGAAGCCTCCAGCGGGACAATTGACGGACACCATGATGCGGCTGTGACGGGGAAAGAAGAGCCGGAACCGGCTTTCGCTCCGCAACATATGCGGCTAACCCCTCAGCCAATCCATCCTCACCGATCAATTCCAGCAAGTAACCTAAACGTTGAGACCAGGTAATGGGCGACAACCCGGCGATATCAACCAATTTTCCAGCATCCAGGGATTCTGCCAATTCAGCCAATACGGTTACGGCATTATCAAGCCCTCCTGCATGATGGGGATATCCGACCACATCAAAAGCAGTCACCTCGGGAGTAGATACCTTCAGATACCCTCGTGGGGTTTTGAAGTCTCGGGTCGGCATGAGAGCGGCATTGTTCCGCTGAATGAAATCAACCTTGACCGAGCCGCAGATGACTCCTGGGCGTATATGCTCCAGAATAACCTGAAAAGCCTGTGGACGTTGATGCGCGGCACCATAATACTCACCGGCGGAAAGAAGCCCGGCATAATAGGGCTCTTTGAGATACTCCATCAATGACGGAATAAACTGGTTTGCCGGCAGACATCCTATCTTGCGGTATTCCGGCGGGACAACCACATAAAACCCCCTGTGCGGCAGAGCAACGACACCTTTGTACCGCAGACGACGTAATGCATCACGAGTAGCAATGGCACTCGATCCAAGAGCTGAAGAAACTTCGGCACCGCTGAAACAGAAAGAGCCTTTTGCCTGCAATGCGTCTATGTATTGGGATAGATTCATATCGGTAAATACATGAATCGTTGTGGAATAACAACAGATAATGCTGTTTTTCTCGAATGATTCATATCGTAAATCCCCACTGAGCCCCGTAAATTACGGAAATACAACCACGGATAATCTGGACTCAAAGTGACCGAAAAGAGCTTAACTAATTTTTATATAAGTGTTTATAAATAATTCCATCCTTCATTCTTTCCTAAACCTGCATCACACGACCTCGTCCCCACCGATACACAAACTCGCATAGATACAGGAACAAAGACATTGAGGTGTCGAAGATCAATTGACCCCTGCCCCCTCGTATTTTTGTCGAAAGTCCTCTTAAATCAATTTATGCGACAAATAGCCTACGATAAACTGCCAAACACGACAACAGCATTGCTGTTATAACACTATAACCGATAATCACGACACTGGCTGACTCCCTGATCCGCTATGCGGAGCTCAATGAGTCTGGGATCCCGACAGTACAAAGACGACTCAAAGCTGGCGAGTTACGGCGTATTGCCCCTGGAATCCTGAGAGCACAGCCCTAACAAGAGTGGCCAGAAATCATTGCCTTGATGAAGCTCAGGCTTGACCCCCTCCCCAAAAAGTCAACTCTAGATCAATCCGGTTTTATGGGAGGAGGTCAATTGCCGGAATGCCGGGACGAATACTCATGACAACAAGTTAATAACACGAAATCAGCACCAGATTTTCATCGAGGTGGCGACATGGGCATAACCTTTTTCATCATAATATCTTATACCATACACAAGCCTTATCACGTCGCATATGCGTCGCAAAAACTTCCTCAAAATCGGGTAAAATAAATCAGGACTCATTAAGAACACTCAACAACACGAGACCAGCCTATAATTCCACCATTCGACTTTTCAGCGACTTTTGAATTGCTCCACAACAAAAAGCTTGAACTGGCGAAACGGTATCGTAAAGTGTGGTAAAATGGTATCGTAGGGCCGGATTTCGCGAGCAATTGACGGATATTGGCTATACTCCATGTGAAAGCAAGGAATCAACCCCTGTAGAGCCGATGCTTATCAGAATCATGTCCGACATCCACAATGAGTTCTGTCGCCAGGAGAGCGGCACAGACTATCTCATTCCTGAGCTTCCGGACGACAAGGAATCCGTCCTCATCCTGGCTGGTGATATCGGGCTTCTCAACCGGAAACAGACTTGGCTCGGCGTTCTCTCTCGATGTGCAGAGCAATTCAGACGCGTTTTCCTGGTTGAAGGAAACCACGAATGGTATCACGGCAACATCGAGAAGCACTCGTACAGGAACGCCATCTCCGAACACGGGCTTGAATACATCCATACCGGGCAGCTGGTTCTGGAAGCGGAAAAGATTGCAATCCTCGGCACCACCCTCTGGACAGATTTTTTTGGCGGCAACCCCATCGCCATGTTCGATGTCAGTCAGGGCCTCAATGACTATCGTCTGATAAAAGTCGGTGCCGATTATCACCGGTTAAGACCAGAATATCTTCTCGCCCTTCATCACAAGCAGAAAAAGCAGCTTTTCGAAGGCGTCGACAAGTTCGCTGAACTCGGCTATACCGTGGTGGTGGTAACGCATCACCATCCTTCATTGCAAGGAATCGCCCCCGGATACCGGAATGATGCCTTAAATGCAGCGTATGTGTCCGACCTGGAAAATGAGGTACAGTCCCACAAGATAGCCTACTGGATTTGCGGCCACTGCCATACCGCCATGGAGTATTCTATAGGAGATACCAGGGTGATCTGCAACCCCAAAGG
>Ga0326729_1000108_pt1 | contig 23195 bp, 13 predicted proteins | sample MHFSIPfraction_2_FD_207744 | JGI IMG/M metagenome (GOLD analysis project Ga0326729, IMG submission 207744) | Lab enriched peat soil microbial communities from Michigan Hollow, Ithaca, NY, United States - MHF6AY SIP fraction | ecosystem: Environmental > Terrestrial > Soil > Wetlands > Peat...
GCATGATGAGCTTTAATGGGATGGCTCTTTTTCGTGTTGCAAGATCGCGGTGAAAGCTTATAATGATGTGTGGCACCTCTGAAAATCGTCGTGTTCGGTTCGCGAGCAAGTACGAATCGAATCACGGAAAAGGTTCCGGAGGTGCCCGGATGTCGGCGGGAAAGATGCCCCGTCCACGCACTGAACCCTCAGATGATCTGAAGAGCAATTCCCATGGAGTTCGTCCACCTTCATACCCACACACACTATTCGATGCAGAGCAGCCCGATCTTTCCGGGCGAGCTTTTTGCGGCCTGCAGAAAACAGGGGATGACGACTGTTGCTGTCACCGACTATGCGGCCATGTTCAATATGCCCGAACTGTTCGGCCTTGCAAAGAAGGCCGAGGTGAAGCTGATCATGGGTTCCGAAATTTTTCTTTCAGGTACCGAATCGCGTGATATCGGCCGTCCTGCCTCGCTCATTCTGCTGATCCGGGACGAGATCGGGTTTCGCAACATGTGCATCCTGCTGTCTCGTGCGGCAAGGGAAGGGTTCCACAACGGCGTGCCCCAGGTCGAACGGAAGGTGCTGGAGTCCTTCACCGAGGGGCTCGTCTGCCTGTCGGCGGCCCATGCCGGCCTGATCGGTCGCGCCCAACTGGCCGGTGACGAAACAGAGGCATCAAGACTGGCAAGCTATTACCGCTCGTTGTTCGGCGAAGACTTCTATCTCGAACTGCAGCGCAACGGAGCGCCTTACGACGACCATCTGGTCGAGTCCACCATCCGCCTTGCCGAAGAGTTGTCTATCCCGCTCGTGGCCACCAACAACGTCCATTACCTCGAAAAAAGGGATGCCGGCTGTTACCGTGCGATGATCGCCAACAGGACGAAGGAGAAGCTTAACAGCCAGAACCTGCAGTGCCTGCCGGGAAACGAGAACTACTTCAAGTCGGCATCCGAGATGGCCGCACTGTTCGATAACAGGCACGGAGAGCTGGACAACACGGTACGCATCGCGGAGAGCTGCACCTATACCTTCAGGACGCAGGAACCACGACTGCCGGTTTTCCCGCTTCCGGAAGGGTTCACCGACGAGAAGGAGTACCTGAGGCACCTGACCTGGGAAGGCGCCAAAGAGAAATATGCCGATGCCGAATCACTCGGTATAGATCCCCAGGAGGTAAAGGATCGCATTGAAATGGAGCTCGGCGTCATTGAAAAGATGGGGTTCAGCTCCTACTTCCTGATCGTCAGCGACCTGATAGCCGCATCGCGGCGCCTTGGATACTCTGTCGGGCCGGGTCGAGGTTCGGCTGCAGGCAGCATCATCGCTTACCTGACGGGGATCACCCGTATCGATCCGATCATGCACAAGCTCCTGTTCGAACGATTCCTCAATCCCGAGCGCCTGTCGATGCCCGATATCGACATCGATTTCACTCCGGTCGGCAAGCAGAAGGTTCTGGAATACACTGTCGAAAAGTACGGCACGGCAAGCGTGGCCAAGGTCGTCGCGATCGGTACCCTCGGCGCGAAGGCGGCAATCCGTGACGCCGGTCGGGTGCTTGACGTACCGCTCAAGGCGGTCGACCAGTTGGCAAAGCTGGTTCCTTCCAGGCCGGGCACGACCCTCGAAGATGCGTTCAGGGACGTCAAGGAGTTGAAGCGCCTGGCCGACAGCGATCCCCAGTACCAGCAGCTTATGCAGTACGCGAGGGCGATGGAGGGCCGTGCACGAAACGTATCGATGCATGCCGGGGCGGTGGTGATCACCAACGGCGTGCTCGAAGAGCAGGTGCCTCTCTATGTGTCCAACAAGATCGAGACCGAAGAGCGCAAATATGCCGACGAGTTCAACGCGAGCGACATCGACGGCACAAGCGGAAAATCATCCGACGGTGCTGATGAAAAGCAGGTGGTGACGCAGTTCGACAAGAACTGCATTGAACAGGCCGGCCTGCTGAAGATCGATTACCTCGGACTGGAGACCCTGGCAGTGATCGACGAAACGCTGCGCCTGATCAAAAAGCGTCATGGCGTCGATATCGAGCTCGAAAAGCTGCCCCTGAACGACCATCAGACCTTCAGGATCTTCCAGGAGGGAAAGATGGCCGGCATCTTCCAGTTCGAGTCATCCGGCATGCAGAACTACATGACGCGTCTGCAGCCGACGCAGATCGGCGACATTATCGCCATGAGCGCCCTGTACCGTCCCGGAGCCCTGAACGCCGAGATAGACGAGGAGCGCAACGCCGTCGATCTTTTCGTCGACCGCAAGCACGGCCGGGAGGAGATCGACTACATGCACCCCATGCTTGAAGGTATCCTGAAAGAGACTTACGGCGTTATCGTCTACCAGGAGCAGGTGATGCAGATCTCACAGGTCATGGGTCGCTTCTCGCTGGCCAAGGCCGACAACCTGCGCAAGGCCATGGGCAAGAAAGACCCGAAGCTGATGCAGAAGTTCAAGGACGAGTTCGTCGAGGGAGGCGTCAGCATAGGGGTGAACCAGGTGCTGGCCACGAGGATTTTCGACCTGATGGCAGAGTTCGCCGGCTACGGCTTCAACAAGAGCCATTCGGCAGCCTACGGTGTCCTGGCCTACTGGACGGGCTACCTGAAGGCGCACTATACGATCGAGTTCGTGACGGCCATCCTGAACAGCGAAATCGGCGACACAGAGCGAATGAAGCACCTGACCGACGAAGCCAAAGGGTTCGGTATTTTCACCCTTGCGCCCTCGATCAACAAAAGCGACGCCCTCTTTTCGGTCGACGAGCACAAGGGTCGCTCCTGCATCCGGGTCGGCTTGAGCGCCATCAAGCAGGTCGGCGCAGGTGCACGGGCTGTTGTTGCGGCAAGGCTTCGCAGGAACGGCAAACCCTTCGTCAACCTGTTCGACCTTACCACGTCGGTCGATCTGAGGGCCATGAACCGCAAGGCGCTCGAATCGCTCATCCAGGCCGGTGCGCTCGACGAAATCGACAATAATCGAGCAAAGCTCCTGGCCAATGTAGACAAGGCCATCAAGTTCGGCCAGATGCAGAACAAGGCGGTCACGCTGGGGCAGGGAGGCTTCTTCAACGACGACTCCAACGAAGGCCAGATCGGGGTGCACTATCCTGAGCTCGACAACGCCGAACCAATGCCTGACAGTGAAAGGCTCCAGCATGAAAAACGGCTTGTCGGATTCTATCTCAGCCATCATCCGCTCGACCAGTTCCGCCGCGACTGGGAAGCTTTCGCCAACCTGCCGCTCGACACTCGCCAGGTGGTGCCGTCCAGGCTCTACAAGGCGATCGGAGTGATTGTCTCGGTCAAGCCTTATCAGGACCGGAAAGGCAAGCAGATGCTCTTCGGCGTAATCGAGGATTTTACAGGCAAGGCCGATTTTACGGTATTCGCCAGCGTCTACGAGCAGTTCCGTCACCTGCTTCGAGCAGACGAGGTCGTGATGCTGGCCGCAGAGGCGGAGGTCAAGGACAGCAGCCTCAAACTCCTTGTGCGCGAGGTCGTTCCGTTGAAGAAGGTTCGGTCGGGGCTGGTCAGGAAAGTCGTTCTCAAGATAGATGCTGACGATCCTTCCCAGCTTGAAAAGCTTCAGCAGGTACGTCAGATATTCGAGCAGCACAAAGGTGGGACGCCGGTCGATTTCGAGGTCAGGGCGATGGTCTCCTCATGCAGTGAAACCCTGAAGATATTTGCCCGGAACACGCCGATAGAGCCCGACGACGAAACGCTGGAAAAGCTCGAAGAGGTGCTCGGGCCGGACAATGTTAAAATTACCGGATAGTATTAATCGGAATTTTTTGTTAATATCAGTTCTTGTCTACTGTATTGGTATGGAGTATTGACCTTTCTTTCATTTCAATCCTTATTTCACGATTATGAGCGGAAAATATTTTACGGCGAGCGATCAGAATTTCAAGGCATCGATCCTCGACTCTGACAAAGTTGCACTGGTAGACTTCTGGGCTTCATGGTGCGGCCCATGCATGATGCTTGGCCCGGTCATCGAAGAACTTGCAGGCGAATATGAAGGAAAAGCCATAGTCGCCAAACTCAATGTCGATGAAAACCCAAACACCGCTGCCCAGTACGGCATTCGCAGCATTCCCACAATGCTTATCATCAAGAACGGCCAGGTTGTCGATCAGATGGTCGGTGCAATGCCGAAAAACATGATCGCAAAAAAGATCGACGAGCACATCGGCTGATCTGTTTTCACTCTCGACTTTTACCTATCCCGGCCTCTGCCGGGATATTTTTTATCCGGCAACCCCAATGAATTCTCGGAGGACAATGATGGAGAACGAAATCAGGGACGTCGTCATCATCGGAACCGGCCCTGCAGGCTATACCGCTGCCATATATACAGGGAGGGCAAATCTGAAGCCGCTGGTAATCGAAGGACACCAGCCAGGCGGTCAGCTGATGATCACCACGGACATAGAAAATTTTCCCGGCTTTCCGGAAGGCATTCCCGGACCGGAGCTTATGGCGAAGATGAGGCAACAGTCTGAGAGGTTCGGCGTTGAATTCATTTTTGGCAGCGTGACCGATGCAGACGTATCACGCAGTCCGTTCAGCCTTACGATGGAAGACGGGCGGGAGATTCTTGCAAGGACGCTCATCATCGCGACCGGGGCGAACGCGAAATGGCTCGGTATCGAATCTGAAGCACGTTATCGCGGTCGCGGCGTATCGGCATGTGCCACTTGCGACGGCTTTTTCTTCAAGAATTCCAGGGTGTTCGTCGTCGGCGGAGGTGATACGGCAATGGAGGAGGCGCTCTACCTTACCAAATTCGCTTCGGAGGTGGTTCTGGTCCATCGCCGTGAAGAGTTCAGGGCATCGAAGATCATGAGCCTCAGGGCGCGCAAGAACCCGAAGATCAAGACGATGCTCAACGAGGTGGTAGACGAAATTATCGGCGACGGCATGAAAGTGACCGGCATCAGGCTCAGAAACCTCAAGACCGAAGAGCTGACCGAACACCCGTGTGAAGGCGTTTTCATGGCAATCGGTCACGAACCGAATGCCGGCCTGTTCAGGGGACAGCTCGACATGGACGATTACGGATACATCCTGACCAAAGGGCACTCTACGGAGACCAGCGTCAAGGGCGTTTTCGCCTGCGGCGACGTGCAGGACTTCACCTATCGCCAGGCCGTGACAGCAGTCGGCACCGGCTGCATGGCTGCAACCGAGGCAGAACGCTTCCTTGAGTCTATCAGGTAGGATTCGACTGCGAATCTGATTTGTTCAGGTATAACCGTTATGAGAAAAGGGCGCATCGAACAGGCGCCCTTTTTATTTATGATATCAGGGCTTCAGCTGTGCGAAAAAGTCTGAAAGCACGATGTCGAAACCGTAGGCGAGCTGCAGATCGGCCAGCTCTTCGGCAGAAAACCATTGAAGTCGCTGCCCTTCATGCAGGGGGATGTTTTCCACCTCTGCATCCATCTCCATGAAGAAGATGTATTCGATGCGGTCGGGAAAATCGTAGACCGCATGACGGCTGCTCATGGAGACATCCGTTTCGATCTCCTCCTGCATCTCCCTCGCAATGCATGCTTCGGGTGTTTCGCCCTCTTCGACGTGTCCGCCGGGAAGGTCCCACATGTTCGGATAGGGGATGTCAGGCCTGTCGTCCCTGAGGAGGAGCAACACTTCGTTGCGGCTGTTGAAGAGGATGATGCTTGTGCCGGACCGTTTCATGAGTTTTTGGATAATGTTTGACAGTCCCGGATCAGACCACTTTTCCTTCCTTGATGAACTCCCTCATGATAGCTTTTTCCAGACGGTTCCCATCGAGCATCTGCTCGTTGTTGGCAAGCGACTCGACGGCGCAGTAATGCACGATGTTCAGGATGCACGCCCCGGAAAGCTCGTAACGGTCGGCGATTATCTGCCAGTTAATCTCTTCGGAGATTTTCATTTGATGCGGAAGCGTTTTCACCCATAATGTATGGCGCTCTTCAGGCTGGGGCATCGGGAAGTGGATGATCGCCTGGAACCTTCGGGAAAAAGCCTCGTCAAGATTTGTTCGTCGGTTTGAGGCGAGGATCACCAGGCCGTTGTAGCTCTCGATGCGTTGCAGAAGGTAGGCGGTTTCCTGGTTGGCATATTTGTCGTGAGCGTCCCGTATGTCTGTGCGCTTGCCGAAGAGCGCATCCGCTTCGTCGAAAAAGAGGATCCACTGCTTGTTTTCCGCCTTGTCGAACAGCCGAGCGAGATTCTTTTCGGTTTCGCCGATATACTTGGAGATGACCCGGGAGAGGTCGATGCGGAAGACATCTTTTCCGGTCTGCTTTCCGAGGAGGGTGGCCGTGAGGGTTTTGCCGGTTCCGGGAGGTCCGTAGAAGAGCGCGCGGTATCCCGGCTTGATTTTCTTCTTCATGCCCCAATCGTCCAGCAGGGTATTGTGATGCCTGATCCAGTCCTCGATCTCCCGAATCTGCTGCCGGGTCTCTTCCGGCAGGACCAGATCGTTCCACTCCATTTCGGTTTCGATGTGCTCGGCAGGGAAGTCCATGCTGAACCGGGGCTTGCTGACCGTGCCGAGGGTAAGCTGTTCGACCAGCTCCGGGTTAAGGATCAGCCGCCCGCTCATGACCGGTTCTCCTTCGTGAACCGGATCGAGCCAGAGTATGTGTTCCCGCGAAAACCAGTGTTCGGGACCGAGAATTTTCTGCACTTCAAGGCGTTTTTCGAGATCGTCGCCGGCAAGAATGAACTGGGCCGTCTCGCCAGTCGGGAGGATGCCGCGGTGGTTTGTTCCCTTTACGCCTCCGAATTCGGGGAAATCTCCGCCTTCGGGCAGATATTCCGAGATTACTTTGCTGTAGAAATCCGACTTGAGATGCGGCAAGAAGGCTATCATCAAGACGCCAAATTCTTCGAGCGAAGGGTTGTGCTGCCGGATGAATTTCGACAGGCCGAACTCTTCGCTATGCAGGGATACTTCCAATACATCGAAATCTTTGCAGAGCCCGAGCCGTATCTGGAGGCATCCTTTGACGAGGCTCTCAAGCCAGTCGATAGCGATCTTGAGATTGTCGCTGTTGTGTGTCATGGATGATCAACTTCTGATTTCATGTAGCAAAGGGATGCTGAGTTCTTGTTCAATCCTGGTCTAAACCGGATATCGGCATGTTCTGGTCGAATGCCCAGGCCCGTTTGGCATGGCGCACATAGTCCATAAGCTTCACCCCGGCCATATTCGGGTTTCCCTTGTCGATATGTTCCTGTATGGAGCTGTTTTCACGGCTGTCGCCAACGAACATGTTTTTCAGGTATCCGAAGAACCTCGAGTAACGGACGGTGGCAGCATTCTGAATGCCCTGCGGGGTTGCATCGTCAACCTGCACGCGAGCCTGTTCGATCGATGCGCGTTGTTCAAGAAGCAGTTTACCCTGGGAGACTTTCTTTCCATTAAGCGTATTCGAATAGTGCTTTGACATGTCATATGATGAGATGACATGGCGTCGGGCAAGTCCACTCTGGAGATTGATCAGCTCTCCGGCAGAGTTTTTTGCCAGATCAGACTTGACCGGATGTTGGGTCGCGATTCCCCGTTTTTGTTCGAGAGTGAAATTGCCACGCGGCAGGTTGATTCCGCTGATGACTGTATCGGCGACACCCCATTTGTCGAGGGTTTTTGAAATGTGGCCACTGAGTGTGACCATCTTCTCGTCGAGGCTCCCTATCAATTCATCGGCCTTTTTGGCGGTTTCGTCCGCCGCCGCAGGTGCCGTGTTGTCATCGATTACTTTCAGGTCGCTCTGGACTTTTTCAATTTCGCCCTCATATTTTTCTGTTGTTTTAACAGGCTTTTCCTGCTTTGATTCTTCCACCCCCTTGAGCTTGGCAGCATTTTTAAGGAAAACTGACGGCTTTTCAGGTGTGGAACGCAGGACCAGTTTCGAACTCTTGCTGCTGCCTTCGAACGTCAGGGTATGACGTTCACCTCCTCCGCTTACGGGGACCTTCTTTTTCCACCATTCGGTAAGGCGTTTGATACCAGCCTTGACCCCCCCTGTAATTTTTGCAAGCATCTTGCCAAGCCATGCCACGATTTTATCCAGCCCCCTGTCGATCGGCTGCCGGATCTTTTTGATGATACCGACGATCTTGTTCGGGATGCCGCCCAGTCCGGCAAACTTCGCCAGGAACGAGATGACCAGCGTAAGGGTGTTTGCCAGCGTCTGCTCGACCTTTGCGGCTGCCGCATCAACCTGTCCGGAGGCAATCGCAGTGATCGAATCCATGAACGAAGCAACGACTGCTGCGATCTGCCGGATCTTTTCGATGAAGAAGGTGACCGTATTATAAATGGCGATAATGGCTTGAATGACTGCTCCAGCCGGGTTGAGCATGCTCACAAGCTTCATGACGGCTGCCTTGACCACTTCGACGGAGACCATCTGCGTGATCTGCGAGATGAGCTGGTCCTTCAACTCGCTCAGCTCCGACTTGATCTGCTCCCAGGCCGCAGCAGGCCCATCCTTGACGAGCGTGACGAGGATTCCTGCGGTTTTCTCCAGCCCGGCAAGCACCGGTTCCGGAATGACCTTGACCAGTTTGCCGCGAATGTTCTGCCACGTCAGGCCAAACACGGAAAGCACGAGCTTGACGATCTCCGGCAGGCTGAACGCTTTGGGGATATAGACGCCGGCTTCGGCAAGCGGGCCGACCAGCCATTTGATCAGCGCAGTTTTCAGGTGCTCGCCGATTTTTCCTGCGAATCTCTGGAATCCGAGCTTGCCGGCACGGACCAGGTTGCCGACGAATCCGATCGGATCTTTCAGGATCGTGACGAAGGTGGCCTGTGCCTTCTTGATGTAGGGCATGACGCCCGGAGCGACTACCGAGAAGAGGATTTCGAGCAGGCTGATGACCTGGTTCAGTCCCCAGCTAAGGAAGTCCCCGGCGATACCTGGGAACGCCCCGACGATCTTCGTGAAGGCACCGGCGACCGTAAGTATGTCGGTTATGGTCAACGATGCGAGCGTTTCTATGATCCGTCGCGGGATGGATCGGGCAAAGCCGAGCAGGCCCGAAAGAGCGCCCTGGAACCAGGCCCACGCGCGGGCTATGGCATTGCCTTTCTTGATGTTCTCCCAGATCTCTTCCTGGCCGATCAGTTTCATGAAGCCGCCGATGAGCGTCTCGGCACTCCTTGGCACCGCTTCTCCTGTAATGGGGTCTTCACCGAGTAGCGCCCTGAGCAGGTCGTAACCGCGTGTGCCCTGGGCGAGTGCGGCAAGGGGCTTGAGAATCGCCTCCCTTATGAACCTTAGGATATCCCGTATGAGCCCTCTGGCGAAGGAGATCAGTCGACTGATGGGAGCCGTGAAGATGCTTTGTGCCCGGTTCCAGACACTTCCCCAGTTCCATGGGGCCAGATCGGACAGGCCAAGCGAATCGATGAATCGGTTAAGTGCATCCTTGAACATTCCACCCACCATGCCCAGGGTCTTTATCTGGCCCTCGACCCATGTCGCGACTTTGTTGATGATTCCGTGGTTTTCGAGCGCCTGCGTGACGAGCGGGCCGCCAGGCATGAACTCGACGAGCGCCCGCAGGATGTTCGATGCGCTGCGGTCGACGGTGCTCATGTTGATCGGATTCATGCCCAGGATTACCGTGAACATGGTGAATCCGGGTATATACCGGGCCTTGTCGGCAATCCAGTCGAGGATCTCGCCCGCGGCGGAGCGCTGGACCTGCGGCTGGGCAGCCGTCGTCGTCACTTCCGGACTTCGCTGGACAGCATGGCCCTGCTGGATTGTGTGCGTCAGTTCGTGGGCCAGAAGCTGTTTGCCGTCGCCGGAACCAGGCTGGAACTGCCCGTGTGAAAAGAAGATATGGTTCTGGTAGGTGAAGGCCCTTGCGCTCAACTGGTTGCTGAGGCTTGCCGATTGCTGATCGTCGTGGATTCGTACGTTGCTGAAATCGGCGTTGAAGCGAGGTTCCATGAAGCCCCGGACATCGCTTGAGAGAGGTTGGCCTCCGGTGCTGCCTTTTATGGCCGACTGAACGCTCGATGAAGCTGCCGGCGCTCCGCCGCCTTTCCGCTGGAGCTTCTCCACCTCCTTTTTCTGGAGCTTATCTTCAGGAGCGGGAGCCTTTCGGATTTTCTCGTCCGTTTGCCTCTGCAGTCGTTCAGTTCCGGCAGGGGATGCCAGCGGGGGCGCTGCCATTCGCATAACCTTGCCGGCCATCCTGTCGGCCTCCTGTTCGAGCCGGTCTCCGGGTTTGCTGACCTCCATTTTCATCTGGACGGCAGGCGCGATGAAACCGCTCCGGCCAGCCGGTGCTATAAATGGTGTGCTCGATGCATGCGTTACCGTGCTCGAACTTTTCGAAGAAGATTTATCGGCACTGCTCTTCATATCGCCTCATATCAAAGTGTGAACGACATCAATAATACCACTCGACCCGCAGCATCCGCGCCATCCATGGCAGCCGGACCATCGAAATACCCCAGGGAAGCCGGTCCAGGAGGATATCGTAGCTTTTCGATTCGACCTGAAGCAGCCAGTCACCGTCATTTCGCCGGGAAATCTTCCCGGGACGTTTGATATAGGTCTCCCTTAGTCCGTCCTGGCCGGTGTTCTTCAGCGCGTCCCAATGGCTCACGACCGCCGAGAGCAGGGCAGAAGCCTCTTCGCGCTCCTCAGGTGTCAGCCCGGCAGGTTTTCCGGCCAGGGCGTTCGTCGGCAGGCCACAAAGGAGTTTCGGGAACAGGAGCTCATATTCTGCGACCTGCTCCTTTCCGGTAGCAAGAAAATGCAGAAGCTGGAGCGCACGGTCGGCCGCAAGGATTTTATCGTCTCCGGCGATGCCCAGCGCCCTGAAAAACTGCGGCAGGAACGGATGGAGCAGCACCAGTCCGGCATGGTCGACATAGAGTCCCGACAGCTCCTCGGGATGTCCGTCCGGCAAAGCATGGGCGGACTCTTCCTGCGTATCCGTTGCGGAGTGTGACGACCTTCCGGTCGCATCCGATTTTTTCGCACTCCTGACGTTTTGAGGTCGGGTCAGCTTTTCTGGCGAAGCCGAATCTTCAGGGGCAGGTGCAGTTGGTCGGGTCCTGTGCCCTTGCTCATCACGTGAAGCAAGATCAGCATCGTTCTCCGATCTGTCGATATCCTGCTCTGGAGCCTCTGCAGTACGAAGTGATTGAAAGTCGTTTTCATCTGACAGATCCTGTCGTGCCTGCTCATTTTGTGGCTTTCCTGGCTTGTCCGGTTCAGTCCGATCCTCTTTAATGCTCTCCGTTTCTTCTGCCAGTCCGGTTCCGGAGGGGCGTTTTGTCGCCGTCCGGGTCTGCGGTAACCCTGTATCCAGTGTTTCTATCTCCTTCAGAAACGACTCTTCGGTAACACTGCGTCCCGATGCGGCGCAGGCGAACGCATGTTCACGCAACGCATCTTCGATCTTCGTGAGTGCGTCCGGACCGGCTCCCGAGAGCCGGATCCTCAGAACGATACCGTTCAGCAATTCGCCGACGCCGGGCAGGAGGCGTTCGAGCACTGACTCGATGAACGTGTTTGAGAACTGGGCGATAAGTCGCTTGCGAGCGACAGGGAGGGAGAGTACCCGGAGCATCACCGATGGATTGACGCCGGTGCGTCCTGCCTGCATCGCCGGCCTGTCCAAAGCCTTCAGCAGAAGGGTTTCAAACACGGATGGTGATTCGGGCCGGAAAGTCCAGGGGAGCGTGCCGTTTTCCAGGAAACAGAACAGTGCCTCCATGGCGTTCTCTTCCTCAGTCAGGCGACGGATCGAGCTCTCGCCCTGAAGCTCGGGTGACCTCTCCGTGCGATCCGGAATTTCGCGGAGGGCTTTTTCGAGCGCGTTGGCGACCATTTCCGGCAGCATCCGCTCCAGCTTGTCGAGACCGACGGTTCCGGCGTCGATCACAAGCCGGTCGATCCTGAGCAGTTCGTCACGATTCGAGAAGCGATCAAGTACCTTTTCGACAGCCGGAGCGATGTGGTGCATATAAACATCCGACAGCGTCCCCTGCAGCGTCATGGCATTCGTTTCACTACCGTAGAATTCGAGATTCAGGTATTGCTTTTCGATTTTGTGAAGCTGGTCCGCCATAAAAAAAAGTTGCAATGCAATGGCTGAATTATGTAAATTAACTCACTGAGTTGAGTCTTGCGGGTAGCCCTGTAGGCCTCCATTGGGGAAAGTCATCGTGGCATAATGCTTCTGAAGGTGATCCTACAATAGTCCACCGGTATAAGGTATGAGGAAACAAGGAGCTTCGGTTCGATTTGCTGGTTTTCCAGTTGCGAGTTGAAGTCTTGATCAACATAACGAAAGTCGGTGGCCTCCTGTTTATAGCCCTCCGTTCCATCAGAGAACCAATCCTTTCTGTGCATCTTTTTTCCCTCTGTACATCGTGATGGTATAGCCGCAGGGAACCCTGATCATTTCCGGCGTTATTTCATGTTCGCTGTCGATGAGCAGGTCGATGCCGCTGAAACCGGTTTTACCCGTCACTTTTGCGTTCAGTGCGCTGAAAGACTGCAACGCGGCTGCCGATCCGAAGCTTTTTATGTTCTCTTCGTCCTTTCTTGACACCCAGCTGCCGTTCGCCCAGCTTCCCACAAGCACGATTCCCGCAGTTGGATCGATACTCCGTATGGCTACGGTTATGTCGTTCAGCAAGGGTTTGAAAATGGGCAGTTTGTCAGGCGTCGCATATTTTCTGGCGCGTGCGAGCACGAATCTTTCCCATTCGATAACCTCTTTTGCCGTCGGTCCCTGTATCTGGGTCAGCGCCGCAGCCTGACCGAATTTTTCGTGCAGCCAACGGTACTCTTTTTCGTCGTAGGCTCCGGTGACGATGCGGCACGCCTGAGGGGCCATCGTAGGGCCTACAGGCTCCCAGCTATCCATGTATCGGCGGTACATGCCGTTCTGGTCATAGGCGTAGCGGATCCGGTTGCCCTGAACCCCTTCGAACTCGATCCTGAATTGCTGCCCTTTGACCGAGCGGATAAGAATGTTGCCGGTTCCGGGTGAATGATCGAAAACCAGGCCGAGCGGAAAATGCCCGTTCAGTTTTTTCATGATGGCTGCATGCCTGTACGACCTCAGCTCGCTAAGCGGTACGACGATATCGAGAGGGTGTTGTTCGTCGACGAAGGCCCTGCCCTGTATTTCATAGCGGCAGATCCTTACGATGTAGTTGTCGGCGAGGCGGGCCCGCTCCTGCTCATGCGCTGCCGGTGCCTTTTTCGAGGCCTTGATCCTGTATCCTCGCAAGGCGATGTTGTTAAGGTGCCTGATGCTGTCGATCCAGCCGTATTCGCATTCGGCGACAAGGATGTCCGGTACGATTTTCGTTTCCGAAATGCGGTAGGGCAGAGCGAAGTCGGCGACGATGACGTTCGGTTTCAGGTTGATGAGCACATCGTGGAACGGGTTGTTTGCCGCGACCGATCCGGTCTGGCTGTGGCAGACCAGCACGAGTGTGCCACCCGGCGGAACTCCGGCCTTGTGCTCGATGCCGGGATGTTTCCTGAGGAAGTTGTTGAGATAGTTCTGTTCGGTCTCTTCAGACAGAGGCGCGGCAGGTGTTCCGGTCTGCAGGACGAGCACATCGAAGGGGAGCCGGTTGACGCGGATCTTGCCCTTCAGCGCTTCGAGCGTTTTGCTCCATTCCTGGCCGAGATGACCCTCTACGCGGAAAAAACCGCTTTTTTCGAGATTGCTGGAGATCGATGTGTCCGTGTTTACCCGGTACCCTTTGTTCAGGGCCTTTCGTCCGACCCGGTTTTTCCTGTAGTCCCAGGCTGCCAGAAGGGCGGTCGTCAGGTCATAGTAGCAGGGGATTGCCTTTTCCGACAGGGTTGCATTCCCTGTATGGCTTGGAGTGATCTTTACCAGGCTTTCGATAGTCTGGCTGTCGCTCGGGACGGGAAGATCGAACCTGTCGACCATCAGTTGAAGCTTCGTGAAAAGGGATTGCACTTCCCGACTCTTTGCCTTTCGATCAGCGAGCGCCGGTGATGGCCTGAAATAGTGGCGGTAGGCGAGGAGACCGACCTCGTCTGCCGGTGTGCCGGCAAGCGTCGTCTTGTCCAGCTCACCCAGTTCCAGATGGCGGGGGAACAGTGTGTCGGGCGGGTTGGTGATGCTCAACAGATCAAGTGCTTTCCAGCGGAACTCGTCGTATGCCTGGATCAGGTCGTACAGGAAGTCATGGTAATACTGGAAATAAACGGCTTTGTTGCCTTCGGGTTTCGTGAACCTGGTTTCGTGTGTCGCCAGTTTGGCGGCGAATCCGGCTTCTGCTCCGGTCAGCAGGGGGCTGAAAGCATCACGTGCTGCATCCAGTGCCTCACCGATTCTTTTGAAGAGCGATTTGCCTGTGCCGTCCAGCGGGTCGCACAGAATTTTTTTGTACGCCGCAAGGATGGATGTGGTGTCGGAAAGGACCGTCGCGGGAACGTCGAAGCGCGGCATCCGGATCTCCATGAGATTGAGCCGTGCTGCGAGGTCAGGGAAAAAGTCTCCCGAGGCTTTCAGCTTCTTCAGGTCAAGCGCAGTCTTCTCATGCAACGCGTCCAGCCACCCTTCGGGCACGAGCAGTTTCCGCAGCCTGACCGTGACTTTCTTTCCCCGGTCATCGCATGATCCCGGAGTACAGATTTTAAGGTCGGTTTCACGGACCTCCACATAGAGTACGACTACCTTGCCTTTCGTGTCCGTCTGTTTGAGCGGCTTTCCATCACCATAATTATCATGCGTGGCATCGAGCAGCTCGATCGGCTCACCTGCAGCTTTCGGATCGGCCGGCAGGAGAGGGGTGTAATCGTCCTTAACGGTCAGCGGCAAATACCTGTCTGCCTCGAACCCTTCATCTCCGATAATGGCGATGTATCCCTCCGAGGTGACGCCAAGGCCTTTGGAGATCGTTATCGATGCGTCCGTGGCGTTTTTGAGGTTGACGGCGACGTTCAGGCCGCAAACGATACCGATGCCGCTCAGCTCGGCGCGCGTCAGCCGGTTCTGTTCGTTCAGGTACCGATTCATGCAGTTGAGATGATCGGCGTTTAGCACCTGGTTTGCTTCGAAAACCGGATATTTGTTGTTCACTGGGATCATGACATGCTCTTTTTTGAGAGATTGATAGCCTGATTTCTGTTTTTTATTCGCCGAGCATCGTGCTGTCAAGCCTTACCGGGTTCTGGTCGTTGCCGTCCTGGCAGTCGTGGAGCGTGGCAGGCGGATAGATGCTCCGCAGTTTTGCGAGCATCATGACCACCGCCCACAGCTTCAGGGTCTCTTCGACACGCGGTCCGTAAAGGCTCACGAAGAGCTTTTTCAAGGTACTTTTTTCCGCAACCGACAGGGATGAACTGTCAAATGGCTTCTCCTTGACGGCGACGTCAAAAATGTCTGCAACGGCTGTTTCCGGATCTTCGACGGAAGCGCCTGTAAGTGCCAGTTGCCTCATCGTGTCCGAAAACAGGCTTCCGAACTGTTCTACGGCCTGACGGGTCGTCTCCGACGGATCGAGCCAGGAGCCGATCATGCCGGCCATATACGGTTCGATTATCCTTGCGAAATCGCCGCTGCAGCCGTTCCGGAATGGTGATGCCGAGACTGTTTCGAGCCACGCTTTCCAGGCTTTTTCGAAGCGGTCGTATATGAACCACTGCTCAGCCCTGACGATGTCGGTGAAATAGTCGGTCAGCAGGACGAACAGCTCATCGCCGATAATGTCGAAGTTGCTGACGCCGCTGTATATGCTCGAAAGCGGGTCGAGTTTTTTGTGGAAAAGATCGTTGAGTGCGTTTTTGAGCCCGGACTCTTCAGCTATCCGGTATTGTTCCGATTCAATCCATGCCTTGAAGGCGGAAACGGCGGCTTCATGGATTTTTTTTGCTCCGGCTGACGCATTCTTGAAAAATGGCCGTGCGTCGCCTGCGGTTCGTCCTTTGTTGTGCAGAAGATGCGCGATTGTCCCAGTCAGGCTGTTGCCTATGACCTCTGCGTAATCCCGGTTTCCCACCCAGCATACCTTGCCCAGCAGGTGTGAGGGAATCTCATAGCGAATGGTGCGGTCGGCGAAACGCCGCAGTTCGATGTTGCTGATGAACGGCTTTTTCCAGGCCGGCATGATCACAGTCAACTGGAACGAGTAAGGGTCGGCATCGCCGCATGCTGCACACTCCTGTCCGAGACAGACCTCCATCAGGGCATCGCCGGGAAATTTCGGACGGAGCAGCAGATGCTCCACGATGATGATCTTTTCCTCAATCTCGGGCGGCAGGCCCAGAAGCAGCGCGATTCTTTTGCGAAGCACGGCCTGATGCTCCGGAGCATCAGGATCGGATGCATAGTTCAGGCCTCTCGAACGTTCCCGGCTGATCAGGGGATATGCCTTCAGGAACGAAAGCTTTTCGTCAACCAGCAATGATGAGGCCTTGAGATTCCCTTCCAGGCTGGTGAACTGCAATGCGTAGTCGTTGAACTGTTCACCGAACCTGGCCATGATATGGTCGAGAAACCGGTTTCGACGGTCGTACATGGTCGTGTCGGTTTCGACCATCCCGTGCTGCAGATCCTCATCGAGCTCCGGCTTCAGGATGGCGGAGATGCCCCGGATAATCTCTTCATGGTTGAGGTCCTGCACAAAGTAGCTCTTTTTCAGTGAGCTGTCGAGCGAGAAGAGGCGCTTCGCGTTGGCAAGCTGTGCGAACGCGTTGGCAAGAAGCTGCTCGAAGACCATCAGGTAACCTTTCAACTGCTTTACCTGTGCATGGCGTTTCTCTGTGGCAGGTTCACGCACCCCTTCGGGACCGGTTCCGTAGATGAACGGGAAGGTGTACTGCAGGGGCGAATATGCTTCGGGCGATCTGTATCGGCCCTGGGGTACCGGCAGGTCGAGCAGATCCGGATTTTTCGTTTTCAACCGCTCGGTCTGGCCCCTGAGCTGGTTGAGCGTATCCTGCACTTCGGAAAAGTCGGCCAGGAACGGCAGCCCGTTCTTGTAGAAGACGAAGTTTGAATTCTCGACATACAGGGTCGGCAGGCAGTTTTCGCTTATTTCGAGCGTCCATTCGGCGCTGATTTTCGTCTTGTCCGCACCGGGCCCGGAATCCGCGACTCCTTTGACCATCTGCCCGCTGCTGTCGTAACGTGTCAGTTTGAGGTTGTTGACCGCGACGACCCCGTCGATATCGACCAGCTCGTTGATGATGTCGGAGGTCCGGAGGCTCTTTCTCAGCTGGGCGGCATCGAGTTCCTCCTGTCTGATGAAGCCGTGATCAAGCATTGGTCCTTCAAAGATATCTTCGACACATATGGCTTGCTGCAACAGCTCCGGCAACGTGTAGAACCCGATCGGTGGGTTGAAATAGCGTTCGATCCTGAAGAGCACGGCGGCAAGCACCTGTTCGATATCGGCATCAGGTTTCACTTCGATATCGGCGCAGACGCTCACCTCTTCGATGCAGACCGGTTTCAGGCAGCAGAACTCCTCGCAGAGGTTTCGATGTGCCTTGAGCAGGCCTGCGACCTCCGTCAGTGCGTGTTCGACGGCAGCGGCTCTGGTCAGGAATGTTTCAGCAACGGCTGAGATCAGCTCTTTGCTGTCGAACAGCCCGAAATTCCATTTGACAGGGAAGCCCTGGAGATCGGCCGCATCACCGAACAGCCTGACCGGCAGGGCGTTCAGGGCGATGTCAGGCAGGGTGGAGCCGTTGAAGACGATTTTCGCATTGGTAAGGTAAAGTCCCCTGGTTCCTGTCATCACCGGATCGGCGATCGTAAAGCTCTTTATGGGCTTCAACAGTTTTCCGTCGTTACCGAAAAGGGCAGTCGCTGCTCCCCAGAGGGCGGAATTCCACTCGGGAAAGCGGAATTCCGCCGTCACGGTGAACGCCTTGCTGTCGACTGCCAGCGTAAATGCATGCCGGACTTTGCGTTCGTTCAGATCTCCGAGTTTCTGATCTTCTTCGAACTGGAGCATGACGTTCCATGTGCCGAGCGGAGCGACCGGGATTTTTGTCGCCTGGTTTTCCGGTGTCCTGAAGGTCAGCCTGTCCTCCTTGCAGTCTGCCTGGAACGTCACTTCGCATGCGCATGCCCTTGGGGAAACCCATGCGTTGCTCACCCGGTCGCTGTCGATGAGGATGCGCCGGAAGTCATCGGCCGTAAGCGGATTGACGGTAAGAATCTCCCTTGCGGTAAAGAATGGCTGGGATGATTCGGCCCCGGCGCTGCCGGCAGGTTCGGCAAGAAGGTCGCTGATATCCCATCCTGTCCGGTACCCGAGATCGGTAATGGCATAACAGAGCGCTTCGAGTATGGTGATGCCGGGATCGTGGCTGTTGTAGTCGGTCCACCACCGGCTGCTCATCTGCTCGATGAACTCGATCCCTTTGGAACGCAGGAATGCGAAATCCTGGCTTGGTTCGAGGTTCGGCACTTTCGGTATGGTAACGGGCGTTTCGGCCATGTCGGATTATCGTTTATCGAAATGGGTTTGCTGTCAGCACGTGCTCTTGTTGACGACACTCTCCGTATCGGGTATCGGCGTGACCTGATGATCATCGGCCGATACCGAGACGAGGATCGACAGGGGCAGGGAGGCTTCGGCCTCGTCCGTGTCGACGCTTTTCTTCAAATCTCCGTCGATGTGATAGAGCCTGAAATCGGTCACATAGTCCACATATGGACGTTCCTCCACGAAATCGATCAGGGACGACTTGTGGATTTTACCGCCGAACGAGATATCCCGGCCCTCTTCGGAAGCCCAGGGGGAGAGGAATCTAACCAGCTCCTGCCTGAGCAGGCCGACATGAAAAGATTCATCGGTGCCGGGGATGAATTTTACCCGGAAATCGGTCTGCACGGTTTCGAAAATCGGGTTCTCCACGTGAAGTTCGACCAGTCCCGAGGCGTGCCGTTCGAGATATTTCCTGATGAGGTCGAGATCCCCGAGATTGGTGTACGGGCGCAACATATCGACCGCGTTGTGGTTGCGCAGGTTCGGAATGGTCACGATCGTGACGTGACCCGGTGCCAGTTCCCGATAGACGCCGATGCCGGTTTCAGTAGGCTCGTACCGGGTATGGTTCAGGCATTTGACCTTGTAGATCTGCGGGAAAGCTTCGAGCACCATCCGTTCGTAATCCCACAGGGTGACGGCCCTGTTCTTGTGCCGCAACCGTTCGCTCACGCGGGTGTAGAATGCGGCAGTGCCCTCTGCAGGCCGTCCTCCGAATGTGGCATAGGGCTGTTTCACCGCCTTGACGGCGACGTCGGGCATGACAGGTTTGGTGATCGAACCGGCAGCCAACTGTGCGTTTCCGGTTTCGATCCCTCCACCTGACAGGGTCAGCGTGGCTTTGGCTGCCTGGGCGTCGACGGCGATGACTTTGCATACGGCTTCCGGTTTCTCTGCCACCACGGCCCTCAGCCAGTGCAGGCCTCGGGATTGCATGAGCGAGTCGTTATCAGTCGCCGATGCAGGTACGGCGAACCGGATGATGCCGGACCGGGTGAGCTGGCCCGTGTCGTCCGACAGTTCGGCCCTCTTGAAATCGGTCCATTCGTTCGAACCGAGCCAGCTCCACTGGACATGGTTGTCCGGCTTGGTGACGGTCGGTGCGGCGCTGCCTTCGGCAAGCTGGAAAAGCAGGGAGAGGTTCCTTCCGGGCAGCAAGTTGCGGATACCTATGTAAAACTCGCCCTCGAAGCTGTACGGCGCCATCAACAAAGTGTTCCGGCTTGGGTTGAGCGCCTTGCTTCCGAAGGGTGTCAGCCAGGAAAGGGATGTTTTGTCGAGTGAAACCGACGCGGTATAGCTCAGCGTGATCGATTCGATCACCGGCGTGTAGGGTTCGACGGGCATGCATACCGAAAACTGATCGATATACTGCCTGGTGAAATTGCGCGGTTCCCTGGGAACCCATCGGTTGTTCTGCCTTGTATAGAGCTTATCGCGCACCGTTTTCCACAGCGCCATGCGGTCAGGTTCGACACTGTCCGGATTTTTGGCCTTGAGCATCAGGTATCGGCTCAGGGTAAGGGGATAGAGCTTGTGGCCGAAATCCCCCGACAGAGACAGCCTCATAAATCCCCGGCGACTTTCCTGCGTGTAGGATCGTTTGTCTGAATGCACTTCGGTCAGGGCATCGTCAAGCAGCCCTGTCCTGGTCGCAGGTATGCTTACGTCAGGCCGGAGCCATCGGAACAGCCTGAGGCCGTCGAAATCGTTCGACATCGACCATGAGCCGTTTTTCAGGAATGTCAACCCGGCTTTCGGGTAAAATTCGTTGACCCAGTCGAAATCGATATCTCCGCTCCAGAAGGGGAGCCCTTTCCAGACGACACGCAACTGGAACCTGGCGCCTTCTTTCTGGAACAGTTCGTCAGAACCTATGATCAGGTAATCGTCATCCTCAGGCGACGGGCCGAACGGCTGGAACGGCTTGTCGGTTTTGAGTTCGCCGAATTTGTTGTGGACGACGAGCTTTTTCAGGCCGTTGCCGTCCGGCTCGTCGTCATCGATGTAGCCGACAGAGACATCGATATTCGATTCGGCAGGTATCAGCAGAAGCTCCTGCAGATCCGACAGGCGGAGTCTCTTTTTCGCTGCCGGCTTCAGCAGGGCTTTCATCTCATTTTTTTTCACGATCCTCGATTCCTTCGTCGCCACTGTATTCGCATCCTGTTTCAGGACAGCTTTGAGTACGGGGAGCCCTTCCGGAAGGCCGGCGCCGTGGATCGAAGTCGTCAGGGCTATGACAGGGGGTTGGGAACCGTCGATCGAGAGCGGAATTTCGATTGACGCCGAGAGTCCCGCAGCAAATTTTTCATTATCGAGCGTAGCGGGAATCCACCCCTTTTCGCCCGTCAGGAAGAAGTCGAAACTGTTGCAAAAATCAGTTTGCGAAACCTTTTTTTCAGTAAAGGCGAGGCGTACGCGAATTTTCCTGTTGCCCTCACCGAGAAGCAGGTAGTGGGAGGCCACAGCGAAGCCGACAGTCGCAAGGTTCTCTTCTGCTGCGCGATTGCCGAAGGGATGCCATTGGCCGTCCGTGGAGGTGAGCGGTGCGCCCAGTCCGTCGTCGGAATTGACTGCAGGATATGCGTAGAGGAGCTTGTCAGTTTCGCTGATCGAATGATAGACCGCTTTCAGTTCAGCTACTCCTGCGCGGTTCGGCACGAAATCCTCGTTGAGCGCATACTGGACTTTTCTGCCGTTGCCGTCCTTTCCCTGGATCGCGGTACCAGCTTTCAGCAGTGCGCTTTCCCTGTTTTTGGCCAGCTCGAACAACAGATGGACATGGTTCGGCTCCGAGGGCTTTTCCTGAAGCTTCAGTACCTGCTTGTAATAGAAGTCGAGGTGTCTCCTGGTCAGCGTGTTCATATTGCTGCGGGAGAACTCGTTCAGTCGGAGAAACGCAAGGAACAGACCGTAATGCGGCTGATGGTCGTCCCTGCCGGCAAGGCTTTTTTCAAGGGCAGCCTTTGCGTCGCCGACAGTTCGTGCATAGGCTTTCAGGAACAGATCGAACTGGGCTGTGAAAAGGTTGTGTGTGGCCGCATGGTTGAACGGGGCTGATCCTGACCCCGTGCCGTAGACGGTTTCATCGGCGACGATGGCCGTCATGAAGGCCGCCCAGTTAGACGAGCCATCGGTTATCCAGTCAGTGGAAAAACCGGAATTGCAGATCGTTTCGAATTTTTCGGGAGCAGCTTCGAAAATGGTGATTCCCGTGTCGGTAGCCGTAACATCGATCAATCCGAGATTTGTTCCGCCGCGGTAACAGGCCACGAGTTTCCTGAAGGCCGGGGCGAGCCTGTTCTGCACGAGGTTCCGAAGCGTGGCTTTGAGGGTGATCTCCTCCTGGAGCTCGTCTTTCAGTCGGTCAAGCTCACGCGCAAGGGTTCCGACATCGCTGAAAATGCAGCCGAGGGCACTCTTGAGATCGCTTCCCAGGGCTGAACCGGGGTTTTTAAGCAGATCGAAAAGCGCCTTGATCCTTATGCGGTAATCATCGACGTTTTCTATGGCCGCACCGGCCAGCCTGACCGACGGATCCTGGCTGAAAAAGCGTTTCCAGTCATCGACTTCGACATTGTTGAGGTCATGGTAACGCACATAGGCCGAATATGTCCTGGCAAAGGCGATGGCATATTCCGGTGTGCGCTCGTCGACGAGCGCGTACGAGGGATCGAGCGCCTCGGGAAAGCGCTGAGCCTGGCTTGTTCCTTCCCGGACGAGCCTGTTTGGATCCGTGCTCTTCTGGCACTCTTTCTCAGTGGCCATACCTCAACTGTTCCCGGGTAATGAATTGACGGTTATCGAAAGGTTGATGTCGGTTCCCTCGAGCCGGTAGAAGGGAAATACCATGTTGAAGCGTGAGTTGGTCGTCTTGACCAGGTAATCGATACTGATAAGGACGACCCCCTCGAGCTCCATGCTTCCGTCGATCGTGATTTTCTCAACCCTGATACGCGGTTCGAAATAGAGCAGGGCCGATTCGATCTTGTCGGCCATGAGGGTTTTGATGCGCGTATCGAGGCTTTCGAAAAGCAGCTCTTCGAGATTGCAGCCGTACCAGGGGAGCATGACCCGTTCGCCCTGCGAGGTGCCGAGCAGTACTTCGAGGCTCGATGCTATGTCCGCCTCCTGATCAAGCATCTGCACTCCGGGAGTGCTTCGGTCGAATGCCGGCGGAAAAGACCATCCGCGTCCAAGAAATGGTAGTTCCATTGTTGCGTTACCAGTGTGTTCGTTCGATGATCATGGTCTCATTATCCCCCGATTATTACGGTCACTGCACCGGGCGGCATGACCACGCCGCCGCCGGCCGTCGGATCGCCGATCCTGGCTGCAGGCATCCCCCCTATGAGCACAGTGGTCGAGCCCATGGCAATGGCGTCGGCGCCGCAGGAGTCACCCAGCCGAGCTGCAGGCATCCCCCCGATGAGCACAGTAGGAGCGCCAGGCGGGATAATGGGCACCGGAGCGCCCTGTGTGGCGGTGCTGACGATCATGTCGCTTACGCGTGCTGCAGGAGGCATGGATTTCCGGTTTTCAGTTGATCTGTACTACTCCGCCGCTGATGACCGTTGCGGCGCTTCCCTTGATGGTCGTATTTGCCCCGGACACCTCCGCTGTTGCTGAACCTGACGCTTTGAAGCCGGTCTGCGCCT
>Ga0326729_1000109_pt1 | contig 23187 bp, 19 predicted proteins | sample MHFSIPfraction_2_FD_207744 | JGI IMG/M metagenome (GOLD analysis project Ga0326729, IMG submission 207744) | Lab enriched peat soil microbial communities from Michigan Hollow, Ithaca, NY, United States - MHF6AY SIP fraction | ecosystem: Environmental > Terrestrial > Soil > Wetlands > Peat...
TCGCGTCAGTGGATGCCGTCGGCGATTGCCTGCCCCCGTTGTCCGATGCGCTGTCCGGGTGCGAGGGAGTTTCTCCCTGAATAAGGAACTCCGCCATTCCGGCTTTGCGAATGAAAGATTGCCTGAAATGAGAACCAGTGCTTATGAAAACCAGCAAAGAACAGCTTGAAATCTTTACAGGAAAGATCGCTGAACTGGAGGCCGAGAACCGTCAGTTGAAACAGAACCGCCTTCAGGGGCTGGTCGTCGGCTCATCCGTCTCCGAGCCGATGCCCTGCCTCATGGCGTTCAAGGACCCGCAATCGATTTACCTGATGGTCAATCCTGCAGGATGCGAACTCCTCGGAAAGGAGGAGTCTGAAATCATAGGCAGGACTGATGGAGAGCTCTTTTCGGAGATGAATTTCAAGACCATTCACGACCTCGACTCGAGTGTCACCGCTTCCGGAAAACCTGGATCGGCATTCATTTCCCTGGAACATAACTCCGCATCACGCACCATCCTGCTGCACGAAATCCCGGTTTACGACCGCTCGGGAGCGCTGGCCGGCATTCTGAGCACGATGCGGGACATCTCCGGGCAGTCGGAGCGCGAATGGAAAATCAGCCTCCGCTCGACGGCATTCGATCATGGCGCCCACGGCATCGCCATCGCCCGGGCTTCGACAAAGCGCATCATCGACTGCAATCCCGCGTTTGCCAGGATGCACGGCATGGAGGTCGGAGAACTCGAGGGCCAGGGGGTCCTGGATCTGTACCCTCCCGAAGAGCTGCCCCTGGTGCTCGACAGCATCGACAGGCTGGGCGCCGACGGCATCGTCAGGTTTGAGTCGGTCCGCATCAGGAAAAATGGTGAGCGCTTCCCGGTGCTGATGGAGATCTCCTGCATTTATGACCTTGACGGCGAACCTGCATACCATATCGCCTCGGTGCAGGATATCACGGAACGAAAAAAGGCTGAACAGGCGCTGCAGGAGCGCGAAACACAGTTCCGCGAGGTCGTGGAATCAGCACCAGAAGCGATCTACGTCCAGACGAACGGATACTACGCCTATCTGAACCCGGCAGCGGTCGCGCTGTATGGTGCATCGGATGCTCATGAAATGATCGGACGCTCAATCCTCGAACATATCCATCCCGATTTCCGTCAGATGGTCTCCGACGAAATACGGGCAATCAACACAGAGCAGCTTCGTCCCGATCCAAGCGAGCACCTCCATCTACGCTGCGACGGATCGGCGATGACACTTGAGATCCTTGCCGTACCGTTTTTTTACGAAGGAGAGTCCGGCGCCCTGGTGTTCGCTCGCGATGCCAGCAGCCGGAAAAAGGCGGAAGAGGAGCGCGCCCTCTTGGAAAAGGAGCTTTACCTCTCTCAAAAAAGGGAGTCCATGGGAAGGTTCGCCGGGGTTGTCGCCCATGACCTGAACAATCTGCTGACTCCGGTGCTCGGCTATTCGGACATGATCGAAAAGGAGTGTTCCCTATGCAGCAACAGTGAGCGGCAGATGCATCACGTCCACATGATCCGAAAGGCGGGCATGAATGCGAAAAGCCTAGTCCAGCAGCTCCTTGCCTTCAGCCGGAGCCAGGCCATAGAATTCGACCACATCGACCTGAACAGCGTCGTCAAGGACTTTGAACACCTGCTGCGCCGGACGATACGGGAAAATATCGACATCAGGTACCGGTTGTGCCCCGACCCGCTGGACATCAACGGCAACGCCGGGCAGCTGCAGCAGATCCTTATGAACCTCGCCATCAATGCCCAGGACGCCATGCCGGGGACCGGAACGCTGGAGATCGAAACCGCCAGGAAAGAGATTACCGATGCCGACAACGATCTGCTGCCGGGCTCTTACGCCGAACTCTCGATTGTCGACACCGGCAAAGGTATCGAACCGGCGATCATGCCGAACATTTTCGAACCATTTTTCACCACGAAGCCCAAGGGACTTGGAACAGGTCTCGGGCTCAGTACCGTCTACGGTATCGTCAGGCAGCACAATGCGACCATACGGGTGCAGAGTGAAGCTGGCAGGGGTACGACCATGCGCATCCGCTTCCCGGTCATCTCTTCCCGGACGGATCCGGAAACCCCCGGGGAGGAGCAGCAGAATGCTGAAACCCGTGGAAAGCTTATCCTGGTCGCCGAAGACAACGAAATGGTTCGGAATTTCGTCGTCGGGGCTCTTGAGCTAGAAGGCTTCACGGTCTTGACGGCTTCGAGCGGAGAAGAGGCGCTGAGCCTCTTCGAGAGCTGCGAAAAAAAGCCCGAGATGCTTCTGAGCGACATGATCATGGGGGGCATGAACGGCCTGGAGCTCTATGAAAAGATCAGGGTCGGCCATCCCGGTATCAAGGTGGTGTTCATGTCAGGATATTCACCGGATATCTTTGACAGCCAGGGGACCTTTCCCCAGGGACTGGCACTCCTGCAGAAGCCATTTTCGATGAAGACGCTGACCGACAAGATATTGGAGGTTTTTGGCCAGTGACCGGAAGAAAAACGAAAGAGGGCCGATCCGGTTTTGGAACCAGCAATATTTTTCTTACTATTAGCTTCGTTTTGGCGAAGTGGCCGAGTGGTTAGGCAGAGGTCTGCAAAACCTCGTACAGCGGTTCGAGTCCGCTCTTCGCCTCCAGCTAACGAAAAAAGCCTGCACCGAGCAGGCTTTTTTCGTTTCTGTCAGGCGGAACCCCTATCCGATCTTACCGGAGCCGGAAACGATGGCCGCGACCAGGCGGTCTATGGTGGCGTCGTCCATCAGCACCGGAATATTCAGGCAGATGCTGCTCTGCAGCAGTTCCCCGGTCCTGGGCCAGAGCTCTTCAAGGTTCGCGTCGCGGTACCGGTCGTAGGCCTTCAGGAGATGGCCCCATACGGCGGCGTAATGCCAGTCGATGGCTTCAGGCAGGATCTTGGTCCCGAAACCGTGCTCCGTCAGGTGGGCCTCGAACTGCAGGGCCGTCTGGCGGTCACGCAGCTTGAAAATCAGCGTATCGCCCTGGGCGCCGGCTTCGTCAGTGAAGGGCCTCATGGCAAGATTGTCGAGATGGCTGATGCGGTCCTTGATTTTGTACTTGTTCTCCCTCGCTTTCGACAGAATGTAATCGATCTTGCCAAGCTGGGCGATGCCGATGGCCGCAGTAACCTCGCTGAGTCTGTAGTTCAGCCCCTTGGCTCGCCTCGGGTCCTTGCCTCGAGGCAGCTGGGGCACATGCATGTGACCATGGTCCGAGAACTCGGCCACGCGATCGTAGATGTCCTTGTCGTCGGTCACGACGATACCTCCCTCTCCGACATGAAGCGTCTTTCCGGCGTCAAACGAGAACGACGCTACTTTGCCGATCGTACCGAGCTTGCGGCCCTTGTAGGTGGCGCCAAGAGCCTGCGCGGCGTCCTCGATGAGCACAAGGCCGTGACGGTCGCAGATCGCCTTGATCTCGTCCATCTTCGGTGGCGCCCACATCGGAATGGCGACGACGGCTTTCGTCTTCGGGGTGATCGCCTTTTCGACCTCCTTCGGATCGAGGTGATAGGTTTCGTCGATCTCGACCGGAACCGGCACGGCGCCAAGTGCGGCGGCGGCTTCAACCGGAGCGATGAAGGTCCAGGCCGTGGTGATCACCTCGTCACCGGGGCCGACACCGGCGCCGGCAAGCGCACAGTGGATGGCTGCGGTGCCGGACGACACGGCATGCGCGTACTTCACCCCCATGTAGGCCGCGAACTTCTCTTCGAACTCACGCGCCTTGTAATTGCCGGGGGCATATCGGTACAGTGTGGTCTTCTCCCTGCTGAAAAGCTCCTGGATCTCGGCCAGCTCCTCGCGGCCGATAAGTTCAGCTCCTGCCATGGTCTTGTCTGTTGTTAAGTGTTTGGTGGTTCTGTCTCAGGGACTTTATTGACCGTATGGACGCTGTTGACGTCATACAACAAGGCAGAATGATGACTTATCACTCCTATACTGTCAATGACGTCCATATGGTCAATCCGGTCCACTCTTTCGTTTGAGTCTCTCCGTTCAGATCAATGCGTCGATCACGACATTGGCCGACTCCTCGTTGAATTCAACCGGGTTTCCGGCGAACGAGCCCGACAGGGCCATCGATGCGTTTCGTGCCAGTTCGGCCTTGTTGCCCTTGCCGTATCCGTAGGGAGCAAGATTCGGAATGGAGAGCTGGAGGTAGAGCGAATCCATCTGCTCGAGCAATTCGGCGCTTGCCTCCTTAGCCGAAACTCCGATGCTCATCGGATTGAGCATGGCGTACTTGTCGTAACCCTGGTCGACGTTGTAGCGCATGACCTCCTTCAAAAAGATAGCACCTGCCAGGCCATGCGGCACCTTGTGCTTCACGCCGACATAGTAGGCAAAACCGTTGGTCGGGCCATCGCCGGAGTTCATGAGCGCGGTAACACCGCAGACGCTGCCGATGGCCAGGTCGAGCCGGGATTCGGCACGGTCGAGCTGCCCCTGCTGCAGGGCGTAGAAGGTTCGCTGGAAACCCTCGATCGAAAACATCCGGCTCATCGAAGTGTGCTTCAATGAACCGAAGCTGTCCACACAATGCACAAGGCTGTCCATGGCCGAAGCGACGACGCTCTCCATGGGAGCGGTCATGGAGAGTTTAGGGTCGATGACCGACCTCTTGGGAAAGTTCTTCCGGCTGTTGATGCCAAGCTTCCGACCTTCTGCCTCGTCGATGAACACCGCGTTGAAGCTCACCTCGGCTCCGCTTCCGAGAAGCGATGGCACCGTGATCAACGGCACCGGGTCGCTGACATCCTTCGGGAACCCCTTGAGTGAGAGTGCCGGTACATTGTTGGTCATCAGCAGCGCAATGCCCTTGCCCAGATCGATGGTGCTGCCTCCGCCGATGGCCACCAATCCGTCAGGAGACTCCCGCCTGAAGAACTCGGCCACGTTCTCGAGATGCGCATAGGTCGGCTCTCCGCGGAACTCGTTGCAGTAGATGGCGCAATTCGAGTATCCTGCGTTGATGTTGCGCAGCACATCCTGGAAGTAGAGGCTTTCGGTCAGGTTCGCGTCATAAATGATCCCCGGCTTCTTGACGCCAAGGGCTCGCAGATGCTCGTGAACGGAAAGCGCTTCGTTGACACCGATGCACAGATCGGTCGACAGGAAGAAGTTCATGGTAAAAAATGGTTCTTGATGGTTGTCAGACAGGCCAGCCCTCCCGGGCAGGCCATTCACCCTGGCGCCGTCGTTCTCATCGATCGGCAAGACACCATGACTGATGCCCTGCAGACGAAAGTCCACACACGTGCCGCATATCAATGATCAGATGCTAAGGAAGAAAACTACGAGATTCTGCTCGATGAGGAATTAATATAATAAAAAAGCCCGCACGAGGCGGGCTGTGGTTCACCGTTGCAGTCAGAAAACGCCCTCCGTTTTTTTTCTGCAATGCCGGCATCATGGGTGCGGGAATTTCTCGTTTCAATAAACATGCCGCACTGTCCGAGTCGACGCCCGGAACACGGAATACCGTCTCTCCCTGAACCGATCTCCGTCGTATCGCGTCGCACCCCCGGATCGGAGGCCATGATTCAGCATCGAGACCTTGCGGTTGTATAAATACTCCTCGTAAAGTCTTCGATGGTGAAGGGCTTCTGTATGAAGCCGTCCCTTTTCGCGGATGTCCTCTTTTTAACGATCTCTTCGGGCGCATATCCCGACATGAAAAGGACTTTCAGCTCCGGATAGTCGACCCGCAACCTGTCACTCAGTTCAATGCCATTCATATTCGGCAGCATGATATCGGTGACCAGCAGAGTAATGTTTTTCCTGCTTTTTTTCGCGATGATCACGGCCTGTTCGGCGTCAAGAGCCGAAAGGACCTCATGTCCGTCATCCTCAAGGATGTCCTTGAGAATCTTGAGGATGTATGTCTCATCCTCGACCAGAAGTATTGTCTCTGTTGAGTGTTCAGACAACGGTGATGGCCCCTCCGGCCTCTCTTCCCGAACCAGCTCCGCATATCTCGGCAGATATACGCTGAACGTCGTTCCGTTGCCCGGATCGGTCATGCAATCAATGAAACCGTTATGCTGCTTGACAATCCCGTAGGTCGTGGAAAGCCCGAGTCCCGTCCCTTTTCCTGCCTCCTTGGTGGTGAAAAACGGCTCGAAAATGTGAGGCAACGCCTTAGGATCGATTCCGCTTCCGGTATCGGTAATCGAAATTCTGACATACTCACCGGGTGTGCCGCATGGGTGGCCTGAGGCTGATTCTGCCGGCTCGACACGTTCGGTAGACGACACTATGGTGATCGTGCCGTTCCCGTTGATGGCATCACGGGCATTGACACAAAGATTGGTGATGATCCGGTCAAACTGCGAAGGATCAAAACGAATCCGGGCATTATCGCTTCCAAGACGCCAGTCGAACTGGATGTTTTCAGGAATAAGGCGCCTGAGCATCGGTTCGAGATTGAATGCCGCTTCGTCCAGTCGGAGAATTTTCGGATTCACACTCTGCTTCCGGGCAAAAGCGAGAAGCTGGCGAACCAGATTGGCCGTGCGGGTAACCGATGAGCGGATGTCTTCAAGATTTTCGGTGAAAGGATGGCCATCATCGACTTTTCCCAGAAGCAACTCGGTGTTGCAGAGGATCGTGGTCATCACATTGTTGAAATCGTGGGCGATACCTCCGGCAAGCTGCCCGATCAGATGCATTTTCTGGGCCTGCTGGAGCTGGGCCTGAAGAATCGCCCTCTCCTCCTCCTCCCTTTTGCGTTCGGTGATGTCGATCATGATTCCGAACATTCGCAAGGATCTGCCGGAAATGCCAGACTGAAAACCGCCGACCGACCAGACCCAGCGCACCTCACCATCAACGCGGCGAATACGGTACTCGCTGTTCCAGTCGGTACGGGTCGCCACCGCATCCTGATACCTCTGATCCACTTCATCGCGATCCTCGGGAACGATATGGTCGAGAAAGCTTTTATAAGTCCACTCCTGGAGTGAGTCGTAGCCGAAGATGCGGTCGTGCTCAAGCGAAGCGAGTGCTGTTTTTTCTACGAGGTCGAGTTCCCACTTGCCAATGTGGCTGATTTCAAGGGCAGCCAAAAGCCCGGCTTGGCTCTCCAGAAGTCGCTGCCGTTCAAATTCAATTTGCTTGCGTTCGTTGATATCCAAGCCGATGGCCAGGACATGCTGTTTATCGCCGATCATGATCCTGCTTCCGTGAACCATCCGCCAAACATGGTCCGTTCCGCCCTGAACAGCCCGCCTGACCTCGATAGTCTCCTCTCGGCCAGTATGCAACAGATTCAGGAATTGCTCCCTTGCGCGAACCTTGTCGTCGGGATGAATGGTCTCGAAGGCGTCGAAACCGAACGAGTCGTCTTCAGGGTTCGGCGAAATGTTCATCTGGGCAAATCGATTCATCCACAGGACGCATCCCAGTTCATCCATGAGAACGATCGAACAGGGTATCGCATCGTAAATGGTTTTGTGGAGGTCCAGCTTTGCCGGTCCGTCTGGCTCGACGTGCTGGTCGACAAACTCCTGAACGACCACGAACAGATGGGTGGACCCGCCGTCGGTAGAACCGACCGGGGTGATCGAATGGCTGAACCTTTTTCCATCGAGCGCCTCTTCGAATGTGATCCGTTTGCCGGTAAGAAGAGCCTCTCCGCTCCTTTCTCTCAAACCGGTCGCCAGGCCAGGAACGACGAGTCCCGAGGATTGCAGGTCGTAGAGGTTGGCGCCGATGAGCCTCCGGACGCTTTTGCTCACACAGGACGCAAAAGCGGCATTTGCGTCGATGATCCTGCCCGTCGGATCGATGAGAAAGGCTGGTTCGGAGAACAGGTCGAGAAGCGCGAAAACGCTATTGTCGAACGAGCTGCCCCCCAAAGGAACGTGTTTAGCGTGCTTAAGCATGTGGAAACGGATGATGCGTTTACTACACAGCCAGGAACAGATCAGCGGTTCATGATTCTGTTCAATGCGATCTCCTGTTCGATGACCTGCATACAGTTGTACAACGTCAGGGAAAAATTTGTTCCCTCGTCTGAAGCCCTCACTCCGGAAGTCGCTCCGTCAGGCGGTGCTTCTTCATGTAATGCTCGACAAGATCGACCTCCTCGATCGTGTCGATCTCCCAGGTCTGCCAGAACTCCATGGTATAGACCGCAAGTCTCTCCCCGATGCGGTTCCCGTGACGACGAAGGACCTCCGGAGTGAAGAGGTAGATCGATCCGTTTTCGATGTACTGGGCAGGGCGATCCTGCCGCATGCCCCGGTTGCGGTAATCGAAGTTGACGCTGCTCCATACATCGTCACGGCACTCCCATATGGTCAAATCGTCGGCTTTCGTGACCGAGATGAGCGAATCGGCCCCTTCAGCCCTGAAGACTTCTATCGAGCGGTCGATGTCGCCGGGCTTTCGAAGCGGCGACGTCGCCTGCAGGAAGACCACGATCCCGGGAACGATGCCGTGGTCGACGGCGACGACATCAAGCGCATGCCGGATGGCCGATTCGGAGGAGGCCTTGTCACCGCTGATCTCCGAGGGACGGTCGATGACACCGGCGCCGTATCGGCGGGCGACTTCGGCGATGGCCGGATCGTCGGTCGTCACGAACACCCGGTCGACAAGCGACGACTCGCGAGCCTGCAGCACGGTCCATGCAAGCAGCGGAAGCCCTGCGACGGGATGGATATTCTTGTTCACGAGCCCTTTTGAGCCTCCCCTGGCGGGGATGACGGCAATAGTCTGCATCAGTCGATCAATGATTCTCGTTATTGTGAGGTTCAGCCGTCGATCACGCTCCGGCACACCTGCGCTATCCGGCTCGCCGCGGAGCGGTTCTGCAGCGGCGTCAGCAACCTGAGGTGGTCGGGATCGAGGCCGCAATGCACCGGCTTGTTGAGCGCCGAGCCGACGAAAATGGTCGAGGAGAACTGCGCGATCATCATCTGGGAATTGGCGATCATCTCCTCGGTCTTTCCTTCGGAGAAGACAAGGCTCCCTGGAGCATAACGGTCGATCTCGCCGGTCGCCCGCTCGACGTTTTCGTTCGGATGGAGCTTGAACAGCAGCTGCCGTCCATCGGCCATTTCGAGGTACCTTTCGATGTTCCTGCGCCGGTTCTCGTAGATGAAGGTCTCCCGGTTATCCGAAGTGCAGACCAGGACATAATCACGATGCGGGAAATCGTTCACCAGGTACTGCTCACAGTAGTCGAAATTCGGGATGCTGGTCACCTCGATCTTTGCTGGGTTGACCCCCTTGCGGATGAACAGGTCGCGGTAGCCCTCACTGGCCACGCAGAACTTCTCGTAGGTATCCGACAGGCCTGTCGCCGCAGTGCCGGCTATCCAGCGGGGCACCCAGCGGAAATTCCGGGCAAGGTGGAACAGGATGGTCTCGGGTTCGGTCATCCCCTCCTGCACCAGCACGGTCTTGCGGCTTCTGATATGCTTCGGCACGACAAGGTCGGTACAGGTCACCACCAGGTCGTAGGGATGCATCGCCCCGCCGATGTCAAGCTGGAAGTTGTTCGAACTCAGGTAGTCGATCGCCCGGCCGGCACGCTTCCTGCCCATGATCGTGAATTCGAGCATGCCGAGATCGCTTGCTTTCCCGAGCAGTCCGTCACTGAAAAACGGGGTGAACCACTGATCGTAATCACCGAGATGCCGCGATATCTGATGCATCTGGGTCGTCTGGTTCATCGAACCACAGACAAAGAGTATTTTTTTCCTCATGCGACCTCTTCATCAACGCGTTGCGCGTCTTTCAGATTGATACCCTCCATGAACATGACCGTGTAACCGATCGCATACCAGATAACCTCCTTCAGACGGCGAAGCACCACGAAAGCACCGCCATAGGCGAGATAATCGTGGATGCCGAGCGCCTGGAAAAAGGCAAGATAACCGAGGTCCTGGATGCCGAGGCCCGACGGAATGAAAAAAAAGATGGCCCGCAGCATGGCAAGGGCCGTATCGAAGGCAAGCACCTGCATGAACGACACCTGGACGCCCAGAAGATGCAGGATAAGGTAGCTCTCCAGGGTAAGCATCATCCATGCCGAGACATAAATGGCCAACACCGGCACGAAACCCATCACTCCGTCGGATTTCACGCTCTGCAGCTTGCGATCGGTTTCGGCAAAGCCCTCCTCCTGCCTGAGCAACCACTCCCTGACGCGCGGGAAGGGCACCATCATCAGCAGTCGATGCAGCTTCCGGACCGCCTGGCCGCTGGTCATCATGATCAGCATGAACAGGAACGCGACCGCGACCGAGGTGCCGGCAAGAACCATGATGATGCCGAGCCCTCCGAAGCCGAGCATTGCGCGTGATACCTCCTGCAGCATGGTGAAACCGGCGAAAGCTCCCAGCACCGTATAGAGCCCCTGCGCCACACCGAGCAGCAGTTTCCTCACCGTGACGCTGGCGAAACCGTCAGGCAGCGGCACACCGAGAAACCTCCGGCAAAGCCAGGGCCTGAGAGGCTCGCCGACAGCCACGCCCGCGGGCAGGGTCATCGAGACCGTCTCCGAAACGAGCTGGATCCGGAAGAGCCTGAAAAACGGAACCGGTCCGGAGCCGGCGGGAAAAAGCCGCATCCAGGCGGCAGTCTCGAGCACATGCAGCATCAGGTAGGGCACCAGGATGAACACCGACGAAAAACCGATCGAACCGATCAGTTTCACCGAGCGTGCCAGATCGACCTTGCTGAACAGGTACGCGATCAGCATGATGCCGACAGCAAGGCCGGCATAGCCGGTCCAGGATTTTCCAGCTTTTTTTCGGGAAGTCATGAAATAATCGGGAAGCAGAATACGCCGGCGCTCCGAAGCCGATATCTGGCTCGGACAACAGGCCATCTCGGGAACAAGTTACCTTTCATCGAACAAACAGGAGGTCGGATACCCCATCCCGTCAGGTCCGGACCACAGGAGAATTGCTCGGAATCGGACACGAACCATGGGGTTGTGAACCATTCCGGCCTCTGCCTGCAACAGAACCCGTCCGAATATACTAAATAATGCCCGCCTCTGAAAAACCCCGGACTTCAAGTTTTCCGGTTATGCTCCGGGAGTTCGATCAAACCTGTTTCCAACGATTTATCCGCAAAAACACTCTTTTTATACGACACAAGAAAAACAACAAGTGAAAAGGAGTTGGAGAAGCTACTATCAATTGTTAAATAATCGTAACATGTAGTAATCTTCTCAACTTCTGCTTTTCATCCCGATCCGGCCAAACTGCAAATCCGCAGCACAGGCAGACAGTGATCTTACAGCTCATCGACAGGCTTACTGCAATAAAACCATCCAGTTTATGGGGCTCATCAATCCTGATTTTCAAACGTTGCCGGAACTGTTCACCTCAGTGTTCACGCACTTCAGGGGACAGAGCGGCGAATCCCCCATCGCGCGTAAAATCAATGGCACCTATCAGCCCATCAGCTACGATTCATTTGAAGAGGATTACCGGCACCTCGCCGCGTTCCTCAGGGCGCAGGGTGTCGAAAAGAACGACCGGATCGCCATCCTCTCCGAAAACCGGCCCGGATGGTACCTCTCCGACATGGCGATTCTTTCGATCGGAGCCATCGACGTACCGCTCTACCCCTCCCTGCCGCCCAACCAGATCGAATATATCCTGAACAACTGCGGCGCCAAGGGGATCATCGTTTCCAACATGCTCCAGCTCGGCAAGATCCTCTCTATCTGGCAGAATCTCCCTGAGCTGAACCTGGTGATCGTCATGAACCGGATCGAGGAGGGTATCGAGGATGTCATCGACCTGACCCACGCCAAAGCAGAGGGGAAAAAGATCCTCCACGACAAACCATGGCTTCTTGACGGCATCAGCATCGATCCGGACGACATTGCGACCATCATCTACACGTCCGGCACTACGGGCCTTCCCAAGGGGGTCGTGCTGACGCACCGCAACCTCTGCGAAAACGTCAAGTCATGCTCGAGCGTGCTCAGAATCGACGAGACCGACTGCTGCCTTTCATTCCTCCCCCTTTCCCACGCCTACGAGCGGACCGGAGGCTACTACCTCATGTTCGCATGCGGCACCCGGATCTACCTGGCCGAAAGCATCGAGACCATCTCCCTCAACATCTCCGAGTCGAGACCAACCATCATCTTTACCGTCCCGCGGCTGTTCGACCGGATGAAAACCAGCATCCTCAAGTCCGTCACCAGCGAGAGCGGCATGAAACAGAAGATCTTCTTCTGGGCGGTCAGGATCGGGGAGCGGTACCACCGGCAGGAGTCAGAGGGACACGTCTCAACTTTCGTGGGGCTTCAGCACGGCATCGCCGAAAAGCTGGTGTACAGCAAAATCAGGAAAAAGTTCGGCGGTCGCCTGCGCTACTTCGTTTCCGGCGGCGCGGCCCTTCCCCAGAAAACCGGGGAGTTCTTCCAGTCGATCGGCGTCACGATCCTCGAGGGGTTCGGCCTGACCGAGACCTCCCCCGTGACGCATGTCAACCGGCCGGAAAAGGTAAAGTTCGGCTCCGTAGGGCCCGCGGTCAGGAATGTCGAAGTGAGGATCGCCGAAGACGGGGAGATTCTCATCAAAGGACCCAATGTCATGAAGGGGTACTGGAAAGACGAGGCGGCCACGGCCGAGGTGATCAGGGACGGGTGGTTCTATACCGGTGACATCGGCGAAATCGATGCCGACGGCTATCTGAAGATCACCGACCGGAAGAAACACATCATCGTCACCTCCGGCGGCAAGAACATCGCCCCCCTGCCGATCGAAAACCTGATTCTCGATAGTCCGTTCGTCGACCAGGTCATGATCGTCGGAGAGAAACGGCCCTTCCTCATCGCCCTTATCGTGCCCGATTTCGTGAAGCTCAATGAGTTTGCCGCCGGGCACAACATCTCCGCATCCTCGAACCGGCAGCTCATCGAAAAGAAGGAGATCCTGCAGATTTATGAGAAAATCATGCGCAACATCTCCCGCCAGCTCGCCACGCACGAGAAGGTCCGCAAGTTCCTGCTCATCGACGAGGCGTTCACCATCGAAAACAATCTGATGACGCCGACCCTCAAGCTCAAGCGAAAGGAGATCATCAAAAAGTACACCCCGGAGATCGACAACCTCTACAACGCCCTGAACATGGTCTACAACACGGAGTGACCTGGTGCCCCAGCGGACCTATATCGATCTGACGCCCTGAGTTCCCCGGAATCCAGGGCGTTCCTGTTTTCTTCCGGCTGCGGATCAGAGACCCTCGACACGGCCGCCGCCGGCGACTACGACAGTTCGTCCGTCGCCGTACATCTCGGCCATGCCTTCCCGGACGAGCGCATCCACGATCGTGCCGATGCCGTATGGGCAATCTGCATAGCGCTCTTCGATTCCGGCCATGCTCAACATGCCGGTGTCGAGAAGCTCCCGGAGCAGGCGCCCGCGGTACCAGCGGCGTGAGCCGTTGAATCGCGACTGCCTGGATGCTGGAGCGATGCCGGTCCGGCGGCTGGTCAGTTCGAGTGCTCCGTAATCCATCAGGGCGTTGTGCCAGTCGCGGCTCCGGCCTTTCGGGAGCACCTCGCCGGCGATCCGCCTCAGATCGGCCGGTGCGATCGATTCCGGCAATTGCAGTTCATGGATCAGCACCCTCCTGATATTGGTATCTACCGCCGCAACGTCAAGATTGTCAGCGAAGACCGGAATCGAACAGCTGGTATAGGGGCCGATGCCGGGCAGGGTGACCAGAATGTCCGGCCGGGAGGGCACCGTGCCGCCGTGACGTTCGACGATGAGCGCAGCCGCAAGTTGCAGGCGCTGCCCTCTTGCATTGTAGCCGAGTCCGCTCCAGAGCTGGAGTACTTCGCGGAGCGAGGCCCCGGCAAGCGCATGCACATCGGGAAAACGCTCCAGCCATTGCAGGAATCGAGGCGCGACCCTGTCGGCCTGGGTCTGCTGCAGCATGATTTCGCTCACCATGACCGCGTAACGATCACGTGTCCTGCGCCAGGGAAAGTCGCGCCCCTTCTCGTGGTAGAACCCGAAGATTCTCTCCTGGAAAGCCTCTGTGATAACGCTGTTCATGAAAATTATTCTCTTGCCGTGAAGTTCAGAACGCGGGAGCCGGTCCCGGTACGAAGCCGGCCGGTCGCGTGAGTACGGTTGCCGCATGGCGGAAAGGATCATGGCCGAAGAAGAGTATCCACCCCTCCCGACAGGCCGCTTCGAGTATATCTGCCTTCTCTTCGATAGCCGTTCGTGCGTCGATGTCGTTGCCGGTGACCCTCGAAGCGGGATAATGGGCAGTGGTCGGGATAAGGTCCCCCCCATGCAGCAGGGTCGTTCGTCCATCGCTCACCCTGACGAGTTGCTGCCCCCTCGTATGCCCGTTGCTGACGAGAACGTCGATACCGGGGAACAGTTCCCGTTCTCCGGATACCGTCATGAACTGCGGGAGGTTACGAAGTTCGTCGATGATCGCTTCGCTGAAGCTTTGACGCTCCTTCGCGGCAGGGCTGGATGCGGTCCGGAACTGCTCCTCCTGCACGATGATGCGTGCACATGGAAAAGCCGGCACCATCCGGTCACCGGTGCATATGAACGCCCCCCCGACGTGGTCGCTGTGCAGATGGGTGAGCACCAGGTCGGTGATATCGCCCGGATGCAGACCCAGCCCGGCAAGTTGCTCCATGAGCAGATACGGGGTTGCCGCATTGGCCGCCCAACGACCTGTCAGGCAGGATGCACCGACACCGGCATCGACGAGTATGCGCCTGCCACGGCCGACGATGAGCAGAAGACGCGTCGCGAGACGGACTCGGGGGCGAAGAGGGGACGAACCGGGAGGCATGGAGTCAGGCGGGGTTCCATCGAACAGGAACTCCTGTACCTTGAGGGAGTGGAGCCTGTAGTCACCAATGGCAAGCATCACGGGAATGGGTATCGATCAACGGATCCGAGGAAATGGCGAGAACGCTCCCGCTGCAGAACCCGGCCCGGGCAGGCGGTTTTGCACTGGAGAGCATGCTGATGACGGAATCGCGACCCGGTTACGAGACCGGGTCGAACTCCGCATGTATCGAACTGCGAAACAAAGGCTTATGCCTGCGCGGAAAACGTCTTGCGCTCCTTGACCTTCAACGCGGCCTTGCCGGTGCGCTTGCGCAGGTAGAACAGCTTCGCCCTTCTTGCCTTGCCGTTCCTGACGATCGTCACGCTCTCCACGTTCGGGGAGTTGACCGGGATGATCCTCTCGACACCGACGCCGTGGGAGATCTTGCGAACGGTGATGGTCTTGTTGGCGCCTGCGCCCCTGTCGCTGATCACGACACCCTCGAAAGCCTGGAGACGCTCCTTTTCGCCCTCGATGACCTTCAGCTGAATCCTGACGGTATCGCCGGGACGGACTTCGGGAATATCGGTCCGGCTCTGGGTTGCTTCCACCAATTGAATTAACTGATCCATGATGCTACTGTTATCTTTATGTTGTCTTTACTGGAAACCACTATCTATTTGTTCCGAAACCCGATTGCTGCGTTGGTCCCGACCTGTCGGGATCGAAATCCTCATGTACTCGAGTACATTCCGGTTTCTGCGCTCCGGCCGCCTTGCACTCTGGTTTCTCACGACAATACATAGTGGTTCCCTACTCTTCCCATTCTTCATTCTCAAGCAGGTCCGGCCGGCGCCGAAACGTGCGTTCGCGCGCATTCTCATGCCGCCAGTGCTCGATTCTCTCGTGATGGCCTGAAAGCAGCACCTCGGGTACGGTCATCCCCCTGAACTCGGCTGGCCGCGTGTACCATGCGCAGTCGAGCATTCCGGCCTGGAACGAATCGGTCAACGCCGACTCACCATCACCAAGGACACCGGGAATGAGCCTCAAGACCGCATCGGCGAGCATGAGCGCCGGGATCTCCCCGCCGGACAGCACGACATCACCGACCGAGAGTTCCATCGTCACAAGCTTCTGGCGTATCCTTTCGTCCATGGCCTTGTAATGGCCGCACAGCACGATCAGGTTCCCCTTCCGGGAAAGCCTGTTTGCCGTCTTCTGGTCGAACGGTCTGCCGTCGGGCGTCATGAAGATCACCTCGTCGTAAGCCCTTTCAGCCAGCAATCCCTCAATGCATTCGAAAACCGGTTCGGGGCGTATCACCATTCCCGCGCCACCTCCGAAGGGGGTATCGTCCACCTGACGATATTTGCCCAGCCCGTAATCGTGCAGGTTGTGCACGAGGATCTCCGCGAGGCCTTTCTTCCTCGCGATGCCGAGCAGTCCCTTTTCGAGCGGCGAAGAAAAAAAATCCGGAATGACGGAAATGATATCTATCCGCATGGGTTCCACACCTGAGACATTGCTTCAATCAATCTTGTCAAGAACACTTCAATGCTACAGAAACTCTGAAAAGCGCCGCAGCACCAGGATCCCCTTCCGGAGATCGATCTCATCGACAAACTCCTCGACAGCCGGGACAAGCACCTTCCGCCCGCCTGTCTCAATCTCATATACGTCGTGCGCCGGCATCTGCAATACATCGCTGACCACGCCGATCTTCGCCCCCGTTTCATCCAGCGCCTCCAGGCCGATAAGCTCATGGAGGTACGCCCGGTCATCAGGAAGCGATTCGAGCTCTTCCGCGGTCACAAACAACCGGTACCCGGCAACAGCCTCGGCCTCCTCTCGGGTGCCGACGCCCTCGAACACAATCCAGACAAACCCCTGACGAAGCTTTGCCGACTGCACATTGCGCAGCACGGCCTCTTCAGGCGTTTTACCAATATAGAGCTTCCGGCGTTTCAGGAAACTCTCCGGAAAATCGGTCACCGGCTGGACCTTCAGCTCACCTTTCAGCCCTTTGGGCTTCAGCACGATGCCGGTCAGATAGAGGTCCACCCCTTCAGCAGATAACGGTTCGGCGCCCGCTTCAGGCCTCGGCAGAACCAGCGGCCGCACTGGCCTCTGCATCCTTCTTTGCCTGGCGGCGGCGAATCTTTACCGTGAGGCGCTTCTGACGGCGCTCGGCCTCTTTCTGCTGCCACGTGTCCATCTGCGTTGCAATATCGCTCTCGCTGATGCCACGGCGCTGCAGGTTCATTTCGTGAAGCAGACCGGTGCCGCGGATGAGGCTGCGGACGGTGGCGGTCGGCTGGGCACCGACGTTCAGCCAGTAGGCGACGCGGTCCTTTTCGATGGTCACGGCATGCGGCTTGGCGGTCGGGTTGTAGTGCCCGATCACTTCAAGAAATTTGCCATCCCTCGGTGAGCGGCCATCGGCGGCGACAATCTGGTAGAACGGCAGTTTTTTTCTTCCGGCCCTTTTCAGTCTGATCTTAACCAAAGCGTAAAAAGTTTAATTAATTAAGAGACATTGATCATTTATCGTTTCAGAAACTTGTCAAGCGCGAGATTCTGCGAGGTGATCTTGCGGCCGGACTGGGTCAGGCGCGAAACCGAGCGCATCATCTTCTTCATCTCCTGGAACTGCTTGAGCAGCATGTTGACCTCCTGCACCCTCGTACCGCTTCCATGCGCGATCCTCTGGCGGCGGCTGCCGTTGATGATATCCGGCGTCTGGCGCTCCGCCTTGGTCATCGATGAGATCATGGCCTCGATCGGCTTGAAATCAAGGTTTTCGAGATCCTGCTTCGGCACCATCTTGTTCAGGCCGGGCACCATCTCGATCAGTCCCTGGATCGACCCCATCTTCTTGAGCTGCTGCAGCTGGTCGTAGAAATCGTTCAGGTCGAACTCATTCTTCATGAGCTTCGACTGCATCTGCATGGTCTTTTCGAGATCAAGCGTCTCCTGCGCCTTCTCGACAAAGCTGACGATATCGCCCATGCCGAGGATCCTCTGGGCCATGCGCTCCGGATAGAATATATCGAGATCGTCGACTTTTTCTCCCACGCTCATGAACTTGATCGGCTTCTCGACCACCTGACGGATCGACAGGGCCGCACCGCCCCTGGCATCACCATCGAGCTTGGTCAGCACCACACCATCGAAATCGAGGCGGTCGTTGAAGGCCTTGGCCGTGTTCACCGCCTCCTGTCCCATCATGGAGTCCACGACAAACAGCAGTTCGTCCGGCTTGAGCGCATTCTTGAGGGCTTCGGCCTCAGCCATCATGTTCTCATCGATCTGCAGACGGCCTGCCGTATCGACGATGACGACATCCTTGCCTCCCGAGCGGGCAGCCTCGATACCTCCGAGCGCGGCCTTCATGGCATCCTGCTCATCCACCGAAAATACCGGGACCTCGATCTGCTCGCCGAGCATCCTGAGCTGGTCGACGGCAGCGGGACGGTAGACGTCGGCAGCGACCAGGATCGGATTCTTGCCGCTCTTCTTCAGCCGTTTTGCGAGCTTGGCGCAGAAGGTGGTCTTGCCCGAGCCCTGGAGGCCGGCAACCATGATGATCGCGGGGACTTTCTTCGGAGGAAGGTTCAGCGGCTTGTTCTCGCCGCCCATGATCTCGGTCAGCTCGTCGTTGACGATCTTGACGATCATCTGGGCAGGCGACACGCTCTTGATGACGGACTCGCCAAGGGATTTCTCCCTGATATCCTCGACCAGTTTCTTGGCCACCTTGTAGTTCACATCGGCTCCGAGCAGGGCTCGCTTGATGTCGCGCATGGCGATACCGATGTTGATCTCGTTGATCGTGGCCTGGCCGGCTAGCTTCCTGAACGTAAGTTCAAGTTTATCGCTGAGATTGTCGAACATGTTTGACCTGTCACATAAATTCTAAAAATGGATAGCTTTAAAAATAACAAAATTCTCGTAAAATAAAACCGTACGCAACAAGCTTCTTCTGCCTTATTTTCACCTTTGGTTTTCACCCCTGGTGAAGAGGTAACGAACTTCGGGAACTCTGCCGAAATCATGTCGAAAGCATGCTTTCCGGATGCCCCGCCATCAATCTGGAACATGACGCCCGACCACATCGAAAAACTGTTTGATTCCTTCCGCCAGCAGAAGATCGCCGTCATCGGCGATATCATGATCGACAAATACATTTTCGGCCATGTGTCACGCATCTCGCCGGAATATCCGGTGCCGGTCGTCGATGTGACCCACGAAAGCAGCCGGCTCGGTGGTGCGGCCAACGTCGCACTCAACATCCATGCCCTCGGAGCGGAGACCTTCCTGATCGGAGCTACCGGCAGTGACCAGGGGCGCGAGTCCCTCTTCGGGCTCATGGGCGAACAGGGGCTCGATACCGGGCTGCTCGTCGAGGATCCGTCCCGCCCGACAACCTGCAAAACCCGAATCCTTTCCCAGAACCACCACATCACCCGGGTGGACTACGAAAGCCGCCTGCCCCTGGACAGCACAACCGAACGGAAGCTGCTCGACCTGTTCAGGGAGATCTCGGGATCGCTCGGGGCCGTCGTCCTCGAAGATTACAATAAGGGCGTGCTGACCGAATCGCTCATCACCTCGGTGACCTCCATCTGCAGGGATCTCGGGATTCCAGTGCTCGTCGATCCGAAACTCAAGGGCTTCTTCTCCTATCAGGGGTGTACAGTGTTCAAACCCAACCTTTCAGAGCTGGCAGCCTCGCTCGGGGTCGTGCTGCACAACACCGACAAGGAGGTCGAGGAGGGTTGCCTCCTGCTCAGGGAACGCATGGAGGCAGAGAGCTTCGTGGTCACCAGAAGCGAGAAGGGCATGACCATCTACGACGGAGCATTCACGCACATTCCGGCTACATCGCTCGAAGTTGCGGACGTCTCGGGTGCAGGGGACACGGTCATCGGCATGCTGGCGCTGGGTACGGCGGCTGGCCTCGACCTGGTGACCAGCACCAGAATCGCCAACCTCGCGGCGGGAACGGTCTGCCAGGAGGTCGGCGCCGTCCCGGTGAGACCCGAACGGCTGCTCAGTGTGTGCCGTGACCATCTTCGATGATGTGGAAATGGTCGTCGACCACCGATGGCCATGGCGGATTATATGACGGATCCTGCGCCAGGACCCGCATCTTATGCAACGAATAGAACGGAACCTCGAACAGGGCCACGTTGCTGAGCGCCGGCGGCACGTCGCTTCCGGGATTCATATGCATGACGAAGGTGATATGCACCTTGCCGCCATCGATCGGCATGAACACCCAGACTCCCTTTGTCTCACGAACGCGGTGCAGGTCCGGCCTCATGGGCAGGTAATCGGGAATCCCCTGCATGGTCAGCGCCACGGCGCCGGCTTCCGAAGCGTGCAGGGTGGTCCGGACGATCATCTCCCTTTTCGGCATGGGCCATGGGGTGTTGATCACCTGCCGGATGACATACTCAAGCTCGTCATTCCTGTCGAGCACCTGCATCTCGGCGAGTTGATGGACCCAGCGCCTGTAGTTCCCGAAATCATGGAACAGGCTGACCAGTTTCCTGAAAGGCACCTCAAACTCGGCCTCGCCCTTGAAACCGAGCACACTGGATCCGGGGATTTTCGAAGAAAAGACCCTGATCTCCTTGTGCTCGACACGAAACTCCCAGTTGCCCTCGAGGGCAGTAGCAACATCCATTGGCACTTCGGTTGTTAGAGATGAATGAGATTACAGCCGTCAACTGATGACAAAATCCTCGTAATTCCTGATGATCTCAGCAGATGAACTCCGGAATGGAGCTTCGATCGGCGTCTTGTACTTCTCCCGCTTCACCATGTCGCGAAGGTTGCACATCGTGTGGTAAGGCGTGTCGATCACGGCGATATTCGCGAGCCAGGAGGGAATCTCGCCGGCAGGCTCGATATGCAGCCTGAAAATCACCCGGCAACTGGATTCGGAAAGCGGCATGATATTCCAGGCCCCCTCCAGTTTGCGTACGCGCACGTAGCGGTCGTCCTCGGGAAGGAAATCGGGTAGGCACTCGATCCGGATGAAGGCCTCGGAGGTCACCGGATCCATGAAAGCCGTCGAACGGGAGATGATCTCCCGATCCGATACCGGCCATGGTGCACTGACCAACTGGTAGACCACCCTTCCGTCACCCTCAGTCAACTCCTTCAGAACGCGCATTTCACGAGTCTTCCAAACCCACTCGGTGGCGACATCGATATCATAGAGCAGGCTCAGCACCGAATGCTGTGGTGCGTCGATAGTCGCCACTGCCACGAACGAGAGGAAGGTGGACGAAGGCACCGGGCAGGTGAAGATCCTGAGCCAGTCATTCTTGTACCTTTCGGTGCAGGTCGTACTGTTGATTTGTTCGAGCAGAGTCATACGCAATTCTGATTTAATGAGTTATGAGTAGGTTCGACCTACCCGGAAAGTGCTCCCTATGATGCCATCCTGCCGAGAAGCTGCCTTGCGACCTGCATCGAAGGGTCGCCTTCACGGATTAACACCTTGAGCTGTCCTTCCGTTCCGAACAGCTGCCTGGCGATCCTCGCTTTCAGCGTAGCCCTGACAAACCGGGAATCCCTGGAATACTCAGACGGATTGAACGGAATCCTGTTCAACCCGCACTCGGCCCTGACCCTTGACTCGAGATCCGACGGAACCGAATAGGCGGAAATGAACTCGTCCGGAGAGTTCCGGTATTTCCTGACCAGGCCTGATGGATCGTCGATCAGCTTGAGAGAGATGTCCTCGAAAACCGCCTTGGCGAAAAGTTCCTGGTACAGGTTCGTATAGGGCCTACCATAAACCCAGTAATCGGGCATGATGCCGCCGGCTTTCGCAAGTGCGGTCCTGAGGCTGTCGCTCGGCGCATTGCCCGACTTCCCGCCGGTCTTATAGACGGAAAGATCACCGTTGTTCAGATAGAGGTCGCCGCCATACTTTTTCATGAAATTGTTCGACAGGGACCTGGAGGAGCTCTCCTTGTAATACTCCTCCCGGCCGTGGATCCCTTCGTCATAGCTCCGCTGAATCTGGCGTCCCGATGGCGTATAGTATCGCGAAACCGTCAGGCGAAGGGCTGAACCGTCGGGAAACTCGAACTGCCGCTGTACCAGTCCCTTGCCGAAAGTGAGCTCGCCCACGAGCATGGCCCTGTGGTTATCCTGAAGCGCTCCTGCAAGGATTTCGGCAGCTGAAGCACTGCCTCTGTCGACCAGGAGGCAGACCGGCCCTTTCTCGAACAGGCCTCCGGGTTTCGCCGTGTACCTGAGTTCATCGGCCCCGCCATGACGGCTTTTGGTATACACGATCAGACTGCGATCCGGAAGCAGTTCGTCCGCGACCTGGACGGCCTGGTCAAGGAACCCGCCGGGATTTCCACGAAGATCGATGATAAGCCTCTGCATCCCCTGTTTTCGCAGGTCCAGCAGCGCCTGGTGAAACTCCTGTCCCGTCGTCTCGACAAACTTGCTGATCTTCACGTAACCTGTGCCGGGGTCTGCGATAAACGCGGCATCGATGCTCGATGTGGAGATTTTCCCCCTGGTCACCAGGAAGTCGATCATCCTGCGCGCAAAAGGGCGATAGACCTTGAGGGTCACCCTCGTACCGCTCTTTCCACGCAATTTCCTCAGCACGGCCGTCCTGGTAATACCTACGGCGTTTATCGAATCGATGGCAAGAATGCGGTCGCCCGGCATGATGCCAGCTGATTCGCTGGGCCCACCAGCAAGGGGGGTGACCACCAGCAAGGTGTCCTTGACCACGTCGAATTCAATGCCGACGCCTTCGAAATTTCCTTCGAGCTCGGAATTCGAATAGGCTGCCTTTTCAGGCTCAAGATAGATGGTATGCGGATCAAGCGATTCGACCATGCCACGGATACTCGCGTTAGCAAGGCTGTCATCAATTACCGGATCGACGTATGAAGATGTGATCAGCCTGAACGCCTCCTGCACTTTTCTCTGCCGCTCCTCGGCAACACCGCTTCCGCCCTTGCCCAGTCTTGACCCGATGAAGATTCCGAAAACCAGGACGACTACCATAAGAACGGCGCTGAATACTCGAGACATATGAGAGGTTCGATTAAATGAAGCCGGAACGGAAAATGATGGCGGATGGCGCTGGTCACTTCCCCGGAAAACAGGCCGCTTTCAGCCAAGGGCGTGTAAGCCGCCAATGCTACCCGTTTCTTTTGTATTGGATGCAGATCCTGGATGCTGTTCGTCGGAAAGGCGCCTTCCCGAACTTTTCCGAGTGCCTTTAGTTTACCGAAGAGAAGAGTAATTCGCAAAAAAACATTCGGCTTTCCGGTCGCAAAACCAACCCCGAAGCGCAACGCTGATTTTC
>Ga0326729_1000111_pt1 | contig 22736 bp, 17 predicted proteins | sample MHFSIPfraction_2_FD_207744 | JGI IMG/M metagenome (GOLD analysis project Ga0326729, IMG submission 207744) | Lab enriched peat soil microbial communities from Michigan Hollow, Ithaca, NY, United States - MHF6AY SIP fraction | ecosystem: Environmental > Terrestrial > Soil > Wetlands > Peat...
ACAGGATAACAGCGATGAGTAAAGACGTTCGAATCGATTCCATAGAATCGGCCATAGAGGACATAAAGAACGGCAAGCTGGTCATCGTCGTCGATGACGAAGACAGGGAAGACGAAGGTGATTTCATCGCCGCAGCCGAGCATGTGACTGCCGAAATGGTGAACTTCATCACCAAGGAAGCCCGCGGCCTGCTCTGCGTCGCCATTACCATGCAACGGGCCCGCGAACTGCAGCTCGAACCGATGGTCCAGCGCAACACTTCGCAGCACGAAACCAATTTCACCGTATCCATCGACGCCATTGCCGAAGGGGTGACCACGGGCATTTCCGCCTACGACCGGTACATGACCCTGAAGATGATCGCCGATCCGACATGCTCGCCCGACGATTTTTCACGCCCGGGCCATATTTTCCCGCTCCGCGCCATGGACGGCGGAGTGCTCAGGAGGGTCGGCCATACCGAAGCCGCGGTCGATCTTGCCCGGCTGGCCGGGTGCCAGCCGGTTGGCCTGCTCTGCGAAATCCTGCACGACGACGGCAGCATGGCCAGGCTTCCCGAACTGATCAAGTTGAAAGAGAAGCTCGGACTCAAGCTCATTACCATCAAGGATCTGGTTGCATACCGGATGCAGCAGAACAAGCTCGTGCATCGCGCCGTCGAGTCGAAGCTCCCGACCGTGCATGGCGAGTTCAGGCTGATCGCCTACGAATCGTTCATCGACCAGCAGAACCACATGGCGTTCGTCAAGGGCGACGTCGAAGACGGAGAACCGGTGCTGGTCAGGGTTCACTCACAGTGCGCCACCGGCGACACCTTCGCCTCATTGCGCTGCGACTGCGGCAACCAGCTTGCTGCGGCCCTCAGCATGATCGAAAAAGAGGGTCGTGGCGTACTCGTCTACCTCATGCAGGAAGGCCGTGGCATCGGGCTCATCAACAAACTCAAGGCATACAACCTCCAGGACGAAGGGTTCGATACGGTCGAAGCCAACGAGAAGCTCGGCTTCAAGGCCGATCTTCGCGACTACGGCATCGGCGCCCAGATACTCCAGGACCTTGGCGTCAGGAAAATGAGGCTCCTGACCAACAATCCGAAAAAAATGGTCGGACTCGAAGGCTACGGACTCGAAATCGTCGAGCGCGTACCTCTCGAAATCGAGGCGAACGATATAAACAGACACTATCTGGAGACCAAGCGCGACAAGCTCGGCCACATGATCGAGTCAGTTTCCGGCAACGATCGAATCATTTTCGAGCGACTTGCCGATGAGCAATTGAAGCAGCATAAAAAACAGTAAACCTCCCTCGGGAGAAGGAACGACGATGGATAACGATATTCTCAAACGGTTGGACCCGGAGGTCTACGCATCGATTGCCGGCGAGACGAAACGCCAGACCGAGACCCTCGAACTCATCGCCTCGGAAAACTTCACCAGCAAAGCGGTCATGGAAGCCTGCGGGTCGGTCATGACCAACAAATACGCTGAAGGTTATCCCGGCAAACGCTACTACGGCGGCTGCGAGTATGTCGATGTGGCTGAAAACCTTGCCCGCGACCGCGCAAAGCAGCTCTTCGGCTGCGAGTATGTCAACGTGCAGCCCCACTCCGGCTCCAGCGCCAACATGGCCGTGCTCTTCTCCGTACTCAAGCCTGGCGACAGGATCATGGGCCTCGACCTCTCCCACGGCGGCCATCTCACTCACGGCAGTTCAGTCAACTTCTCCGGCCAGTTCTTCGATGCGCACTCCTACGGCGTCGACCGTGAAACTGGCATCATCGACATGAACAAAGTCGAAGAGCTGGCGCTGCAGGTCCGTCCGAAACTGATCATCACAGGAGCAAGCGCCTACTCCCAGGGATTCGACCTCAAAGCCTTCAGGGCAATAGCCGACAAGGTCGGCGCGCTCCTTATGGCCGACATCGCACATCCCGCAGGCCTCATCGCAGCAGGGCTCATTCCCAGCCCGATGGAGCACTGCCACTTCGTGACCACCACCACCCACAAGACCCTTCGCGGTCCTCGTGGCGGCATGATCATGATGGGCAAAGACTTCGAGAACCCCCTGGGGATCACCATCAAAACCAAGACCGGCTCCCGTGTCAAGATGATGTCCGAAGTGATGGACGCCGAAGTCATGCCCGGCATCCAGGGCGGCCCGCTGATGCACATCATCGCAGGCAAGGCAGTCGCCTTCGGCGAAGCCCTGCAGCCCTCCTTCAAGGTCTATGCCCAGCAGATCAAGGACAATGCCGCAGCCATGGCAGCAAAGTTCCTCGAATCAGGCTACCACATAGTCAGCGGTGGCACGAAGAACCACCTGATGCTGCTCGACCTGCGCAACAAGAACGTCAACGGCAAAATCGCCGAAAACCTCCTGCACGAAGCAGGCATCACGGTCAACAAGAACATGGTGCCTTTCGACGACAAATCACCGTTCGTAACCAGCGGCATTCGCGTCGGTACCCCGGCAATGACGACCAGAGGCATGAAGATCGCCGAAAGCGAGCAGATCGTCAGCCTCATCGACAAGGTCATCTCCTCAGCCGACCGTCCGGATATCGCCGACATCTGCCGCGACGTCAAGGAAGAGATCAAACAGCTCTGCCTGAGGTTCCCCCTCGACGGCTACGGCCCGCTCGTCTGATCCTGCGAAAAATAGTATGGCATACAAAAAGGCCGGTGACCCCAAAGGTTCCCGGCCTTTTTTGTTTGCTCTCCCGAAGCGTTCACAGTCATAGCTTCCATATCATCTGCGCCCGATCCTCTTGCTTGATATCGCTCTTCTGAGGTGTAGAGTTTACCGCAAGGAGGTCACGTTCATACTGTGTTTATGGAAATAATGTGTTACAAGCTTGTTTGTTGGTTAATATTGATGTGTATATTAATTATTAGCATTCTATCAAATAACAATTATACCAGGAGTGCCCCCATGAAGACGCAACTTCGAGCTGCTGCCGCAGCCACACTGATCATGTTTGCTCCAGTCGCCTCTTTTGCGACCAATGGTTACTTTGCCCATGGATATGGCATACGTTCCCAGGCGGTTGCGGGCGTCGGTTACGCTTTGCCCCAGGACGGTCTGGCTGCCGCCACGAATCCGGCCGGCACGGCATTGGTCGGGGATCGACTCGATCTCGACGTCACCTGGTTACACACCGTTCGGGGGGCCAGCATAGGTAACTACGATTTCGACGGGAACGGTACTAAGGATTTCTTCATGCCCGAACTGGGCTACACGCGGAAGCTCAACGAGCGTCTGAGTATCGGTCTGGCAGTGTATGGCAATGGAGGGATGAACACCGACTACGCGACAAACCCGTTTGATCCTTCCGGTGCTTCCGGTCCTGCCGGCATCAGTTTCAAGCAGTATTGCGTGACGCCATCTTTGGCTTATAAACTGACCCCGTCCCAGTCGATCGGTATCGGGGTCACCTTTGCTTACCAGACCTTTGAAGCGAAAGGATTGGCCGCATTCGACAACACTTATATAACCTACTCCACCTTTCCCGGTTATGTCACCAATCGGGGCACGGATTCGGCAACCGGATGGGGCCTCAAGCTCGGATGGATAGGCAAAGTGACTCCTGATATTACCCTTGGTGCTTCCTGGTCGTCGAAGATCAAAACCAGCGCTTTTGACAAGTATAAAGGCCTGTTCGCAGAGGGTGGAAACTTCGATATCCCGTCCACATATGGTGCCGGCATCGCCTGGCAGGTCACACCGGCATGGACGCTGGCTGCGGACTGGCAACGCATCGAGTACAGCAGCTTCAAGTCCGGCGGTAATCCCATGCAGAACCTGCTCGCGGGTGAATTGCTCGGCAGCCCGGATGGTCCGGGTTTCGGCTGGAAGGACGTCTCGGTGATCAAGTTCGGCGTGGTACATAAATACAATGAAAATCTGACCCTGCGCGCAGGATACAGTCACTGCCAGCATGGAATTCCGAGCGACCAGACTTTTTTCAACATCCTCTGTCCCGGCGTCGTTCAGGATCACTTTTCTTTGGGTGCAAGCGTAAAAACCAGCCCCAGCAGCGAGTTGAGCGTTTCCTATGTGTATGTGCCGAAAGAAACGGTGTACGGAAAGCAATCGAACCCCTTCGGTTCCGAGGTCGATATTCACATGAACGAGCAGTTGCTCTCCGTCGGCTACAGCAAAACGTTTTGAGGACGACGGACATCTGATGTCTCCCTATTTCTGCTATTGCCCCGGGTATTGACCCTTTTACAATCAGGAGTCCCGACATATCGGGACTCCTGATATTCCGATTGTCCACCACTTCAATTACTCCGGGTTTCAACCGTCTTACACTCAGAAGTCCCGACGTGTCGGGACGACGGACATTCGATCTTCTCCCACTTCGGTTGCCCCGGGTTTCAACCGTCTTACACTCAGGAATCCCGACGTGTCGGGACGACGGACATTCGATTTTCTCCCACTTCGGTTGCCCCGGGCTTCAGCCTTCTTCATTCAGGAGGGCTTTAGCCCTCCGGACACTTAACCTATTACATTATATTTAGTTGCCCCGGGATTCAGCCCGGGGGAGCGATGAATAAATAAAACCCGGACTTCAGTCCAATATCTTCACCAATCCTGTCGCATCCTTGTATAGACAGCGCCCAAAATAGAAGTTCCCCTTCCCAACCCCATCCAGCCTGAAACAAAAAAGCCGGGAGGAGCTCTCCCGGCCAGATATAATATTTAACCCAACGGCTCAGAACTGATACCTGAGACCCGCAAGAATGTTGTGAAACTCCCAGCTCACGTCATTCTTGTCAACAGGGCACTGCACACCAGTCGGCTTCAGGAAGCGATATCCGAGATCGAACGTCCAGCCATTTCCGACCTTTACGCCGACACCGGTACCAAGTTGCCATGCGAAGACGGTGCTGCCGGCTGTATCCCACGACACATTCACATCAGCAATGCCCAGGCCACCCATCACGTAAGGCCTGAAGTCCGAAGATGCGTCGAAATCATAATAGGCGTTACCCATCACGGTCGTAACAGATGCGTCCTCGGCGGTATCTTTCCAGTCATGCTTCTGGTACCCGGCAGCAAGTTCGAGCCTTGTCGACCCGTAATTGTAGCCGATCGCCCCGAAGAAAGGAACACCCGTTTTCACTTTGTCGATACCCCAGTTTTCTTCATCCCAGTTGCCTGGTATGCCAATACCGACAGATCCGCTGATATAAGGGCCGGAAGCAGGAGGAAGCGCGGCAGCCAAAGCAGTGCCGCCAAGGCCGGTGAAGATCGAAAACGCGAGGATTACGACTTTAGCAGTCTGTTTCATTTTCGCTCCATTTACGTTTTAAAGTCAAAGCAAATCCGATGAGAGACAGTTTTTGATTGACCAAAACCGATACGCAGATACTTAGAAGCAAAAAACAGAGCGTATACACCTTAAAGTTAATAAAAGTAACGTCATCTACCCTCAGGTTGCAGAGATACCGTCTCGTTAATAATGACCTCAAGACATTCTGATGCTTCGGTTCACACAGCTCACCGGTGCTCACCGGAGGAAACGATATTCTTCCTGAGAGCAAAGAAATTAGCCCCTTGTACGTAATAGGGATCAGAAAAATCAATCTGCTTACTGCGCTCTTCAGTAATCCACATCACAGCCCCGATCATATCGATCTTTTTGCTGGCCAAAGCAGGAATCAGGCTTCCGAATTGCATGTCGAGATAGGTGATCCTCCTTCCGGAAAAGGCGGCGAACCGCTCCAGCAGCTCGATGTTGAAGCCGACCAGGTGGTTATCCTTTACAGCAGTGAATGGCAACCCGTTATCGCTGACCAAACCGACGGTCAGGGGTGCGCCCGATTGCGATTTCGGTATTTCAGGCATGGATGTGTCCCCGTTCTTCATCCATCGGGTGACCATATCGTCATAGACGCCGTTACTGCGTATCTGTTTCAGGAAACGGTTAAAGGCGATCCGCAGCTCGACATTATCACGATGGAATCCCAAACCAAGGTCCGAAGAGAACAGCGGGTCGCCGAAAAGACCGATCTCCGGCTGCTGCCGAATCAGCTCGACCAGTTCGTCCGAAGTATAAATCCCAGCATCGATCTTGCCAGACTTGACAGCGAGAATCATGTCGGACGGGCCCTTGTACTGCAGGATGGTCGCCTTGGGAAAAGTTTTCGTTGCATAAATATCATGAACCGAACCCTGGAGCACGCCGATACGCTTGTCCTTCAGGTCGTCAACAGACGAGATTTTGTCGCTTTTATGCGCGCAGCCTGAAATGATGCACACGCAAAGGAGCAGCGAGAGCAGTGGACGGAGGATGGATTTTTTCATGGTGGGAAGACGGTTCGGTTTCGACCGGTCGAAGTGGCTATCTCCTTAAATGTATGAGTATGCCGCAAGTTTTCGTATTGGACAAGTGGATGCGGCTAAAGACCGCTTTGCTTCGGTCTGGGTTCGGTGGCGCAGGCTGCCGTGTCTGGCATGGCAGTCGAGCCGGTTTTGGGAATGATGCGTCACCTGGCGGAAAACGTCGATCAAGAATAGCCAGGAGCCGTGCCGTGACTTTTTACCTTCAGGAAAGCACGCGGGCGGGGGGCAGCGGATTCTCAAACCTGTTATAAGCCACGGTGATTCCGATGGCGAACGCTATTGCACCGATACCGAGCAGCACGCTGAAATAGGGCGGGGCCGTCAGGGCGATCCTGATGACCACCGTGGCGACGGCGAAACCCGAGTTCCGGAAAACGATCGGGTACGTCGAGCTGTAGCGCAGGGAGATCAGCACCAGAAGCACGTCGCTGAAGATAAGGATAGTGAAGAACAGAGAAAAAAAGTAGTTCGTTGCTGTACCCGTCAGGTACCTGAAAGCGTCGATGACACCGATGACGCTGAACAGCATCAGGAGCAGGAGGGAAACGACCTTTTTCCATGCTATGAAGTCAGCTGCGGGTCCCGCATCCGGGTTGATGGCGCGATGTTGCTGCAGCTTGTAATACAGCCCGAGCAGCAGGAATATCACAAGGCCACCGCCGGCGTTGGAGAGCATGTGCAGCACAGTCGTCAGCGCCTTTCCCCAGACCAGCGGCTCGCTGAAATTGACTATCTCCTGGAATGAGTGGCGGAGGAGGATGAGCGACAGGATCTCGAACTGTTTGCCGACCGAAACCGATACCGAATTGGCGAGGCTGAACACCAGCCCGAAAACCTCGAGGCCGAGAAGCATGGAAAACGCCACGTTGATGGCGTAGTAGTGGTTTTTCGGCAGGAGGACTGCAAGCCTATCCGGCAAGAAGCCTTGGCGGGCGAGCTCGATCAGTGCAAGCGAAGCGAGGAATACCATGATCAGGAAGTTCGCCGCGATACGCTCGGTGCGCTTGTGTTCCCATATATGTTCGAGCGAATCGAACAGGCCGACAATCCGCCTGGCAATAGCAAACATTGTTTCATCCAGTTATGCAGGCCATCAACCGGCCTGAGTGCAATTACTACCTTATTTTACCGCCACGGTACAAAAATAGCGAAACCCGGTCATTCTTCCTGATGGCCTCCTTGACCGATTCGATATTCTTTTCGCACTGAAGGAGCGTTTTCCATGACAGCAGGTGCCGTTTTTCGTGGAAATCGGAACTGCCGATATAGTTGAACTTTTTCAGGCCGACGACATTGAACAGGTCGTCCCTGTTGGCCACCTCCCACGCATCGAACAACGTCGCAAACCGCTCGTGGTTTTCCCAGAGAAAGGCCGACGGATCTTCGCCCGAATGGTTCCTCGAATATGGATGGCAGGCGACCGATATCCCCTGCTGCCTGCTGATGGATTCGATGATCTCCTCGACAGAGAGATCCGGGGAGATGTACTCCTTGATATCGAGAGCCAGGATGTGATAACGGTTCGTGTTGTTGGTCAGCTCAGCACCTGAAATCAGCAACATCCCATACTTTTCCCACGCGGTTCTCGCCGCATGCCACAAAGCCTCCTGATAGGCTTCAAATTTCGAGTCGTCCATGACGAACAGTTCCGATGCCGTCCGTCCGTATCGCCTGATGCTTTCGCTGTCGAGTATATGGTCGGTTATGGCGATCACATCGAACCCGACCTCTCCGTAAAGTGCAACGACATTGTCGAGCGAATACTTCCCGTCACTCCATGTCGTATGGATATGAAAATCGCAGTAGAGCCATTGCATGGGCATTCCTGTTAAGTTGAGCGGGTAAACTAATACGGAAGTGTTGACGGAGCGTTACCGATGCGTTAACGCTGTGCAAACTCTTCGAGGAAACAGGCAAAGTGTGACGATTCGACCTAACGCATTCATGCTTTCAAAATGGTGTTGATGTGATAGTTGGACAATCATGCTTGTGTGAGAATAGTTATGCCGCTCTAAGAGGCTGTTTATGCATGATGTATAAGCGACGAATAAATGTTGTTGTGTTTGATGGAAAATGTTAATATTAGAGTATAATTGTAACAAATTTGAAACCGAGTCCCCTTACTGAACCCCTATCAGTATCTCGGATATGACGAACCCATCCTGCGTTTGGTCTCCAAGGACCCAAAACCACTGCGCCTGCAGAGATTCCGGAGCACCAGAAAACTCGGACCTTTCTACGTCTACAAATCCTGTTAAGATCCTGGATTACAGCACACAAGCCACTCGCATTTCGTTTGTCGAGTTGCAGAGGGTCGGCTTGTTGCTGCTGGTTGGGTGGTTCGATGCAGGGTAAGGCATTGGGGGTGAGATGGTCGGCGTGTGAATTTTCCTCAATCCAGCCACACCGGCAGACATCTGATCGCTTGTTCGGGGAAAGTTTTCAAAACCAGTTTATCGAGGTTCCCATAGCTGTTCAAGTAATACTGAATCATTCATTCTATTAACTGTATCCATGAAAAATCCATTATCAAGGAGTTTTCAAACTCGCGCCCATTCCAGGTTGTTCATCGCAGTTTCAACTGCTGCGCTGATTTGTCTGCCATCATTATTACATCCAAAACCTGTACTGGCAGATAGTACGGTTGGCGTGGCGCCTACACTTGATATTAACACTGGAGCCCCGGCGACCCCCTTCAACGAAATCACGGCGACCACCAGCGCAACATTTGGCACCATCAACACAACGAGTACCATCGCCACGCTCGGCACCATCAACACAACGAGTACCATCGCCACGCTCGGCACCATTAACACAACGAGTACCATCGCCACGCTTGGTACAATTGGCACAATTGACATGCCGAGCACCCTTGGCACCCTTAACACAACGAGCACCATTGGCACCAGTGGTACAATCAACACCAGTGGCTTTTTTGGGGCCGCTTCTTCGACATTCACTGAGGGAGGGGTCTATGTCACAGTTGTTCCAATCAATAATGTCAGTCCTCAGCTGCAAATCAATTCTGTATCCGGATTTTTCCCGACACTCAACGCTCCAGCCTCAGGCTCGCAGTTGCTTCTTTCCTCATCCCTTTTGAACCAGCATGGCGCCCACAGCCGCCCCCTGATGCGACGGGTTCCAGTTGGTCAAAACACGTTCTGGGTCAGCGGCGATCTTGGCCGGGATGACCATGGGAGTCGCGATGGGGATATCGGCCTTGCCGAAATCGGTACAGGTCATAATTTTGGGTTCCTGCAGATGAATCTTTCCATCGGCAAAACCGGGTCCGAGCAGCATTATGCCTATAACGGAAACACAAAAGGGGAAACGACATTCATTCTTGCCGAATCTCTCATTCCGGTTAGCAGGCAACTATGGATGACAATTGGAGGATATGGAAGCCGGGGTGACCTGAAGACCCATCGGAACTACCTTCTCGGCACCACTGTCGAAAGCTCCTACGGCAACCCCGACGTGAACCTCTGGGGAATGCGTGCCAGGCTGGATATCGAAAATGCTATCCGACTATCCACCGTTGATATGGCGCCGTATGTTGATTTTTCATACAGCAATATTCATGTCGATTCGTTTAGTGAGGCAGGTGGGATTTTACCAGTAACATTCGACAAATATCATCAATCTTCAACCGATCTGAGGCTTGGTTGCAACGCCAGTTTACCAGTTTCCAGCAACTGGAATCTTGTCGGTACACTTGAAGGTACCCACCGGTTCGAAACCAGGGCTGCAAATTCAATATCGACAGACATGAACAATGGTTTCCAATTTATTGCTGAAGGAACCGCTTACAAACAGAACTGGCTCCGTGCAGCTTTGGCCCTTGACGGAAAAGTGCTGAAGAACGATAAGCTCGATTGCACCACCTCCCTGACCTTCAACATTACTACAGAAGGTGAAGCCCCAAACATCTGGGTCGCAGCAAACTTCCAGGTTGCGTTCAAGTAAATCAACTTTCCGCTGAACGAACAGGCTATCATCCTTCCTATAGCCTGTTCGTCTTTCAATATCTTCCCCGATACATTCTCACGCATTTATCAGCCCCTTTGTATGCCAACAGGTTCGAAGCCTTAATTGTCAAAGGCTGGAGCTGATAACAACCCTTGCTGCTCCGTCTCAAAAATGGAGCTGAACAAGTCGGTTATACATCCCTGGTCCATTGAGCAGATCTGATTGTCAGATTGCTGCGACTATGTCCATATCCTCGCTGGGTTGAACGTACTTCAAGGAAGTAATTGATAAATACTTCTCAATTTATTACGTTGAAAATAATGAGGTTACGGCAAATGGCCCTGTTTTCTTTGTCCTCTGGTTCAGTGCGCAAAAGTCTTATCGAATGCCAGTGCTTTTGCACTTATTGTTGTACAACGTTTTTGACGTCTTCCGCAATAGAGCAAACTGATTTTCGACCAATTATGCACTGGATTGCCCCCACCGAAAAAGATACCGCCACCGTCGCACTTGAAAAACGCCTCTGGGATGCCGCCGACCAGTTCCGCGCCAACTCCGGCCTCAAGGCCCAGGAATATTCCGCACCTGTTCTCGGCCTCATTTTCCTACTTTTTGCCGATGTTCGCTTTGCCGCCCAGCGCGCCACTCTTGAAAAAGCAGGCACAAGCTCACGCCGTGGCAGTCGTGTGGATGAACCTGACGCCTATCATGCCGAGGGTATTCTCTATCTGCCTCCGGATGCGAGGTTCATTTACCTGCTCAACCGACCTGAAGCCGAAGACATAGGCGGCAAAGTCAATGACGCCATGCGCGACATCGAGAAGTACAACCCACAACTTTCCGGCGTTCTTCCCAAGACCTACCACCTTTTCACCAGTTCATTGCTCAAGGGACTGCTGAAGAAGGTTTCCGAGATTCCCGCGACGATGGACTACGACGCTTTCGGTCGCATCTACGAATACTTTCTCGGCGAGTTCGCCATGAGCGAAGGGCAGGGCGGCGGTGAATTTTATACGCCCAGCAGCATTGTCCGCCTGCTTACCGAAGTCATCGAACCATATCACGGGCGCATCCTTGACCCTGCCTGCGGTTCTGGTGGCATGTTCGTTTCCTCGGCGCGTTTTGTATCCGAGCATAAAAAGAATCCTTCAACTGAACTCTCTGTCCACGGTGTAGAGAAAACCGATGAAACCGGTCGTCTCTGCCGTCTGAACCTTGCTATCCACGGGCTCGAAGGTGAAATATGGCACGGCGGCAACGTGAATAGCTATTACGACGACCCGCACAACGCTACCGGGCGTTTTGATTTTGTGCTCGCCAATCCGCCGTTCAATGTGAATGCTGTGGATAAGGAGCGGTTGAAAGATTCTGTTGGACCTGGTCGCCGATTCCCTTTCGGCCTGCCGCGCACCGACAACGCGAACTACCTCTGGATTCAGCTTTTTTATTCTGCGCTGAATGAAAAGGGCAGAGCCGGGTTCGTCATGGCCAACTCCGCCTCCGATGCGCGATCTTCAGAACAGGAGCTTCGCCGACAGCTTATTGAAAGCCACGCCGTGGACGTGATGGTTGCCGTCGGCCCGAACATGTTCTACACCGTTACGCTTCCATGCACGTTGTGGTTTCTCAACAAATGCAAAACGAATCGTTCAGACACCGTGCTGTTCATCGACGCCCGTCACATTTACCGGCAGGTAGATCGCGCGCATCGCGAGTGGACGCCCGCGCAGATCGGCTTCATGGCCAACCTCGTTCGACTCTATCGCGGCGAAGCCCTCGACTTTACTTCGGGAGGCGACGAAGCCCGCGCGAAGATCGAAGAGGTGTTCGGTAATCAACCGGAATTTGCTGATATACCCGGCCTCTGCAAAGCCGCTACGCTCAAGGAGATTGAGGCTCAAGGCTGGTCGCTCAATCCCGGCCGGTATGTGGGTGTTGCTCCGGGTGAAGTGGTAAGTGATGAAGACTTCAAGGAGCAGCTTGAAACGCTGAACGAAGAACTTGAACGCCTCAACGCGCAAGCGCGCGAGCTGGAGCAAACCATCGCCAGGAATGTAGCGGAAATTTTGGAGGCGTGACAATGGGGAAATGGCAAACAGTCACGCTCGGAGAGGCGCTGACATTTCAGAGAGGATTCGACATTACCAAGGATGAGCAACGAGACGGTCCGTATCCAGTCATCTCTTCATCAGGCCCGAAGACAACCAACAACGAGTTTAAAGTTCGTGGCCCTGGCGTCGTCATTGGCCGCAAGGGCTCACTCGGAACGGTTTTTTATTCTGATGGCGATTTTTGGCCACACGACACGACACTTTGGGTAAAAGACTTTCACGGCAATCTTCCTCGATTTGCCTATTATTTCCTGCAGACGATGGGCTTTGAACGACTTGATGCTGGTGCATCCAATCCGTCACTAAATAGGAATCACATTCATACGATTCCTGTGCTTTGGCCTTCGCTTCCCGTTCAAAAGCGTATTGCGGGCATTTTGTCGGCCTACGACAAACTGATCGAGAATAGTCAGCGGCGCATCCGGATTTTGGAGACGATGGCCCGCGCGCTCTACCGCGAGTGGTTCGTCCACTTCCGCTTCCCCGGCCACGAAAACCACCCGCGAATTCCCTCCCCCCTCGGCGAGATTCCGCAGGGGTGGGAGGTGAAGCCAGTTGCAGAGTCATTTGAGATTTTAGGTGGCGGCACGCCGTCACGAAAACAGACGGAGTTTTGGGTGGGTGGGTCAATTCAGTGGTTCTCGCCAAGCGATCTTACCCGTGCTGTCACAATGCTCATTGACGATTCAAGCGACCACATCACCGAGTTAGGCTTGGCGAAAAGCTCAGCGCGACTGTTTCCTGAAGGCAGTGTAATGCTTACTAGCCGAGCTACTATTGGCGCTATCGCTATCAATACACACGAAGCCTGCACTAATCAGGGGTTCATCACTTGCTTGCCAAACGAGCGAATACCACTTTATTTTCTTTTCCACTGGCTAACGGAGAACGTACCGACATTACAACGCATGGCGTCTGGTGCTACCTTCAAAGAAATCAGTCGTGGTGTGTTTAAGACCATAGAGTTTTTGCATCCACCTTTGACATTAGTGAGCCGCTTCGAGGATATTGTTGCACCAATGGCTGAGCAGGTTCTTGCACTACAACGCCAAATCCAAAACCTTCGCCAAACACGCGATCTGCTGTTGCCGCGGCTGCTGTCGGGAAAGATGGTACTTAACAACTAGTTACAATGAGCCAAAACGCGGAATCAAAATCAGTGGTTCGGCAATTTCTTGGAGATTCAACGTTGCGTGGTCGTGCCGCCAAGGGAAGTATGTGATTTGGATTGCGACGCATTCGATTTTTACAGCAGATAGTGTTTCATCTTGGGACATTATTGACATATGGTAGCTTCGCGATGGTTGTGGGTGAAAACTCAAATCAGACAGTAACGGACGAAACCATTTTTGGCGCTCTTGAAAAAGCCACATGTTCCCCTGTGGCTTCCATTGCGATACGTGAGGGTTTCAATTTGGCAGTCAGTTTAGGCGTGCCGCGTATGTTTGATCAAGAATGGAGATTCGGTGCATGAGTAAAACGATAAACATGCGTTTAACGCAATCTTGAATCACATTAGGATACATGCAGAGCAGCTATAATACAAACGATTATCAACATGAGTAACTGTTGGCAAGTGGCTGCCGGTTCGGCCGGGAGAGATTATTCTGACGAGTTCCTAAAATATGGTCTGGCATTTGTTGGTGGGGAAAAGCAGTGCGCGACAATGGGGCTTGTTCAGCCAGGCGATTACATTCTTCTGAAGCGGGGTATGAGTGAAATTCGTGCAGTTGGTGTAGTTGTGAATCGTGGTGGTAAGCATAACGGTAATGGGGATAAAGACTGGCTTTCGGATGTTGACGGCTGGGACCTACCAGCATATTGTTATGTCGATTGGCATGTCCCGAAAACATCATTGACGGTCAAGGGTTTGACTCGCGCGACCATCCAGAAAACATGGGATCCTGCTATAATTAAGGATTCAGACGATTGTGTCGCGATCTATCCTGTTTCAAGTATTGAACCTGAGCCGATACAAACCTATCCTGTAGAAGATGAAGAGATTGTTGAATATCTTATCGGGAAGGGGCTGAGAATCGCTGCTGCGGAAGAATTGACATCAACATTTCGCCGAATTCGTCGTTTGGCGAATTACTACTACAAGGGTCCAACAAATTGGGAAGATGTTCGTGAACATGAAACACGAACATTCTTGGTCGTGCCGATGTTGCTTGCGCTGGGTTGGCCAGAACAATCGATAAAAATTGAACAGCCAGTGAAAGGTGGACGGGTTGATCTAGCTTTATTTGATGGACCTTTTACTGGTGATCCTGAAGAAGCCATTGCCTTGATTGAAACGAAAGGTTTTGCGCAAGGCCTTTTCTATGCGCCAGGACAGGCGCAGGATTACGCAAAGCATTTTCCCAAGTGCGATGTGATTTTTGTTTCCAATGGTTATTGCTATAAAGCATATAAACGCAATGAAAATGGTTTCGCCTCTGAACCTTCTGCTTATTTGAATATTCTTGATCCGAGGCAATATTATCCTTTGAACCCAAGGATTCCCGGTGCACTTGAAGTGTTAAGTTTACTGTTAAAGAATAGTTAAGCAATGCCTCACCCCTACACCGAAGACCAGCTTGTCGAGCAGCCCGCTATCGGGTTGTTCGCGGAGCTTGGCTGGTCTGCGGTGTCGGCGATGGAGGAGACTTTCGGCGTGAGCGGTACCTTGCAGCGCGAGACGAAGGGTGAGGTGGTGTTGGTGTCACGGTTGCGTGCGGTGCTGGAGCGGTTGAATCCTGCATTGCCTCCCGAGGCCATTGCTGCCGCTGTGGATGAATTGATTCGCGAACGTTCAGCCATGAGCCTTGAGGCGGCGAATCGCGAGGTGTATCTGTTGCTCAAGGACGGTATCAAGGTTTCTGTTCCTGATCGCGAACGTGGTGGGCAGAAGTCGGCGCGGTTGCGGGTTGTGGATTGGGAGCATCCCGAGAACAATGATTTCTTATTGGTCAGCCAGTTCAGCGTTACCGGCGCACTCTACACTTGCCGTCCTGATCTGGTCGGTTTTGTCAACGGCCTGCCGCTGGTGGTTATCGAGTTGAAGAAGCCGGGTGTGCCCGCGCGTGCGGCGTTCGACGAAAACCTGACCCACTACAAACAGCAAATCCCTGCGCTTTTCTGGTATAACACCCTGCTTATCGCCTCGAACGGTACGGAGAGCCGCGTCGGTTCGCTGACGGCGGATTGGGAGCGGTTTTTCGAATGGAAGCGAATCGAGCGTGAGGACGAGCCCCGGCGGGTTTCGCTGGAGGTGATGCTTCGCGGCACGTGCGACCGCGCGCGCCTGCTCGACCTGGTCGAGAATTTCACGCTTTTTTCGGAGCATAAGGCCGGACTGGTAAAGGTCATCGGCCAGAACCACCAGTTCCTTGGCGTCAATGCGGCAATTGCTTCGATGCTTCAGGCGCGCACGCTCGGGCACGGGCGTGGGGGCGTTTTCTGGCAGACGCAGGGGAGCGGCAAGAGTTTCTCGATGGTGTTCTTTGCGCAGAAGGTGCTGCGCAAGGTGGCAGGCAACTGGACCTTCGTGGTCGTTACCGACCGCGTGGAGCTGGACGACCAGATTGCCAAAACCTTCAAAGCCAACGGCGCGGTGAGCGAAGCCGAGGGTGACCAGTGCCATGCTGCAAGCGGCGCGCATCTGCGGGAGCTGCTGCGCGGGAATCATCGTTACGTTTTCACGCTGATCCATAAATTCCAGACGCCGGAGCTTCTTTGCGACCGCTCAGATGTGATTGTGCTCACGGACGAGGCGCACCGCAGCCAGTACGACACGCTGGCGCTCAACATGCGCGCAGCATTGCCAAAGGCGATGTTTCTCGCCTTTACCGGCACGCCGCTTATCGCTGGCGAAGAACGCACAAAGGATGTTTTCGGCGACTATGTTTCCATCTACGACTTCCAGCAGTCCGTCGAAGACGGCGCGACCGTTCCGCTGTTCTACGAGAACCGCACGCCGGAGTTGCAACTCGTCAACCCCGACCTGAACGACGACATCTACCGGCTCGTCGAGGAGGCTGAACTCAACCCCGAGCAGGAGGGGAAACTCGAACGGGAGTTAAGCCGCCAATACCACATCCTTACCCGTGACGACCGTCTGGAAACCGTGGCGAAGGACATAGTGCGGCACTTTCTCGGGCGTGGGTTCATCGGCAAGGCGATGGTGGTGTCCATCGATAAGGCCACGGCGCTCAGGATGCACGACAAGGTCAAGCGGCATTGGGTGGCAGAACTCGAACGGGTTCGGAATGAGTTGGGGCGCTATGATCTTGCGGAGAAGCGGAAATTGGAGTTACAGGCGCGTATGCGTGTTCTGGAAACGACCGATATGGCGCTGATTGTTTCGCCGGGCCAGAACGAAATCCAGCAGATGCAAAAGCTGGGGCTCGACATTGAGCCGCACCGCAAGCGCATGGTGGAATCACAGCCGGGGCTTGATGAAAAGTTCAAGGATTCGGAAGATCCCCTGCGGATCGTATTTCTTTGCGCAATGTGGCTGACCGGTTTCGACGCACCGAGTTGCTCGACAGTCTATCTCGACAAGCCGATGCGGAACCACACGCTGATGCAGACCATCGCCCGAGCCAACCGTGTTTTTCCCGGCAAGCATAGCGGCATGATCGTCGATTACGCCAACGTGTTCGCCTCGCTTGAAAAGGCGTTGGCGATCTATGGCGCAGGGAAGGGCGGTGCCAATCCAGTGAAGGACAAGGCGCTGCTCGTCGAAGAGTTGCGCAAGGCGATTGATGCAGCTACAGTTTTCTGTGCCAGTCATCAGGTGAGTCTTTCCGACATCGAGCAGCTCACCTCCGGAAGCATGGAGCGGTTAAAGCTGATTGGCGATGCGATCAACGCTCTGATTTCACCAGACCCTCTGCGGCGCGATTTCTTCAGCCACGAGCGCATCGTGACCACGCTTTACGGCGCAGTAAAACCCGATCCGGCAGCGCTGGAGTTCGCCAGCCGAGTTGCCTGCCTGACGACGCTGGGTGAGGCTATCCGTGCAAAGCTGTATCCGAACCCTCCCGACATTTCGCAGGTGATGAAGGCGATCAACGGCCTGCTCGACGAATCCATCACCGGCCACGAAATCCGCGATTCCGGACCGCCCGTGCTCGACCTCTCCAAGATCAACTTCGAGGCTCTGACCTCACGGTTCAAACAATCGAAGCACAAAAACACCGACCTCGAAATGCTCAAGGTCGCGATTCGCGCCCAACTGGAAAAGATGATCCAGCTTAACCGAACAAGGGCCGATTTCGCCGAGAAATTCGAAAAGCTGATCGAAAACTACAACGCCGGAAGCCGAAGCATCGAAGACCTTTTCCAGGAACTGCTGAACCTCTCCAACAGCCTGAACAACGAAGAGCAACGCCATGTACGTGAAAACATGAGTGAAGAGGAACTAGTCATCCTCGATATCCTAACCCGCCCAGCCCCGGAACTGAGCACAGAGGAACGCGCTGAAGTAAAGAAAGTCGCCCGTGAACTGCTCATCAAACTCAAGGGTATGCTGGTACTGAACTGGCGACAAAAATCAACAGCCCGCTCACAGTTAAAGATGACCATCGAAGACACCCTCGACCTCGGCCTCCCCCGAGCCTTCACGCCAGAACTCTACAAGCAGAAGTGCTCAGCGGTGTTTGAACATGTGTATGAATCCTACCCCGAGCGTGATGCTGGGGTGTACGTTAAGGTGGGATAATTTGTACAAAAAGTGAAATAATTTTATGGCGTGTTTAAGTTGATTTTTTTATGTCTTTATTGATGCAAGATCGGGAGGAATAACCAAGCAATATCTCGCATTAAACGCTGATTTTTTTATTATTAAATTGAGATGTGTAATGAAAAAATTATTTTTTTTTCTTTTTTTCTTTTTTTGTTCAATATCAATTTTTGCCGACAACAAAGTTGATTCAATAAAAATTTATTCTGAATATAAACTTCAGAGGTTACCTGTAAATAATTTAAAGCAAGATAGTTTAACTCGTTCTAATTGTTTTTGTAATCAATTTACACAACAAGAGCATGCGGAATTCAATAATATGATTGACCTAATAATAAAGGCGGCTCCATCTATTATTGCTATTATTGGTTTTTGTGTGGGTTTAAGTCAGTATATTAAAGCCCAGCATTGGAAGCGGGCGGAATTCGCTTCAAAAGAACTTGATAAGCTTAACTCAGATCACTTGCTTTCAATGGCTTGTACTCTGCTAGATTGGGATGGTAGGACTTTTGCTGTACCAGACTCATACAAATACAAAGCAGAAGAGCCCAGTTTTATACATAACTGGGCTGAACTTGAAAAGGCAATGGTTTCTGATATAAGACCAGTCGATGCTCCTGGTTTTACTTGGAAGGAAGTACTTTATAGAGATATTTTTGATCATTATTTTAACTATTTAGATTTAATAAATCACTATATTGAGATTAAACTAATAAAAATTAATGATGTGAAGACATTGCGATATTGGTTGATTCAGATTGCTGGTTCGCCATTGGCTAATGAAAAACCAATATTTCAAGATTATATAATAAAATTTGGCTATGAAGGCATCAATAGACTAAGTAATAAACTAGGGGTAGCCTTAAAAAAGTGAATATATATATGCCGATTTGGTCTTTTGGGAGGTGTTACTACCACTCCAATAAAATTAGTATGCAAGTAAAATGAAAAATGACAAAGAGAGGCTTGAAGCCGCCAAGTGGATTTTCGAAAGAACCATTGGGTGGATCGCTACAGCAGATGTTAAGTTGGGTGTCGCGGTAACCATTGATACCGCTTTGGTTGGCGGGCTAGTAGCAGCGGTTCTCGCTTCAGACGCTCAATCAAGAAGCGCTTGGGCATATATGGCGATTATTAGTGCATCTGGAGGCCTTGTCTTTGCTTTATTTTGCGCAGCAATGGCCGCAATACCGCGAATGCAAGGTCCAGTCAGTTCAATGATTTATTTTGCAAGAATCTCTGAAAAATCAGAAGCAGACTATGTCGCAGATTTTTCAAGGTTAACTGATTCACAGCTTCTAAACGATCTAACTACCCAGATACATCGAAATTCACAAATAGCAACCGCAAAGCACCAATGGGTCAGGAAAAGCCTAATTTGGTCATTTATGGCGATTACCCCGTGGATAACAGCGGTAGCGCAACTCGTAAAATCTTAAGGGAGCACTAATGAGCCTAAAGGACGACTTGATTGCGGAAGTTAAATCCACATTCTCAAGTGTATGGGAAGAACAAACGACAACTTCCGTACCAGCCCCTGAGAATCTTAGGTTAAATGCAAATCATGCCAAAGACCTTGAAACAGCTACCGTACTTTATGCCGACCTAGATGCATCAACCAACATGGTTGATGGGTATAGCTGGCCGTTTAGTGCGGAAGTTTATAAAACATATTTACGCTGTGCAGGTCAGATTATTCGTAGTGAAGGAGGCACAATAACCTCTTACGACGGTGACCGAATTATGGCCATCTATACTGGAGGGTCTAAAAACACTTCTGCGGTTAGAGCGGCACTTAAGATAAACTGGGCGGTTCATAATATAATACGGCCAGCATTAAAAAAATATTATTCAAGTACTCAATACGTTTTAAATCATGTTGTGGGTGTGGATACAAGTCAGTTACGTGCTGCGAGAATAGGAGTTAAAGGTGATAATGACATAGTATGGATTGGTCGGGCAGCAAACCATGCGGCGAAACTCACTACTCTTTCACAGAAACCACTATGGATAACAAAAGCAGTTTATGATAAAATTAACGAAGAAGTAAAAATATCGAATGGCGCACAGATGTGGGAGAAACGACTATGGACATCCATGAATAATGCTGAAATTTATTGCTCAACCTATACCTATATATTGAAATAACTTCATAGCAAAACGCTAAATTATACAAATAAGCTTATTAATATTTTTCAATATTCACCAATCTAACTAGCGGTTTAATTTATTTCGGGACAAAGGTAATTTGATAAATGCAGGTTACTGATATTATCGCTTTAGTTAATTCCCTTAATCACTCTCGTGCCCTAAGCCTCTCTCAAGTTTCACAGAAACCGGAGTGCAAAAGCCCAGGTCGAACAGAGTGATGCCCAGTTGCAGGAAACAACCAATCAGATTCTGACTGAGGTGGTGAAGGCGCATGCTGATGCGCTGACATCGTTGGGAATACTCAGGGCCACCGACCGGCTTATGGAGGCGGCGACACAGGGTCTGCACTCCTCTTTGCGCCGGTATGAACGGCATGCAGCCGATATTCTCGAAGTTCTCAACAGCCAGTCGTCACTGGCTGACGCTGAGCAGGAGCGGATTCGTGCAGTAGCAGAGTGGCGTTCGGCGCGCCTGAGATTGCTGGCCAATTCCGGACTCCTGGGTATGGCTGATTTTATGCAGGAGCGGCAGTGAGGGCAGGGAAGGGCTGGAATGGTGGGAATCTAGGAAATGGACGTGATGGACTGGATGGACGAAAAAGGGGCGCCGGGTGCGTTGTGGTAATCTGGTTGTTCAGGGGCTGTTTCGTTTTCTCAGCGAGCGGATTCGGTAGAGCTTTTCGGTGAATCCCCCTACTGATTCGAACGACTTTGCGAGGGTGTCGATCTGGCGATCGAGAAGGCTGTTGGCTACAGCGACGAGTGTGAGCGCAGCATTAGCCGCAATTTCCTGCACAGAGGTTTTTAAAGAGTTTCGATCGTTCTGTCCATTCAGTCCATTACGTCCATGCCGTCCATCACGTCCATCTTCTTCATGCAATTCCCACAGCCCCCGCTCGAACTCCTCCTTTACCCATCGGGCAACTTCATCGGCACTTGAACATCGTTTTGCGATAAGGCTTTTCCTGCGAGGGTCGTTGTGTTTCCACATGGCAAGGTTCCTCTGGCGCAGGAAATCTTCAAAGTCGAGGCGGAGCTCTTCAAGGCTTGCCCTGGCAACACCGGTCAGTTTGAGTTCCGTTTTTTTGGAGGTCGCCGAAGCCTGGCTTCCTTCAGCGATATTCTGGACGCCTGAACGGGCAGCCTGTACCATCTGGTCATGGGTGCGGCTGCGCTTGTCGACAAAACGGTTGCAGAAGCGGACGGTCACATCGTAAACCAGCTGTGCAACCTGAAATGCCTTCAGGTTTCTGTATCCTCCGTGCCTGGGGATAAGGGGCTCTATGCTCATAAACTGCTGCGAAGGGGTTAGGGGTAATCGCAACAAGGGAAATTAAGAAAATGGACGGAATGTAGGAAGTGTAAGAAATGGACCTGATGGACCGATCAAAGGTTCTTCTCTTTGTCCATTCCGTCCATTCCGTCCATTCCGTCCATCCAGTCCATTACGTCCATTCTTACACTTTCCTTCTCTCTTTTCACACTTCACGCTTCCAGGATCGTGTTGATTGAGCCGGTGACCTCCTGGTCCATCGATCGGATCTGGTTGTTCAGTTCGTGGAGGCGGGTGAAGAGTTTTTTCTCTTCGGACTTTTCCGGGCCGCCGGCGAGCCTTGAGAGCAGGGCCTGCTTTTCTTTCTGCAGAGGTTCGAGGACGATGGTTTTGACGGCGATGAGGAAGTGGGAGAGGCAGCGCCGGGCATGTTGGGCGGTTTCGGTCGGGTTTGGCCGGGAGGTTTCGCTGACCGGCAGCCTGAAGAGGATGTCGAGGGCCAGGTCGCGGGCTTCGGGAAGTTCGATGGAGCTGATTTCAGCTGCGATGTCGATGTGGGCATCCTTGTCTCCGGAGATGGCGCGGTAACGGGTGACCAGATGGTTGAATATGGCCTGTGCGGGGTGGTTCGACAGGCGAAACATCTGTTCGTGCGATGCGGCGAAGGCCAGTACTTCGTTACCGTAGAAGGTGCTTTCGAGGAGTGCTTCCAGGAATGTCCGTTCAGACACGGAGAGAGGGGTGCTCTGCACAGGAGGGGCAGGTCGCTCTTCCTCCTTTTCAGACTGATGATCTTTTCCATGCCCCGGAGCGGCATTGCCGGAGGCCATGACCTTCTGGAGCGTTTTGCGGCTGATGTCGAGTTTTTTCGAGAGCTCTTCGATGTATAACTCTTTCTGGACGGGATCGGTAATCAGTGCGATGCTTCTTGTCATTGCTGAAACTGCTTTTGATGCAAGATCCGGGCTCTCCATGAAACCGGCGTCACGATAGCATCGGATCTGGAAATCCTGGAAAGAGCACCTTTCGCTCTCCAGAACCTTCAGGAACTCCTCTTTTCCACGTGTCCGGATGAAGCTGTCGGGGTCTTCAGCTCCGGGCAGCATGACCACCCATGGAGTCAAGCCTTCGGAGAGCAGGATGTCGATGCCGGC
>Ga0326729_1000115_pt1 | contig 22076 bp, 22 predicted proteins | sample MHFSIPfraction_2_FD_207744 | JGI IMG/M metagenome (GOLD analysis project Ga0326729, IMG submission 207744) | Lab enriched peat soil microbial communities from Michigan Hollow, Ithaca, NY, United States - MHF6AY SIP fraction | ecosystem: Environmental > Terrestrial > Soil > Wetlands > Peat...
AAGGCTCCTGAACAGGAAAGAGCTTTTCGAGCGCTGGGCGACAGCTTATCCCGACGCATTAAAGCCAAAACTCCTGCTGGGACGATTCCATGGTGACAGATACTGGTGGAAGGACCTCCAATTGGACGCTACCGTTGCACAATGGGGTGGAGAGGTTGCCGCTGCGAAGCTGACCGGCTACTTGAAACCGGGAACCGTGACGCTTTATGCGGACAAAAAAAAGCTGGCCGAACTGGTTATCAATAACCGGCTAAAAAAGGATCCCGAGGGCGATGTTGAAATCCTCAATCGCTTCTGGCAAACAGATCAAGACTTCGATGAAGGCGACACCGTGCACCCTTTTCTGATTTATGCCGATCTAGTCGCCTTGGGCGACCCACGAACCATGGAAACCGCGAAGATTCTCTATGAACAACATCTTGAGAGATATTTCCGGCAAGATTGACCCGGAAATCATAACAATACTGAGGAACATCACGGACGTTGCCAATGAGCTGGGCATTCCTTTTTTCGTTGTGTGAGCTTTCGCTCGCGACGTAATGTTCGAGCATATCCATGGCATTCCTACTGCGCGAGCAACGAGAGATATCGATATCGGCGTCGAGGTCGCCAGTTGGGAAGCGTTCGAAGTCCTTACAGGCACGTTGGTTACTCGGGAACATTTCATGGCCACCCGACAGCCCCACCGCTTCAAAGCCAAGCCATCGCTGACTCTCGTCGACATAGTACCTTATGGGGCCATCAGCGACGAGACAATGCAGATCAGTTGGCCCCCAGATCATGAGCGAGTCATGAGTATGCTGTACAAGATATCCTGGCCAGAGAATCTGATGAGAATGGTACACTCAGGCTGATTACCGATATGACCAGAGGGGTATCACTGCAGAACCGTCAGTTTGAGCATGCATTGCAACTCTTGAAAAAACTTTTGCAAGGAATGCAAGGATAAATAAATCATTACAACAGCGCGGCGACATGAAATCGCCACTCTCTCTTTGTAGAGAAAGCGCAATTCCGATAAAATACAACAAAATATAGTTTTAAGCCACCATCCAGATTTAAGCCCGTCGCATATGCGTCGCAAAACTTTCATCAAAATCGATGAAAAATAATCTGTCGTCATCACGAAAACTGAATAAAACATAATCCACCACCCCACACCGCCGAAACCATATATCCCCCCTGCACATCACTCGCCCAAAATTCTTCTACCAGCATCAGTCAGCCGGTATTTCTGGGTCGGACTCTGAGGCGAATTGGGCTGCGTCATCTCCACCCACCCTCCTGCAAGAGCAGGATCAAGATAGCGCTCCCGAAAATTTGCCTGGCTTTTCAGATTCAGCATGCTCTGTACTTCGCTTCTGGAAAGCGGGGCATTCACCAGGACGCTGAGAAACGCTGCTACTTCACCTGTCACTTCACCTGTCACTTCACCTGTCACTTCACCTGTCACTTCACCCTGAATGGAACCCATAAATTGGTTCAATGAACCTGTTGGTTCTGTTTGACGAACCGATTTTGGGTGAACCGGGAAGCGTACCAGGAAATAGTTCCGATCCTCGTCGGTCTCGAACTCGGGGCGGGGTGACCCATTCAGCTTTATTGCACGCAGGATTTTGGGAATTCCAGTCGAGCGGCCCTCTGTTAAGTCCAGCTCTTTAAAAAACTCCCCGATCCGCCGGTTAAGATAGCGTCGGCTAACAGCTTTACCTGCAATAAGATCTTTCATATTCACGGACCGATCCGGACCGGGATAGCTCAACACGATCAGTTCGTCAGGCGTGATACGAACTTCGATGGGCTCGCGGTCTTGATATGAGCGATACTGACCCGTTGAGCCAACTCCCTGAAATAGTCCCGAGACCAGATTTTCAAAGCATCCATATCCTTCACAAATCGCGCGACATCGCTCACTGCTGAAGCAACGTCAAGCGCATCGATCCGGCGCTCAAGCAAATTGCGGAATTCCTGCTCTGAAATGTTCTCTTCCTGCAGATGACCGCTTTGTTTCGCGCGATCGGTAAAGTGGGTCAAGTTCATCGGGATACCGTTCCTGACATACCATTCGAAGTCGAACCAGTCCCGTCCCTTCACCCTGGTTTTCCAATTCCTGAAAAGCAACGCATGCATTTTGCCGGCAAACAGGTCAGGTAGACTGAAACATTTGACATAGAATGAAAACGGCTGCAACAGGAGCTTCTCCTCAGTCGTAAAACCCAAGGGAGGCAGAGTGTCGACTTCGAACTTGATCTTGACTGTTTTGCCTGCATGCACTGCAAGGCTGAAAATACGGGTGTCACTTTTCAGGAATGCCGACTCTATGCCGGTGCGGACAGTTTTCTGCTTTACCGAAATCTCGACATCAAGACCCAAGGATAAAAACTCATCCCTGAGCGCCTTGAAGTACGGATCAAGGGAAAAATCCGGGTCAGGGGCCAGAAGCGAAAAATCAAGATCCTCAGAAAATCTGGGCAAACCGTAAAAAATCCTCAGACAGGTTCCTCCGTAAAATGCAGCCTTGTCAAAGAAGCCTCCTCGATACAATCCAGCAAGCGCGACTTCTTGAATCACTTCACGCAACCCGTTGCTCGCCCCTTCAGCGGTCGTCGTATCATACTTCTCCAGCATTTGCAGCAACACGCTCATGAATCTCCTCCTCGCCGACTGGTGACAACCTGCAATAACGCCTTTACCATATCGCTCTTCGGCCCTGCCGCCATGCATGCCCTGATCACTTCCGGATCGAAGCGGTCCAACGAATCCTCATCCACACGCAGGTCATCAAACAACAACTCCCGCATACCACGCACAGTCCGGACGTTCAGATTCCTCGTAAACAGCAGCTTGTCACAAAGCGCCTTTTCAGGGGAAGCCATCAGATAACCCGTATGGTCGGCATTCTCCACTCTGTCAATGCCGATGGCATACAATTCCAAAGGGGAATGGGTGTAGGAAAACCTGCCGAGAGGCAGATCGAACATCTTTCCTCGCTTGGTCGTCATCGAGGTAACCTCGACCACCACTTCAGGAATGATGCCATAATGATGCAAGGCAGAATCCATCGAGACGTATGAAGGACCGTAAAGCAGGTTGGCAACCAAGGGGAGTGAGATGGGAATGCCGGTAATTTCAGGCGAAACGACATAGGTCCCCTTCTTGATGGGCTTAAGCAACCCATCGTCGACCATACGGGCGATCTTGTCGTTTGGAGATCGGTATTCTCCAAGGATCGAGAGCAAATTGCCATGACTCAACGGCACACCACCGAATTGCCTGAGCCTCTTCTCAAGTCGAGTATCCATATTTTGCGCAGATAATCGCATATTTATCGATTATCCATGCAAAATAGAACACAGTAGCGTCAAGCCCAAATCAAATTTTCAATGGGCAAGTGGAACAGTTCTATGGACCCCTGCTTTTTCTACAGCCAATGTTCTATCAAATCTTTGACCCGGTCTCGAACTAAAGACGCTCATGCACGTTCCCAATTCAGCTTAAATTCGTCCATTTCCAATCCACTCAGCCAGATCCATTTCCGAAGGTCTGCCGATGAGCGAGCTTATGGAATTGCACCGGCACGGTTTTTCAACATGCTTTCCTGAAGCATGAGCATGCTTTTCTGGCTTACCCGGATAAAACCACGTTGAGGCCTGTCGAGGTCCATGATCAGGCCGATCACTGAAGCGATAAGCAGCGCCATCATGAAGGTTGCAAGATAATGGCGCCATCCTGCGAGGCTGCAGCTGTAACTTGTCAGACCCATGGAAAGAAGTCCGACACTCCACAACATCAGGATGACGGGCTCCGGAACATGATTGTCGAGTGCGATGAGCCGCTTCGCATGCAGGTCGATCACTTCATTCAGCGACTGAATGAAGAGGCCTGTCGCCACCGATCTCGGCTGGAGCGACTCCACGCCCCGGGCGACCGACCATAGCTGATTGTGCAGCTTTTCAGCCTTCTCGTTTGCCGCTTGAAGCGTCGACCTGCTGGTTTCATCTCCCCCTGATTCGGAAAGGGCGACTCGTATACCCACATATTCCCTGAGCAGCTCAATCGCTTGCGATGCATATGGGGCCGGCAGCAACCCGGCCCGCAGATACGTTGTACCGATGGCATTGGCTTCTTCGAGAATCAGTTGCTTGCGCAGATCGTAACGGGAAACGGTCATTGAAAAGGTAAACCCGAGCAGAAGGGCCAGAAGGCCAAGAAGAGAGCCTTGAAGAGCCGAGACCTGGGACTTCACGTCATCGCTGACAAGCTCGCGTTTCCGGCGGCCGGCAAGGCTCCCCGACAACGATGACACCATCAGGAGAGCAATAAGTATCAGGAAAAGTTGCAAACCCGATACCCGGTAAAGCAACTCTTCGTTCAAATCAACCTCCCCGAACCAGTTGAACCCTTACAAGAAAAATCATGCCCGGTGTTGCCCCTGTTCCTGCTCTCCTTGTCGAATAGACCGGGATTCGATCCGCACAAAATGAACGTCAGCTTTACGATTCGACTGCAGTTACCGTTTTTCATCTCGCCATCCTCTTGTTTATGGGTTCAAATCATCCGCCGATAGTTATTCCCGGCGGGGCGACCTTCTGATCGGTCTCGGTGAGCGACAGCAGGATCATCAGCAAGGCGAAGTTGCGCTTTGCATTGATATCCGTGTTGTCAATCCAGAACCAGTGATTCTGGTATCGAATCGCCGTAAAAGCATCCTGCGGCTTTTCGCTGCCTGAAAAAATCCGGGTTTGCATCCAGTCGAGCCCGGAATACTGAACGGACGCCTTGACCCGTTTCTCTGCCACATGCTGTTCCGGGACATTGATCGTCGAGGCCATATCAAGCATAATCTCAAGCATTGATCGCGTCTGGAGGGCGATCTCGTCGTTTCTTCTGGCAAGCGCGCCGAACACTACCCGGTATGTGCTGATACCCGGCTTTACCTTGAGTACGCTTTTGATGGTTTCGGTTTCGTTGCGGAACCGCTCTTTAACCGCCACATCGGAGATCACCAGGACGACGGCTTCCTTGTTATTAACTTTATCAAGACGAATATCGGTGGCTCCGGCCAGCTGCAAGGTCCGTAAGGCCTGGAGCAGGCGGATAAAATCCGGTTGATCGACGCCGGAGTTGTTCACGCCATTGACTGTCTTTACCGAAAGGGAGAAAATCATGTCGATCGGCCAACCGCTCTGGATGAGGCTCACGACGGCCGCAGGCGGTATGGGGGTCAGCAGATTCTTGATGAATTTCTGCCCGGAGAGCGGCATGAACGTGATCGTCGGCTTATCCGAAAATTTCGAATAGCCGCCCACGCCGCCATTGTTTCCCGGAACGATCGAGTACCATCGATAATCGGCATTGACCTGATTTTCCAGACCATACTGGCTGATGATGGATACCACGTCAAGAAACGTCGGGGGATCAAGGTATCGCAGTTTGACGATGTTCAGCAGCATCTGTTTTTTCCATGATTCGGAAAGATCCTGTATGTAATCGACCCTGTCGGCCGCCATCCTTGAAGGACCGAGGGACACGCACCCTGAAAGACTGAGCGTGAAGATGCATATCGTAAAAGCCGGCTTCATTCCCTTGATTGACATAGTTGACACCATCCTTTACCAGATACGTTGCAAAGTCCGTTGGAGAGTGAAAAACTCAAACAATACTCCTGCAAAAAACACACTTCCGGGAAACGGCAATACTATGCTCGTGCATATCCCCATTTCCCAAGGCATGCCCGCTCTATCTCCGCACAATTACAACCGTAAGCTTCCCGGCCGAGGTCACGGAACCGAACGCCCGCATGCCCTCGCGCCACGCGGTCTCGCCCATCCGCATGATCTGCGTGAAATAGACCTCGGTCGCCCGGTTGAGCGTCTGCAAATCGCGCAGGCGCTTCGCTCTGTCGTCGGCCGGATAGCCGTTCTTGAACTCGAACTCGCCGACGCGAGTCTTCAGCGATACGGTGTTCAGCCAACCGTGTGGTTCCGCTCCGTTCTGCTCACTCATGATTTCTCTCCTTTCCAAACCTCTGTTAATCTTTATTCGGCGGGGTGAACATGGCTTTGTCTTCCCCGATCTCCTCGGCGATCAGCGTATTGAGTTTTTGGTTCATGGCCGACAGCAATTTTTCGTCGTACTTGGGATGGGCCGGATTGGCCAGGTTGTCCATTTCCTCGGGGTCCGACTGCAGGTCGTAGAGGGCGACATCGTTGTCCGCCAGAAGCTGTTGGACTTCTTCCGGCAGGTTGTAGTTACCCATCCCGAAGTAGCGGACCAGCTTGTAACGGCCGTCGAAAACGCCGCGGAACAACTCGCGTTTCTCGAGGTTCGGCAGGCCAATCTCGTTGACGAGGCCTTTGAACGCCTCCGAGCCGCGATGAAACTCCTGGCCGGCCTGGTGGGCGACCATGTCGAACACCTTGACGGCGTTGCGGCTAAACCATTCCGCGTCGATGGTGGCGATCATATCGTAGGTCAGCAGGCTCCCCTTGCCGGGTTTGGCACTGCTGCCGCGGGGCCCGACAGAAGCGGGATCGCGCACCACGCCCGAGAGGTCATGGCCTTTCAGGAGCGGGTAGCGGTTCCGCAGTTCGGCCTCCGACAGGCCGGCAAACGCCAGGATCGTGGGCGCAAGATCGAGATGGGAACCCACCGCATCCGTACGGCTTCCGCCGGGGTGGCGGGGATCGGCGATCACCAGCGGCACGTTGACGGATTCCTGGAACGCCACGCTGCCCTTCTGGCGCAGGTGATGGGCGCCGCCCTGCTCGCCGTGATCCGCCGTGAAAATGACGATCGTGTTGTCGGCCTGACCGCTCGCTTCCAGCGCATCCAGCACCGCTCCTATGTGCCGGTCCACGTCGAGATGGCAGTTGAGGTAGTAGTTGACGTGGTTGTGCCACATGTCCCGGCGCTCCATCGGTATCTGGCCATAGTACACGTCGCACAGGTGCATGTAACTGCGGACGGCAGGCGGCTGCCCCTCCAGGTCGTCAAAGAAGGAGGCCGGCAAGGTGGTCAACCATTTCTGGCGGTACAGCGGCGTATCCGGCGCGCTGAAGATCGGGAACATGCTCTCGGCCTGTACGGTCCCCGTTCCGTCGGTATCATAGAACATCACATCGTGAGGGTTGACGAAGTTCACGGTCATGAACCAGGGTTTCGCGGCGGCGACTTCAGGAGCGCGCTTCGCAAGCCATTCGACGGCCTCATCTGCAATCTTCGAATCTTTTTGAACCCCATCCATCGGCCCGCCTTGCACATCGCCCCAATCCTGGTACTCGGAGAAGCCGTAGGGCTCCATCGCTTCACGGGAACCCTTCGCCGGAAACTCGGAGAGGTGCCACTTGCCTTTAAAGGCGGTGTGGTAGCCCAGATCGCGCAGCATATGGCCGATGGTGGGCAAGGTTTTCGGATCGGCCTTCATGTCGTCGATCCAGGCGAAGTTGGTGTTGTCGAACATGCGGGTGTGCGAAGTATGCTGGCCCGTCAGCATCACCGAGCGGGACGGCGTGCACACGGTGGTGGTGCAATGGTGATGGTTGAACGTGACCCCGCGGGAGCGAATGCGGTCCCGGCTGGGTAAGGCGAATTCCGCCGGCATGGGCTGGTGGGCATATTCCTGATCGGTCACGATCATCAGGATGTTGGGTTTCTTGTTCATCATTCTTTTTCCTCCGTGGTTTGTATTCCTGTTTTACGTGGATTGGATTGCGTACTCATCGCGGCATGGCGAGCGCCTCCTCCGGCTTCCGGATAATGATCTCGTCCGCATAGCGCCCGCTCTTCAGCAGGTCCGCCATTTCCCGCATGTGCCGCTCCGTGTGCGCGAAGAACGCTTTCAACCCCGCGCACACAAAGCCAATTCAGCGCCGACTCGCCGTCCGGCGTCTTCAAAACGCGGTTCTTCGGGCACTTGCCTTGGCAGGTAAAGAGCCACTTGCACTCCCGGCACTCGCGCGACAGCGCGGCCGACTTGGCCTGCCCGAAGGCGCGCTGCTTCTCGCTCACTGATAAGAAATCGCTTTTCAGGCGGCATGGGCACGCACCTCTTGTAACCGGCATGACTGATCGCTTTCATGGGTGAGCAGGTATCAAAGTTGGGAATGAGATGGCAGGAGTTTTCTTCATATCAGTTTCTCCGAGACCGAACGTTGAAGTTCAGGGGAAAGCGGAATGCCGCGAAGCGGCATCCGCCTGCTTCACCAATGCTAACTTCCCAGAATGTTGATCGCGCGCGAAGCAACAACCACGATCGTCACCAGCGAGATGGAGCTTTCGAGCATCATCAGCATCTTGGCCCTCCTAGTCAACGGAAGCACGTCGGTGGGGCTGAACGCCGTTGAGGTGTTGAATCCCAGGGACAAATAGTCCAGAAACGTCGGGCACCAATCCATCGGAAAGTCTTCGGGCGAGGCTCCGCCCTGGGGAAAAAGCCAGTCCGGTTTCACTCTTGTGCCGTCCGTACGGGCCTGAGGGCCGCCACGGTCCATCTGCCAGTAAAGAAGCGAGAACGCAAGCACGTTGGTGACCCAAACCGCGATGCTGGAGGTCAGAAGCTGCACTCCGCTGATCCCGCTCGAACGGCTGATCATGGCCGTGATCAGGTTTGCCTGGCTCACGATGCTTCCAACCAGCGTAACGACGAAGAAGAGCAGCGTAAAGAGACGCTCGATCCGTAGCCATAACGGCTTGCCGGGCACAAATCCGCAAACTGCTGCCGGCACGATCACCAGGGTTCCGAGTACGAATGGAAACCATACAGGAAAAATGCGAATTCGCCCGGGCATCGCCGTCAACAGCACGATTACCGAAAGAATCGCCAGCACGACAGGCCAACGCGCCTCGACAGGTCTGGCAGAGGCCGGCTCAGTCATAGCTCCTGAATCTCTCATTGTTTCTCCCGGTTATCGGAGATCAAGCGCCGGCAACACCCCCTCGTGCTGCCAGCCTTGAACCTGTTTATTGCCGTGCCATGGCCATGCGGATCGCATCCGCGGGATCGATCAGGTGATCCAGATCTTCAGCCGCTTCGGCGATAGCGAGCTGCACCCCCTTGACCTTGCCGTTGAAGGAGTTGCCCTTCGGACCATACTCCGGAGAGACCGAAGCACCTGAGTCCTCACCGATGTCGCAGCCGTCATCGGCTGAAAAGATCATCGCCAGGGTAGCTCCGATCTCCCCTTCGCCGACCTTGACTCCATCGGTATACAGGCTCACCTTGCCGCCTTTGCCAAGGCCGCCCCCTGCATACTTGAACTCCATGCGCACCTGGTGCTCGCCCGAGGGGATCGGAGTGTCCGACCCGACCAGGAAATGCTTGAAGCCGCCCCAGTTGTAGCAGTACCTGAGGCGACCATCCCTGGCGTAGAGAACCCATCCGCCGATGTTGGCGCCCTGGGAGATGATCACCCCCTCCGCCCCCTCATCCGGTACCACGATCTCTGCGGTTACCGAGTGAGATTTGTTCTTGATGTTCAGGACGCAGTTTTCCGACAGGCGTCCCATGCCTCCGAAGAGCAGCTGGCTTTTACCCTTGATGAGCACCGGGCGGCCTGCCGTGTCCGGGTTGATCTTCTCCAGCATCCGGTCGTCAAGCGGCAGCACCTTGTACCGGGTAGCCTCGATAATCCAGAGACGCTGCAGCTCATGGAGCTTCTGCGGCATCTGTGCAGACAGGTCGTTCGCCTGGCTCCAGTCCTGGCTGCCGTCGTAAAGCTCCCATATATCCTGGTCGAGCGGAGGTTTCTCGGCCATTATCCAGGGTGTATAGTGCTTGGTCACGGCGCTCCACCCCTTATGATAAAGGCCACGGTTGCCAAGGACCTCGAAGTATTGCGTCTCGTGCCGCTCAGCCGCATTGGCGTCGTTGAAGGAGAACAGCATGCTGACGCCTTCGATCGGTTCCTGCTGGATTCCGTCGACCGAGACCGGCTCTGGAATCCCCGCCGCCTCGAGAATGGTCGGAGCCACGTCGATGACATGCGAGAACTGCGAGCGGATTTCCCCCTTCGCTCTGATCCCTTTCGGCCAGTGCACGATGGTGCCGTTGCGGGTTCCGCCCCAGTGCGAGGCCACTTGCTTGGTCCACTGGTAAGGGGTATTCAGGGCATGCGCCCAACCTACGGCGTAATGATTGTAGGATTCAGGCCCGCCGAGATTGTCGATCCTTTCGATAAGGTACTCGGGCGTTTCAAGCGACTGCAGACCGTTAAAGTAGCTCATCTCGTTGTAGCAACCGTAGATCGAGCCCTCGGCGGAGGCACCGTTGTCACCGATGATGTAATAGACGAGCGTGTTATCCATGATGCCGAGTTTTTCAAGCGTATCGAAAAGACGCCCGATGTGATGGTCGGTGTACTCCATAAAACCGGCATAGACCTCCATCTCCCGGCGCAACACCGGCTTGAACTCCTCTTGCATATCATCCCAGGCCGGCACATCTTTGGGGCGTGGGGTGAGCAGGCACGCTTCCGGAATGACGCCCAGCCTCTTCTGCCTGTCGAAGGTCTCTTCCCGCAGCTTGTCCCATCCCTCATCGAACTTTCCCTTGTACCTGTCTGCCCACTCCTTCGGTACGTGGTGCGGGGCGTGGGTAGCGCCGGGCGCGAAATAGACGAAGAATGGCTTGTCAGGCACGAGAGCCTTCTGCTGCCCGATCCAGTTGATGGCCTTGTCGGTCATGTCCTCCATGAGGTGGTAACCCTCTTCGGGAGTCCTGTCGGGTTCGACCGGCGTTGTGCCTTCATAAAGCGTGGGATACCATTGGTTCGCCTCGCCGCCGATAAAGCCGTAGAAGTACTCGAAACCGCCTCCGCCCGTCGGCCAGGCGTCGAACGGACCGGCCGGGCTGGTCTGCCAGACAGGAACCTCGTGACACTTGCCGAACTGTGCCGTCGAGTAGCCGTTCAGTTTAAGTGTTTTGGCGAGCGGAGACATGGAGTTGGGCAGCACCGAAGAGTAGCCGGGCGCGCCGGTCGCAATCTCGGTAATGCCGGCCATGCCTGCGGAGTGGTGGTTTCGGCCGGTAAGCAACGCCTGCCGCGTAGCCGAGCAGATCGCCGTGGTATGAAAGCGGTTGTATTTCAGGCCGCCCGAAGCCAGTTTCTCCGCATTCAGCGTCTGGCATGGCCCACCGAAGGCGCTGGAAGAACCGAACCCGGCATCGTCGATGAGCACGATCAGGATGTTCGGTGCTCCCTCTGGCGGCCGCAGTTGCTCGATCGGACTCATCTTGCAGTCCGGGTCCTTCGCGTCATAGGCGATGAACCGGGGCCGGGTGGTGTTCGGCATCGGAAGATGGGAGCGATGTTTTTTGTCCTCGGCACTCATGTTATCCTCCTTGTTTCCTGTCATTTCAAACAGTCTCTTTTCATCAACATCTTCTGCCTTACTATCGACAAAAAGCCTTCGCAGAAATCGTCCTTAAGCGGGTGAAACCGATAATCAAGCCCCGGGACGCTGCAGGCCCAAATTTGTAAACTACCTGGTCGAGTCAACCCGCTTCCACCTGGGCCCCGGATCGTACGCGCTGGTTTCAGCAGCTGTTTTTGCAGTGCCTGGACCCAGGTCGCGCTGATAGACGATTCCGTCATGATTCATGATAAAGGTCATGATGCCGGAGTTGCCATACTCCGCAGGCCAGGCGATGACGGCAAACCCTCCGATCAGTTTCCCGTTGACCATGTAATCGAGTGCGCCCCCCGGCGCGCTGACTCCCTGACGGGTCAGCATGTGGAATCGGTAGCCGTAAAAAGGCCTGGATACCCCGGTAGTGGACTGGCCGGCTGTGTACCCCTCCTCTGCGGCCTGGGCTGCGAACTGACCGAGAGGGCTGGAAGGTTCATTCGGCCCGGTCGGCCAATACAGCCCGTTCCTGCTTCCCGGTTCGCTGATGAATCTTTTGGCATATTCATGCAAACCGCCGGCGCTACCGCTTCGCGAAAGGTATTCCCTCTGGGCATCGAGTACGGCAAGACATGACTGGATCGCGGAGATCTCGTTTCGGCCGATGCGGCGATTGAGGATCTCCTCTTTTCCCGCCACGGTGTCGAACCGCCATTTCCCGGAGGTACGGGTGATCGGAATCGGCATCGGCCAATCGTTTTTTCCGACAACAAGGGTCATCGATCCTTTTTTTCCTGCGACAAGCTGATGTTTTTCGTCATAAGCCTTAAGGAAGTTCTCGAACATGTTCCTGTCGGCAACCGCATCGCCGGAAAACATGATTTTTGCGGCCTCAGAGCCGAGAACGGTCATCACCTGATCGTTATCTCGAGCGCGAACGGCTGAAACAAGCGATTCCACAGCTTTATCAGCGGAGCCGAAAGTGGCCTGGGCAGCGTATGCCATTGCCGGCAACAACAACCAGAGCAGAAGGAGTAGCTCTGCGCCGATCATGGTAAAGCAGCTGCGGCGGACAATTGAGGCTTTTGAAAAATGGCTATGCCTGTTCATGGGTCATTTCTCCGGTTAAAAGTTATCGTCTTCCACCACTCCGGCCACCGCCGCCACCACGGGTACCACCACCGCCACCCATGCCGCCGCCACCTCCGGAGAACGAAGCGCGGCTGGATTGTCCTCTCTGGCTTTCAACACGAGCGGCAGACCCGCCACGGTCCATGCCTTCAAAAGCATTCTGTCTGCCTGCAGGTTGCGCTGCTGCGCTTGCGCCTGCACCAGGACGTGCGCCGACACCGGCCCCGCCTGCTCCTGCGCCGGGACGTGCGCCGACACCGGGCGCGCCTGCTCCTGCGCCGGGACGTGCGCCGACACCGGCTCCACCTGCACCAGCCTCGCCTCTGCCTCGATACGCCTCTCGCGCCTGGGATGCCTGGGGCGAAGTTGTCCGTCCAAACTGGCTGGCGGTTTTCTGGTCACGATAAGCGACACCCTGCCGATGTGCGGGATTGTGCTGGAACGATCCCTGACCGTTCCTGAAGGCGGCATTCCTGTTCTGAAATTCGGCGCTGTATCTCGACCGATTGATATTGGCGTTGATATTGGTGTTGCGGTTCACATTGACGTTCACATTGCCATGAGACCAATCGGAATGTCCCCAGGCATAACCCCATGCAGCCCCGATAGCTACGCCGGCCGTAAAAGCCAGGGCTCTGCCCGGGACATATCCGGGAGGATAGTACGGGTACGGAGGATAGGCAGCATAAGGCCAAGTACCATAGATAACCGCCGAGCTGTACGTCGGTATGTAGTATTCATTCGGATTGGCAGGCTGGATGATGATCACCTGCGTATCAGCTTCCTTTTGCACGACGACCGTCTGTTGAGGCGTCGTCTTGAGGTTCCCGGACGCGGCCGCCATGCGACGAAGTTTCTGAATGGTACCCATAACATCTTTCTGCTGGCCGATAAAGGCATCTCCTATCTTGACCGTCACCTCGAGGTTCGAGCTCATCATCGCAAGAACGCCGGAAAAATTGACCAGCGATTTGACGCTGGCATCCCAGTTCTTAGCCTCCAGTGCCTTGGTCAGGGCGCTTCCTTTCAGCCCCTTGTTCTCCTTGACCCACCGGTCTGCCTGCACTACTTCAAGCGGATAGGTTGAAGCCATAAGGATCTGGGAGAGCAAATCGTCCGGATAGAGGGCAATCGGAGCGAGCATCTGCTCGAGCTCTTCCTGCCTGAACGCCGGTTTGTCGTTGGTTGCTGCTTGGGCGGAACGCACCATCACCCCCATCAGGAGCAGCAATGCCAGCACGCCTGCCGCACTCCACCCCCTGATCGCGTCGAATGTCTTTTTCATGGTTCTGTCCGGTTCAGTATTTGGTTAATCGATGTACTCATCACTGCGAAACTCGTCCTTACTCATCACATCATTAAATCCTCGCGTCATGGCAGTGCTTGACCTTGAGCCCGCTACCGCAGGAACAGGGATCATTCCTTCCTTTGCGGACCTTTCCGACAGCGGGAACCGACATGACGTTTCCTGCCAGCCGACCGTTCCTGATCAGTTCCGCCATGATTTTCATTTTGGGACCGGCGTGTTCAAAAAACGACCGGTAACCCTGGCAGAGATAGTTCAAGCCGTCCTCTCCGTCGGGTGTTTCGATGAAACGGTTCCTGGGACACTCGCCATGGCAGGCAAAAATGAACTCGCACCTGCGGCAGTATCCGGGAAGGCGATCCCATTTGTCCCTGCCGAATTTCAACTGTTTTGGGGAGTCTGCAAGCACACTCATCGGTGTCTGCATGATATTGCCGAGCAGGTAACCCGGCTCGACGAAGTGATCGCAGGAGTAGAGATCTCCGTTGTGTTCGAGCGCCATTCCCCTACCGCAGGTACGCCAGAAAATGCAGACGGTTCCCGCCATGCCGAGCCATCCGGCCAATGCCCCGTCGAAGTTGAGCACGAACGTCCTGCCGACATCCCTGCCCACCCACTCGTCAAAGATCCCGATCAGGAATTTGCCCCACTGCTCGGGCCGAACAGAGCGCTCCGTAACCCGCGCCCCGGCCAGGATGTTGTCGTCGATACGTTCTACGACTGGTATGAACTGGATGTACCGTGACTTGACCGTGTCGCGGAAAAATCGGTAGACCGGAAGAGGATGAGAGGCGTTTCGGGAATTCACGGTGCAGAGAATGTTGAACTCGACCCTTTGATCCTGCAGCAGACGGACAGCCTTCATGACCCGGTCAAAGGTTCCATGCCCCCCCTTGTCTTTACGGAAAGCATCGTGAAGCTCTTTCGGACCGTCCATGCTCAAGCCCACCAGGAACTTGTTTTCCCGGAAAAAACGGCACCACACTTCATCAAGAAGGATGCCATTGGTCTGAAAGGTGTTTTCGACTACGGTACCGGGCTTCCGGTACTTTTTTTGCAACTCCACGGAACGCCGGAAGAAATCGATTCCCATGAGCGATGGCTCACCGCCCTGCCAGGCCACAGTTATCAGAGGCTCCCGGTGGGCTTCGAAAAGCTGCCTGATATAGGCCTCATGCACTTCATCCGTCATGCGAAAATCACTTTCCGGATAAAGCCTCATTTTCTTGAGGAAAAAGCAGTACGAACAGTCAAGATTGCACTGGGCGCCTGTCGGCTTGGCCATGACATGAAACGATGACGGCATCTTTCAACAAGTACGAACTCCGTGATGAGAGCACGGGATTCCGCATTGCGCGAAATCCCCCTTGACTGCCTCTGTACTCTTCCTGTATGTCTGGACTATGTCCTTATCAGGCCCTTAACTCATCAACCCTTCCGGCATGCCTGCCACTGCGGGTGCTGAGGTTGCCATACCTAAAACTTGATGACAGCACTCGCGCCGATCACATCTCCCAGAAAGCGGTCATTAGCGGCATATTCATGCAGGTAATGGAACTTCACGGCCGCATTCCACGGAACATAGGCAAGACCCAGTTGTCCGCCGAGAGCATGGACCTGGTCATGCACGCCGGGATTGATTGCATCCGCCCCGGCATCTTTGGTGAGCTGCCAGGAGTTATAGCCCATAAGACCGACTTCAAGCAGCAGCTTGTTGTCTTTATTGAGCGGGAGATATTGACTGACTCCCCAGTTCATAGTCATAACGTTCCCGGGCGTAAGGTCGAAATCCTTTTTCTTCCCATTTATTTCATATGTCAACGCAGTAGAGACCGCCGTAGCATGGTGTTCTCCGGCATACCATGTTGCCGCCCCCTGAATCTGATGCGTCCAGAACCCCAGGCCGATATTGTCTATGGCCTCCGCCTTGACAGGGCCGAGCTGCGGGAGTGTCACCGTTTCGACATTGTACCGCCCCACAGGGGCATAGAAACCGTAACCAATTGCGAAATCACAGTTTTTTTGCGACCATCCCAGCCAGATCGGCTGCACAAAGAGGTCTCCCACATCGAATTGCGAGCCTTGAACCGAACGGCCGGTCCCGGTCGTTCTGGAAAGTGACGCCCCGACGCTCGAGTTGGCAAAAGATGGGGAGATGTAGGCTCCGTATCTTGCCCCGAGCACTTTCCAGTCAGAGACCCAGATGACCGTCGGAGCAATCGCATACACGTTCACATCCACATTCAGGCCCAGAGGCACGCCATGCCCCGGACCGACGGTGATGGTGCTGATGGTGTTGCCGTTTTTGTCATTGAGTCGATTGGTCCAGTACCAGTAGTTGTAAACGTTGCCATAGATGCCCGGTTCAGGCATGGCAAAATCGCGAATGTTCAATACCCCGGGATTGTAATGACCGATCTCACCAGCCTGCGCTACCGGCATGCTGCAGATTCGTGCACACATGAGTGAACCGATCAGGACGCCGTACGAAACGGGCTTCGAAAAAAACGACCTGACGAATCTGCTCCTCTGTACTGATGCTCTTTTCATTTTTTGCCTCCGATACCATGTTGAGTGTTGACTTTGTGTTCCGGGTTTGCTCGGCATTCATCCCGTCACGAACATGACCAGTAACAGCATATATCATTCATTTCATGAACACCTTGGCAATCCTGTTAGACGGACCGCGCAAAAGAACATAGGGCACAATGGCCAATACGAACGCCACGATCAGCAGCTCTCCGGGATAAACCCAGCGAAACACGATCAGCTGATAGGCAAGGTCAAGTATGCACCCGATTACAAAAATCTTGCCGACATGCTTCCAGCCATCTTTCATGAGCTCGGCGCGATGCTCCGGGTTGGCAATGACCGCCCAGAAATAGGCCGGCTTGTCATTTTTGGCATCTTTGATTCCGTCAATGACAGCGAAAATGACCGCCATCAGCGGCTGAAATATGAAGCGAAAGTGGAGCGGTCCGTCGAGCCGTCCAAACAGGTTTCCAACCAATCTCTGCCATATCTCTTCCATGATGTCATACCGTTTTGTTTTTTGCCGGCTGCCAGGGCCAGCGGCCTTCGGTTTCCACCGTGATTGACCATCCAAGGAAAGATCGAACGATGATCAGCATGCCAAGCGTCCCTATCCCGTCAATCGTCGGCTCTATCGACACCGTCCTTATGATGTCGGCAGCGACAAGGAACTCAAGTCCCAGCAGCAACCCCTTTCCAACGTAAATCCTGAAAAGCTCGTAGGCATTTTCCAGCTTCTGTCCGAAATGCAGCAAGGTGCGCACAATTGCATGTCCAAATACAAATGCGATCACCCCCACGCCCAGAATCTCAAGAGAAAGCGCAATCCATTTAATGCTTGTTATTACTGCATGAGGTTCCATAGAACCGCCTTTCATCCATTAAAAAATCTCTGTATGGGTAAGAATCGTGATAAACAGGACCAGCCCTAAAAGACCTATCAGCATGCCTACGCTGAAGGTGAAATTGAACGGGCTGTAGTCTCTGTCAGACAATTTGTTCAAGCGTTTGAGCGTTTTGTAATAATCGATTGCGCCGATGACTACCGATGCTGTTCCAAGACCGATAAGCACAAGCCCCAGGCGCCGTGGATCCTGGGCCTTAAACAGGCCGATCTTGACCCCTGCAGTTACGCCCTGGAGAATTTTGTAGATGGTGAAACCGAAACTGATGAGGGACAACGCGGTCCTTACCCAGCCCATAAGCGTCCGCCCCGCAGCCATTACGGTTCTTTCGACCGCAAGATCGGTACGTTCACCAGACGGGTCCGTCTTTGTAGGTGTTTGCATCTCTTCCATCATCGGCCAACTCTCATGAGTCCGGCGCATGCACGAACCGGCAACACGCCAGAGACTATTCATTAAAAGAGCATTCCAACATTGCCAGTGGGGAAAATCACGTCCGTATGAGGGAGAAAACAGCACTACGACCACTAAAACACTGTCCTTTCCGGGAGATTGGCTCTCGAGCCCGAGAAAAACAGGTACTGAACTGAAAGAGGACCGGGTACAAAAAGGGGAAGACGGGGGTGGTGTACGACGAAGGGGATTCTACGGATGTTTTGTGTTCAAATGATGTCAACTTCCCTGCATGAAAAAAAGTTTCGGGAAAGTGCAAAAAGCCGGTTTTTTCAGTCCTGAGCGGCAAGCTGCACCTGCGCCCCCCCCATTGAAAGAATTTTGGGAAAATACTTTAGCCGCGGCTTGAACGCCATGAAATGTTGTAATTCGCTCAACAACAGGCCTGCCTGCGCCGACCAATCTGAGGCCCTGCCCAAACAAAAAAAACACCAGCACAAACACTAAGCTCACCCGATGCTTGCAATTGTTGCATGTATTTTTATTAAATTGAATGGAATACCCCCCTTGAAAAACCTTCTCCCCCCTTTGAAAACTGCACGGTCAGGTATCAGCAAGTGTTGATATTACTGTCGGATGCCGATCTGGATGTTGAGTAGTCCCCCTTTGGCTTTGAGAATACGCGGAACCCGGTTCCGACCGCGTTCAATGAAAAATCGGTTTCTGATCAGTATGAAACATGCTCCAGAGAAGGGCACGTCCATCTGTTCAGCAACCAATTGACAGAGGAGGGTCCGATGAAGAAAGTAACTGCTCTACTGGATAGTATTGTCAACCGCGGCTAGAGATCCCTTTATTACCCAAAAGGACCGGAACGGGCACCCCCTACATGAAGAGCGACAGGATCGCGATGATTTCAGGAAGAGCGAAGAAGGCCGTTGCATGCTGCTGGCACAGGACCCAAAAGCCTGCAATACCATTCCGGTGTTCTGGAATTGATTGATTTGTAGTACAGGCCGAGCAGCCAACGGAGTTGTATTGTATTGGCATGTCTTACCTGATGTTTTTTTGTTGATCACCCTTAGTACGCATAAATGTGTTTGCATTTGTTGTTGAACCTAAACAAAATGACCATGAAACAGCATGCTAAAATCGCAACTCTCGCCGTTGCCCTCTTTTCCGGAATCAGCGGCACCGCCTTTGGAAATGGAACTGAAATGCCTCCGCCTGCAGCACCGGCGCCGGCACCACCACAGGCACCTGAACGCTACATCCAGCCTCCGATGCATGTGTCCAAACCCCAATCAAACCCCGGATGGTATATCTCGGGCGCTGCCGCCGTGGCCATACCCGGCAGCGTCGATGTAAACACAGGTTATGAGCTGAATGCGGCTGGTGGATACGATTTCGATCCTGGACGAGTTGAATTTGCCATCGGTTACCAGCAGCATGACCTGAAAAATTTCAGTTCCAATCTTTCGTACTGGACCTTTTTGGCGAACGGGTATTATGATTTCGACGCTGGTTTGGGGGAGGGCATCAAGCCTTATTTGATGGGGGGCCTTGGAGTTGCAACCGAACAGGACGCCCCGCACAGTGAAAACAGTACCATTTTTGCATGGCAGCTGGGTACTGGCCTGGGTTTCAAAATCGATAACAATACCACCTTGGAGCTAGGTTACAGGTTCTTCAAGCCTGAAGGCGGTGCACAGAATTTATCGTCACACAATATCCTGGCCGGTATACGATACAAGTTCTGAGCCTCCAGATCCGATGGCAAAAAGCCGGAAGGGCAAACCCTTCCGGCTTTTTGCCAAGAAGAAGTGGAATTAAACGGGGGCACGTCGGACACAGCTGACGTATTTCGAAAGAAATATAAAAGGCAACAAAAAAAGCCTGTAAGGTGTTATTCTTACAGGCTTACGGGGTATGTGGGCGGTAGAAGATTCGAACTTCTGACCTCTACCGTGTAGAGAAAGAGCGATCCTCGTATCACATTTTTTTATATATACTTAATCCAATACAATAACTCCGTCGCGTCGCATATGCGTCGCAGTTTTATGATCAAAATCCATGAGCAAATCCTAACAATGATGACATGTTCCGCTTTCTATCGCTGGTTTCCCTGCCATGTTTCCGGAGCATTCCAGCCAACTCCATGTGTCCCTTTTTCCGTCAATCCTTTTACAACCGGAGAAAGAAATAGTTCCAACTGCTGCACGACCTGATTGAAATCCTCAGGCAGAAATTCAAGTCCGATACGCTTCCTGAAAGCAGTCCATTGCGTCTGCTTTTCCTCAACAAACTTTCGAGAAAAAATCTCCTGAGGTTCAACAAGTATTGTCCCCCGTTGCTCAAACGTCTGCTTGATGGCTTCGGCAAGTCTGCTGCCGTCAAAGTTGTACTGGCGTGAAAGCATCCAGATATCGTAGAAGTCCTTCATCCTGCTGTTGAGTATCCCAAGCTTTGCCATCACCTCATACTTTTCGGCAATCATGCTTTCCCTGCTGTAACAGTACATCTCCGCTTGAGGGAAATTCAGCAATGATGGTAACGATTCCTGTACAGGAGCCGGGTAGACCTTGTCTCCAAATCCAATATCAAGCTGGATGGTCAGGCGGGCAGCATCGAGATGCCCACGAAATCTCACACGCAATCCCTCATAGTCCGCATCTTCAGTTATCGGCTCGACAGTGATTGACTCCGGATCGAAAATGATCCCATCTTCCTGCTCTTCGACTGCAAAAACATGATGGATAATGGTCGTGATATTCTCCTGGGTGTTTGCGGTTCTGCCAAGCATATCGATATCCATGGTTGGTCTTGCCAAGGGAGCTTGCCAGACACGGAGCAGCAATGCGCCCTTGAGAATGAAGCGATCTGCGAATGAGGAAACCGACAGACGATAGAGAAAGCGCTCCATGGCATAGTACTGCAACAGCTCCTGAAAAGGCCTGTTATCCTGTCGTGCCTTGTTCAAAAGCCGTTGCCTGACCGAAGCTCCGATATTTCTGATCGCTTTTGCGCTCACAGCGTTGCCTCTAGATAGGGTTTCATGACCGAGGCAACACGACACACCTCTGCATACTGCATAAGTGCCTGTAGGTTCTTATGCAGTCGATGCCTATACATTTTGAGCGCTTCGAGCACAATATCCATCCCGATCCTGTTACGGAATTTGAAGCAGTCGACAAGCGTCTTTTCCGGACTGTAGATCTTCGCCGGGACACCATCGAGCTGATGTGTTTCAATGCCGAGATTGAAACAAGAGGGTGAAAACCGGAATACCGTAACCGGAGGATATTCGATTCTTGGTTGTTCGGCTCCCTTTTCAAGCGCAAGAGATACGCTGTGTGGAATCTGGGTAGTCATCTGGTGAAAGGACAGTGCCGAGATCAGACAGAGCACTCCGTTCGGAATTCTCAGTGCAACGGTGATCAGATCAGGATATTCGAGCTGCTTCCGCCCCTTGAGCTGGTAAAACCCTCGTGAAAGTGCTTCAAGCTCACCATTGTCACGAAGACCGTACAGCGTTCGGGGATGAATACCAAGGCTGATCGCTTCCCGGGTGCGGATGAGCCCTCCCCTGGCAAGGATGAGCGCTTTGGCCTTATCTGCAGCTGTACTTTGTTGTGACATTGCTCATTCGGATAGAAAACCCTAACATTATGAATAAGTATAGGTATATTTATCCATAACAGCAACACAATCCCCTCTCAGTTCACGAGCGTTCAATGACGTTTGAGTTGATCACTGCACATTACCTGAACCGGCTTAACGGCATGGTATTCTTAGGGCAAAACCGTATCGTTACCAGTGGGGCCAAGGTATCTCGTCGCTGTATCATGAACCGACACCTTAAGCGCTGATGCTTTTCAGAATCATGTCCGACATCCACAATGAGTTCTGTCGCGAGCAGACCGGCGCAGACTATCTCATTCCGGAGTTGCCGGACGACAAGGAGTCCATCCTCATACTTGCCGGTGATATCGGGCTGCTCAACCGGGAACAGACTTGGCTCGGCATTCTCTTGCGATGTGCAGCGCAATTCAGAAGCGTTTTCCTGGTTGAAGGAAACCACGAATGGTATCACGGCAACATCGAGAAGCACTCGTATCGGAATGCAATCGCCGCGCAGTGTGTTGAAAACACCCATACAGATCAGCTCGTTCTGGAAAAAGAGAAAATCGTCATCCTCGGCATTACCCTCTGGACAGATTTTTTTGGCGGCAACCCCATCGCCATGTTCGATGTCAGTCAGGGCCTCAATGACTATCGTCTGATAAAAGTCGGTGCCGATTATCACCGGTTAAGACCAGAATACCTTCTCGCCCTTCATCACAAGCAGAAAAAGCAGCTTTTCGAAGGCGTCGACAAGTTCGCTGAACTCGGCTATACCGTGGTGGTGGTAACGCATCACCATCCTTCATTGCAAGGAATCGCCCTCGGATACCGGAATGATG
>Ga0326729_1000118_pt1 | contig 21814 bp, 18 predicted proteins | sample MHFSIPfraction_2_FD_207744 | JGI IMG/M metagenome (GOLD analysis project Ga0326729, IMG submission 207744) | Lab enriched peat soil microbial communities from Michigan Hollow, Ithaca, NY, United States - MHF6AY SIP fraction | ecosystem: Environmental > Terrestrial > Soil > Wetlands > Peat...
TTTCGCTTTCGCGATCTGCTCTTCGACGGAACGGAATGAGCAACTGCCGGCGGTTTTCTTGGAGTTGACGCTCGCATCGGGTTTCAGGTCATCATAAATGCCCTGGTCGAATGCGTCTGAGAACGTGAGGTATTCATCGAGGCTGATCGTCGGGAGTGTTTTACCCTCCTGGAGCGCATAGGCGACGATCTTGCCGGTAATCCTGTGTGCGTCGCGGAAGGGGATCTGCTTCCTGACCAGATACTCGGCGATCTCTGTGGCGAGGCTCAGGTCCTCGGCGGTCAGCTTTGCCAGCCGCTCTTCGTTGAGCCAGGTGTTTTCGATCATCCTCCTGAAAATCGAGAGGCTTTGAGCCGTGGTTTCCGCTGTGTCGAACAGCGGCGGCTTGTCTTCCTGCATGTCCCGATTATAGGAGAGGGGCAGCCCCTTCATGATGGTCAGGAGGTTCATCAGGTTGCCGTACACCCGTCCGGTCTTGCCTCTGACCAGTTCGGCGATGTCGGCGTTCTTTTTCTGCGGCATGATGGACGAGCCTGTCGCGAAGGCATCACTGATCTCAAGGTAGTTGAACTCGGCTGTGCTCCAGAGGATGACGTCTTCAGAAAATCTCGAAAGATGCATCATGATGACCGAGCAGGCCGAAACGAACTCGATGACCAGGTCGCGGTCGCTGACGGCGTCGATGCTGTTGGTGAAGACCTCTTCGAACCCGAGCAGCTCTGCTGAGCGAGCCGTGTTGAGCGGCAGGGTGCTGCCTGCAAAGGCGGCCGCTCCGAGAGGGGAGACGTTCGCTCTTTTCCTGAGGTCGGAGAGCCGACCGGCGTCACGTCCGAACATCGAGTGCCAGGCCATGTAATAGTGGCCTGCCGACATCGGCTGGGCACGCTGCATGTGTGTGTAGCCGAACATGATGGTCCGGCGGTAGCGTTCCGCTTTTTCGAGCAGCGTCGACTGCATCAGTTCGATCTGGCCGATTATGTTGTCAATGTTCCTGCGCAGATACAGGCGGGTGTCTGTGGCCACCTGGTCGTTCCGGCTTCTTCCGGAGTGAAGCTTGCCTGCGGCAGGCCCGATCAGCTCCTTGAGGCGGTTCTCAATGACCGTATGGATGTCCTCGTCTTCCCAGACAGGCACAAGTGCTCCCGATGCGATCTCCTCTTCAACGGCCTTCAGCCCTCTGACTATATCGGCAGACTCTTCGTTCGAAATGATTCCCTCTTCGGCAAGCATGGTTGCATGGGCGATGGAGCCCTGGATATCTTCACGGTAAAGAAGCCCGTCTACATGGACTGAAGAGGAGAAGCGAAGCGCTTCCTGGTCGAATGGCTGGGAAAAGCGGCTTTGCCAGAGGAGTTCCTTGGTTTTGGACATGGTAACGTTAACGGATTGATTTGGTGACACGGGCTCCGCCCTTGAAACTTTTGCTGGAAGATACACAATACAAACAGGAAATTAAGAACCCGACCAATTACTGTTTATGTCCTGTTTCCCTTCTGTTTTTTTTGCCACAAAGAACTTTAAATAACAAAGCATTCTGTTGAAGTATAAAAAAAAGATAGCGGTATGGCAAAGGCGACTGCTTTGTCATACCGGATCAGATGCCGGATTTATATGGCAGGGGAATCAAACAGGTTGAACATATTGAAAACGAATGTGTTCGAATCGCTGTTTTCAAGCTTTCCTGTTGTTTCGACTTCCAGTTTCAATCGTATGACGCGATATGGAGGATTAATGGGCAGTAAAGGAGATATGACTATATCTGTTTGATTATTACAGAGATTATGGCTACAATTATGATGAGTACTCTATTCCTCCAATTGTTGCTCATCAGTGAATTATGGCAGTTACACCAGCCGATTCCTTCCTTTCATTGCATGAAACCACTCTTATGATCGTAACGCTCATGTGTTCGATCATATTGCAAAGAAAGATCCGTTCACTTGCCGACCGATTTTTGTATCGCTTCACCAGGACAATCCTATCTCTTTATGCCGTATGCTCGGTGACGGTAATTCTCGTTATTTTTTTTATTCCGGCGATAGGGCAGGCAGAGGAAAAGCTTCTATTTTCCGGGTTCGCTTTTTCAGGCAACTACGAAAACAGAAATGAACTCTATCCTTATAGCGCCAGGGTAGAGCTGTTTAAAGACGATAATGGCCAACCATTGCTGAACAAGGTTTTCAATCAGAAAATAAAATTGCGTCCAAAGGAAGATGCGAGATTGAGTACCGATCTTGGCAGGATAGGTATGGGAAGCCAGGTGACCGTGGCTTTTGCCCTTACCTATGAAAATATCGAATACATCGAGTTGAGAGATCAGATCGTCATGTATCTCCGGCTGAATTTCAATGTTCTTGCATTCGACAGAAAATCAAAGCAGTTGATCGCCGCCTATCCTGTTCGTTTGAGATATTCCCAGACGGTAAGGGATCGTTTGACCGATGCAGAGGTTCTTGAATTGTTCAATACCCTCTATCTCACCAATGATCTTGGCATCAATCCATTCGATTTATGGCTTGACAGGTTTGCCGACCTCAGGATCAGGGATCTCTACAACAAGCATCTTCAGGTCAGGCATGTGGATTTCGAGCCGGAGGCATTGACCAGGCTTGCCGACGAACGCGTCAGTCCGAAAGCATTTGCCAATCTTCTCGCAAACGAACTCGAGACGTCGATTGCATCGAACAATAATGTTCCGATCGTACCCTGGAGCCCCGGTGAAGCTGTCGGAAGAGTCATGCCGATGAGATTTGCCGACGGTAATGCGTTCAACCTCAATCTGCCTGTTGCCGATTATGAGGTCGATTTTACCGTACGTGCATTTCGTGGCACGAGCGTTGAAGAGCCGAGTTCATGGCAGAAAATCTACAGGGTACTGGGCACCATAAAGATGAAGGATGTCGCCGCGGCGAGGTACATCCTGAATGAAAATATCTACAACACCCAGATTATCACCCTCGCCAAAAGATATAATCCGAAAATCGAAGATTGGCCTCAGTACAGGAAAACGACATTCGAACTTCTCGATGAAACCTCGAAACAATTCTCCGGAGTCAATTCGAAATGGCTGAAGGAATCGGCATCGAGAGGGAGTGATGCCGAAAGTGCTTTTCATGACGCATCGAAAATCTTTGAACAATTAAAATAGAAAGAGAGAGAAGTATGAAATTCAAAACCCTTCTGATCTTTTGTGCGGCTATGGCTCTCGGTAAACCATCGTTTGCAGCAGATCCCGGAGATTATGACGATCGTGGCAACCCGCCGAGGATGATCATGCCGATGAGGTCTGATAATTCACTGTTTTCGTTCCTGTTTCTTGCACGTAAAACCTCGTCGGTAACGGAGCACGACGACACAAGAACCGATTTCAGGGAGCAGGTGAATACGGCACCTGGAAGAGTGGGTCTCGTTACAGGCAAGCAGAAGGTGACAATAGGAGGAAGCACGGTCAGACGGGAAGACGATGTCAGATATTCAGTGACGAGTTCACAGGATATCGATGCCGCAATGGGTGAAGTATTTACCAGCGCAGGGATCGAGTATGGTGCATATGAGGATGTGATGATCAACGGCGGGGGTCCTGATCCGAAGCTGATTCAAGCCCAGTTCGCCACCACCGATGATATGAGTGCGCAGATCAGAAGCAAGGTCTTTGCCGCCGCCCGCAAGTGCAACGTTCGTTACTTCTCTGTAGGGACGATCGATATCGGCCTCAAGGACGTCGATCCCGTTACAGGCAATAAACGCGTCTATGTTTCCGTTCGTGCGCAATTATGGGATATCAGCCCGATGATCCCGAGAAAGATCGGATCTGTCGGTCCTGTGCAGTTTTGCGGACTGGGGCCCGATCAGAGCGTGGCCGGCAGGAATGCGCTGATCATCGCTGCAAAAGAAACAGCGATTACTCTTACTGAACAATTGAATGCCAAAGGTGTCCGTTAATCATCAACAAGATAAAACAGGAACGATCTCATGAAATTCAGGTCACTATCCCTCATCTTCTGTTCGCTGTTGGTAACGACACATACGGCGTCAGCTTTCCCGAGCCTGTCAGGCCTCGTTTCGATTGGTAGTTCAGGTGGAAAAAGCGGATCGAATATCAGTCAGGTCGTCGTCGATTGCAGCATCGCCCTGGATATGTATCTCGATGCCCAGGTACTTCTCATCCGGGCCATCGCCGGCAAAGAGGAGTTGGCTGCCAGACAGGCGACTATCGATTTCGTTCAGAACGGGGACGCGAAGAAAGCTTCAAACCAGGAAAAGGCAAAAATGGGCAGGGAGCTTGATGAAAGTCTCAATCGTATCGTACTGGAAAACAAGCCGCTGGATGAACACCAGAAGAGACTCGCCACAGAAGGCGCCCTGAAATATGTGCTTGCGGTATCGAGGACCTCGAAACTGGTAGGATCGGTTTCCAATATCGACGTGAAGGCGATCGGCATTTTCGACGCCCCGGGCGTGCTCTACCTGATCAATAATCTTCCGGCGGTAGTGACCAACTCGATATCCACGACAGGTAAAGTATTCAAATACCTGTCCGCCAATAACGTAGACATCGCAAACGCGCAAAAAGCCGCCGACGGTCTTGGCGTTTGACGAGCGTCAGGGTACAAACCATTAATATTTTCCAGGGGGGACATCGATGAACAAGCTGAATATATCATCACTTGCCGCCTTCATCGGCATGATGACCTTTACGATGCAGACAGTTTACGCCGATGCGGAATTCTGGCGTCAGAAGGATCAGGAGCAGATGCAGATACAGCGCGAACAGCATGACCAGGACATGGAGAAGCTCGAATTGAAGGAGGACGCAAAAATCAGGCGTGAAGAGGAGAAGACCGAGCAGGAACGCCTGAAGCTCTATCAGGAAGAGGTCAAACGCGATCGACAGAGGTTGAAGAACAAACAGTACAGGAAGTATACTCCTCCGCCACCCCAGCCTCGTGGCGATGTTATCATCATCAACCGATAGCAGCTATTGATCGTCGGGTGTTTTGTCAAAAAAAGAGGCTGTCTCAAAAATCAAGGTGAGGCAGCCTTTTTTGCATGGCAAGCCGGGAGCCCGGCGTTCCCTGAAAATGAAAAGACGCTGCTGCATCATCTTTTCCTCTTTAAACCCTTATGTCCTTTTGGTCCATTAAGTCCCTTTGGTCCTTTAAATCCCCCTCTTTTCGGCCTTTGCAATTTTATACAAAAACACAGAAAGAGGCGTCTCAGCAGCAATACTGAGGCGCCTCTTTCTGTGTTAAAGCGTCAGGGAGAACCGGACCTTATTTGCCGGCGTTGACCTGGTTGAAGGTCTTGACGCCAAGGCCGTAAAGGTGGATGAACCCTGCGGCCGCCTTGTGGTTGAAGGTGTCGGCTTCAGTGTAGGTCGCGAGCTCCTCGTTGTAAAGCGAGTAAGGTGAAGTCCTGCCGAGCAGCGACATGGAGCCTTTGTAGAGCTTGATCCTCACCAGGCCGGTCACCGGCTTCTGGGTCTCGTTGACGAACGCGTCGAGTGCCTTGCGCATCGGGGAGAACCATATGCCATTGTAGATGATGTTGGCGTAGTCCTGGCTGATGTTCTTTTTGTACTGGAACACCGATTTCTCGAGCGTAAGCCTTTCGAGTTCACGATGGGCGAAGTGCAGGATCGTGGCAGCAGGGGCTTCGTAGATCTCCCTCGACTTGATGCCGACGACACGGTTCTCGACCATGTCGAGACGACCGACGCCGTTCAGGGCGCCGAGCTCGTTCAGCCTGACGATCAGGTCCAGTCCCTCCATCTGCTTTCCGTCCAGGGCAACAGGAATGCCTTCGACGAACTCGATGTCGACCACGGTCGGCTTGTCGGGTGCTTTCTCAGGCGATACGGTGATCTGGTATGCATCCTCAGGCGGGGCGACCATGGGATCTTCGAGCACGCCGCACTCGATGCTGATACCCCAGATGTTCTCGTCGATCGAGTAGGGGCTCTTCTTGGTGGCCGACACCGGGATGTTGTGTTCCAGGGCGTAGGCGATTTCGGATTCGCGCGAGGTGAACTCCCACTCGCGGAGAGGGGCGAGCACCTTGAGCTGCGGGGCGAGAGATGCGAAGGTCACTTCGAAACGCACCTGGTCGTTGCCCTTGCCGGTGCAGCCATGGGTCAGCATGGTGCATCCCTCTTCGATGGCGATATCGACGAGCGCCTTCGCGAGCAACGGGCGGCCGAGAGCTGTTGCGAGGGGATAGACGTCTTCGTAAAGCGCGCCGGCCTTCAGCGCTTTCCAGATGTACTCTTCGACGAACTGCTTGCGGAGGTCGACGAAATGGAAAGAAGATGCGCCGGTAGCTATGGCTTTCGATTCGAGGTTCTCGATCTCCTTTGTCTGTCCGAGATTGCCGGTGACGGCGACGATCTCTGCGCCTTCATATTTGTCCTTCAGCCATTTGATCATGACTGACGTGTCGAGACCGCCGGAATAGGCGATCGCTATTTTTTCCTTGCTCATGCTTCGATACTGGTTTTCATGGTTGTGAGAGGCTTTTCTGAATATATGATTTGATGGACGATATTTGCTTTATCGTCGACGGAATGACGAGCACCGTGTCGTCGCCGGCTATGGTGCCGAGAATGTTGGAACTTCTGAGCCGGTCAAGGAACGATCCGACGCCGTGTGCGCGTCCTGGAAGGGTCCTGATGATGATCGAGGTTTCATTGGCGTTGACCGAAATTACCTCCATGCCGACAAGCCCCTTGATGAGGTCGTCTGAAGCATCTTCAGGCACGACGAGCCTGTACCCGCTTGCGCTTCGTGACCTGACGATTCCCATGTCGGCAAAATCCCTGGACAGGGTCGCCTGTGCGACCCTGATGCCGGCCTGTTCGAGCAGTCCGAGCAACTCCTGCTGACCGGAAACTTCGTGGTTTTCGAGCAGCTCCCTGATCTTTCTCTGCCTGAGGGTTTTGTTCATGATGCCGCGTTCAGGATTTCAGGCGGCTGGCTGCGTTCTTGAGGCGGTGAGTCAGGTGGAATTTCCTGTACTCGTCATGGTTCAGGAGCTTGACCATGAGCGCTTTCTGGACGTGCAGGCGGTTTTCGGCCTCGTCGATGATGATCGAGTGCGGCCCGTCCATCACCTCTGCGCTGATCTCCTGGCCCCTGTGGGCGGGCATGCAGTGCATGACGACGGCCGAGGGTTTTGCGGCCCCGAGCAGCGCACTGTTGATCTGGAAATCCTTGAAGATCCTCAGGCGTTCGGCCATCTCCTCCTCCTGTCCCATGCTGGTCCAGACGTCGGTATAGAGCACGTCGGCGTCTTTGACAGCCTCGAAGGGGTCGTGCACGATTTCGATGGTGCCTTTGGCGCTGCTGCGGGCTTTCTTCAGGAGGGTTTCGTCCGGCATGTATCCTTGAGGGCATGCGAGCACGAAATGGAACGGGATGATGCCTGCGAGCTCGATCCAGGAGTTGGCCACATTGTTGCCGTCTCCGACGAAGACCACCTTGATACCCTCGTTCCACATCCCTTTTTCGTAAAGGGTGAATGCGTCGGCCAGCACCTGGCAAGGGTGGGACAGGTCCGTCAGCGCGTTGATGACCGGAATGTCGGCGTTAGCCGCAAGGGTTTCGATGATCTCGTGCTCGTGGAGGCGTGCGACGATTGCGTCGTTGTAACGGGAGAGCAGCCTTGCGATGTCCTCGACCGATTCGCGCTCGCCGACGCCGATCGCTTTGCCTTCAAGGCTGATGGCATGGCCGCCGAGCTCGTAGACGCCGAGTTCGAAGGAGACCCTCGTCCTGAGCGATGGTTTGCTGAAGATCATCGCAACGGTCTTGTTGAGGATCGGCTTGAACGCGTCGCTGTTTTTGTTGGCGTGGCGCTGCTGCTTGATGTGCAGCGAATAGTCGAAGAGTTCGATGATCTTGCCGGCATCCAGTCCGGTAAATCCGAGAAAGTCGCGTTTACTCATGGTTGTTGACTGGTGCTGGCTCATTATACTTTTTCCTTTTCCTGTTGTATTGGTTCTTTTTCCACTTCGATGACAAACTGCGTCCCTACGCCTTCATCGGTGAAGATTTCGAGAAGGAGGGAGTGGGTCTGCTGACCGTCGATAAGGTGTACCTTGCGAACGCCCCCGTCGAGCGTCAGGTATGCAGAAAGCACTTTCGGGATCATGCCTCCGGAAATGATACCCTTTTCGATGAAGTCGGCTGCATCGTATTTGCAGAGCGTCTTGAGGATGCAATCGCCGACCCGGATTCCCTCCACGTCGCTGACGTAGATGAGCTTTTCGGCCTTCAGTGCAAGGGCTATGCTGCTTGCGGCGTCATCGGCGTTGATGTTGTAGATGTTGCCTTCGCCGTCGAATCCCATGGGGGCGATGACCGGTATCAGGCCGGCGTTGCAGAGCAGGTCGATATAGGCCGTATTGATTTCCGTCACGACGCCGACAAGGCCGAGCTGTGCAGCGTTCGGTGAGGGTACGGCACGGATGGTGTCGGCATCGAGCCCGCTGACTCCGACCGCCTTGCCTCCGTGATCGCTGATGAGCCGGACGATGTCCTGGTTGACTTTGCCCGCGAGGGTCATCTGTATCACGTCGATCGTGTCGCGGTCGGTCACGCGCCTGCCGTGTACAAAAGTTGTTTCCAGGCCGAGCCGGGCCGAGGTTTTAGTAATGGCGTCGCCTCCGCCGTGTACGATCACGACGTTGATGCCGACCTTTCTGAGCAGGGTGACGTTCTGGGCGAAGCTGTTCCTGAGCCCATCCTCCTTCATCGCGGCCCCGCCGTACTTGATGACGAAGGTCTTGCCCTCGAATTTCCGGATGTAGGGCAGCGCCTCGATGAGCACCTGGCCGATGGCCTGCTGAGGACCTTTTTTGCCTGCAGGGCGAAATTCACTGCACGGTTGTTCCATGGCGAATGGTGGTGAATGGTGACGGATGCCGGTCAGCTTCGATAGCTGCCGTTGATTTCGATATAGCGTTTGCTGAGGTCGCAGGTCCACACGACCGCCGTTCCCGGCCCGTTGCCGAGCGTGACGGTGATGGTGAAGGCATCCTTTGACATGATTTTTTTTGCCTCCTCTTCGGAAAAGCGGGCATCGAGTCCCGGTTTCAGTATCGGTTCGGAATCGAACGAAACTGAAAGCTCCTCCTGCACGAACGATGCGCCCGATCGGCCGACGGCAGCGATGATCCTGCCCCAGTTGGCGTCTTCGCCATGGATTGCGGTCTTGACGAGCGGCGAGTTTGCCACGGTCATTGCGGCCATGCGAGCCTCATCGTCCGACGCCGCGCCCCGGATCCTGATTTCTACGAACTTCGTGGCCCCTTCGCCGTCGATGACGATCAGCTGGGCGAGCATGGTCATGACCGACCTGAGCGCCTCACCGAAAAGGACTGCATCATCGCTGCCCCGCATGACCTGCGCACCGCGACCGCTTGCCAGGATGGATGCCATGTCGTTGGTGCTGGTGTCGCCGTCGACCGTGATGGAGTTGAAGCTGACGGCGTTGGCCGCTGCCAGCAACTCCTGCAGGAGCGATGGTTCGATTGAAACGTCGGTGGAAAGAAATGCGAGCATGGTGGCCATGTTCGGGCAGATCATGCCGGAACCTTTGGCGATGCCGGTGATTCTTGCCGTTCCGCCGGAAAGGGCAACATCGACGCCGAAAGCCTTGGGAAAAGTATCGGTGGTCATGATGGCTTCAGCCGCGTCCTTCCAGCTGTCGCTACCGGCAGCCGCTTCGAGCGCCGGCAGGGCTCTGGATATCTTTTCCACGGGCAGGAGCTGTCCGATCACGCCGGTCGAGGCTACGAGGACCTCTTCAGGGCTGATTCCGCAGGCCGCGGCAGTGTCTGCCGCCATACGTTCGGCGTCAAGCATGCCCTGGGCGCCGGTGGCCGCATTGGCGTTGCCGCTGTTGCAGATCACAGCACTCATAACGCCAGACGACGCGGTGAGGTGCGACCTCGAGAGTTCGACCGGTGCCGCACAGCAGCGGTTGGTCGTAAATACGGAAGCCGCGCTTGCCGGCCCTTCGCTCAGGAGCAGCATAAGATCCTTGCGAACGGGTTTGATGCCGGCATTGATGCCCGCCAGGACGAATCCGGCCGGCCAGAACGGATCGGTTTGTGTGACGCCGGGAATGACAGGCGTAACCCCTTGCGGCCAGGTTGTCCTGTCACAGAGGTTCTTTATCGCTGAAGCTGATTTTTCGAATGGTTCCACGCTTGATGAAAATGTTTCGGATTAAAGCAATGCTGTCGTTTCGTCGAAGCCGAGCATCAGGTTCATGTTCTGCACCGCCTGGCCTGCCGCGCCCTTGACAAGGTTGTCAATGGCCGTGACGATGACAAGCGACCCGTCATTTTCCCATGCAAGGCTGATGTCGCAGAAATTTGTGTGGGCTACATGGCGCACTTCCGTCACCCCTTCACGCAGCCTTACAAACGGTGCGGATGCGTAGAAATCCCGGTAAAGGGTACGGATTGAATCCATCTCCACCTTCGAAGTGAGTCGCACGTTCAGCACGGAATAGATTCCCCGGACGTACGGTGCGATCATGGGAGTGAAGACGAACCTGAACCCCGGATTTTCAGCGGAGCTGCCGAGCGTCTGCATGATTTCCGGCGTGTGCTGGTGCATGCCGATCTTGTAGGCACGAACGTTGCCGCTCATTTCCGAAAAAGAGAGTTCTGTTTTCGAGCTTCTTCCTGCGCCGGAGATTCCCGAGACTGCCGTTACGTTGACCGAATCGACCGATAGACCGGGCATGCCGCCCCTGAACAGGGGAGCGAGGCCGAGGATGATGCTGGTGGCATAGCATCCGGGATTGCTCACGGCTGTCGAACCGGCGATCTTGTCGCGAAAGAGTTCCGGCATGCCGTATTGAAGGATGGATCCTTCGTCTTTCTGGCCGCCATAGAATTTCTTGTGTTCGACGATGCTCTTCAGCCTGAAATCACCCGAAAGGTCGATGACCTTCTTGCCGGCGGCAAGCAGTCCCGGCACGAGCTGCAGGGCTTCGCCGTGCGGAAGGGCCAGGAAATAGATGTCGCTTCCGGTCTGTCCCGAGTAGGTCTGAAATACCTTGTCGCAGTGTATGGCGGGATAGAGTTCCGAAATGTGTTTCCCTGCCTGCGTGTGGGCATAGATCTCTTCGATAACGACGCCCGGATGCTTCATGAGCAGCCCGACCAGCTCGGCCCCCGAATATCCCGAAGCTCCTATGATCGAAGCAGTGACTCTTTTCTGCTGCTGAGGGAGATGGTTCATTGCTTTTCGGTCGAATTCAATAAGATGAATAAATATTCAAACAGGCGGATATATTACTGAATTCAGGTTTATTTTCCGAAAGGGAAAACGTTCAATTTCCAATTTCCTGACCGATCGGCGGATTTTCCGCCATGTCCTTTTTTTCTCTATCTTTATCTTATATGAAGTCATCAGGCGCCAAAGCATGAACCACCGTATTCGAAACATAGCATTCGCAATCGTCCTCGTAGCAGGCCTCATCGTTCCGGTATGGATGTGGATGCGCCCTTCGGCACCTGAAAGACCGACGACCTCGATGCTCTCCGGGGCCACACCGGTAAGGGGTACCGTGACCGTTGCCGTAGACCGTTCCCTGTTGCAGGTCGCAGAGATACAGTCAGGCGTATTCATGCAATATTACCCGGACGCGGCTGTCAAAATTTCATCCGGAAATTCAGTGACGCCTATAGCGCAGCTCCTGAGGCGCCAGGCTGGTGGAGCCATCATCGAGGGAGCCCTGTCCCGCCAGGAAGATTCTCTCCTGGTTTCGATGAAGCGCCGGCTGAAACGTCAGCCGATCGCACGGAATGCGCTGGTCCTTGTCGTCAACCGGGCCAACGCGGTTCGATCCATATCCATCGATGGGCTTAAAGGTATTTTTTCCGGCAAGGTAACCGACTGGAAAGCTCTTGGCGGCACTTCGGGAACTATTGTCGCCTGCCTGGACGGAAGCGACCAGCGTGCCCGCGCCATTTTGTCCGGTGTGCTGTTCGACCGTCCGGAGCAGCTGTCAGCCACGGCGGAAGCCGATGAGATCAGTCTGTTGACCCGTGTCCGAGACGACAGGAATGCGGCGGCGATCATGACTCTGCCGGCATATGCACGTGGATTGCGATCGGTGGAGTTCCGCACCGGCATAAAGGCTTTGCCGCTCTCTTCAGTCAACGAAGGAGAGCCGGTGGCAGCAACTCCGTCGACCGTTTATTCGGGGACTTATCCACTTGTCACGATAGTCAACTATATTTACGATCCTTTTGATCCGCTTGCGACCGGATTCGGTGCCTGGCTTGCCAAAGAGGGGCAGAAGCTCTTCGAACGCGGCGATATGGCGCCTTATGAACAACCGGTACGCACCATCATCCTCAAATAAGTACATGAAGCAGGAAAACGAAACTACAGGTCAGGCCACATTCAGGCTGGCGATCATTGCCGGCGTTACGGCACTGCTTCTCGCCATTGCCGGCACAGGATGGTTCGGCCTTTACCAGTCGGGAGAGCTCAGGACGATTGCCGAGGATCAGACGCTTTACATGAAACTGGTGGAGTGCCGTGCGGCTATAACATCCATAAACGAACAGTTGCACGACAAAAAGGTTTCCGCGAGCAGGCATGAAGCTCTTCTGGCCAGGCTCAAGCTGGAGCGTGTCAGGTTCGCCGAAATCGGTCGAAGCGGTGCGATCAGGCAGGGGAGTGCAGTTTCCGAATGGTTGCAGGGAAAAAGCTTCACGACGGGACAATTAAAAAGTGATGCGCTGCAGATCATGATAGTCGATATGGACGAGATGATCCTGAGGACAACGAATAAAATCAACACGGGGAGCGCATCGATCGTATCGAACCTCCTCATGTATCTCTTGTTCATCATGATGGTGCAGGTCATCATCGTGTTGACCGGCGGAAGGCTCCTTGTCTCCAATTACCGTCATTCACTTCTGCCTTTGCATCTGCTGGCACACCGCCTTACCCAGTTGAACAAGAACTTGCCGGAAAGCGTGCACGATACAGCCGAGGCGGCCCGGAACATCCTGACCGATCCTGACCCTTCTCCGGAGATCCGTTACGTTACCGAATCGGTAGCCGGGCTTTGCAACGACATCGAGGAGAAGAACAAGAAACTCGACGAGATCTACATTCGTGACGAGAAAACCAGCCTGTACAATTACCGCCACTTCAAAGAGCACCTCATTATTGACGTAGAACGTGCCAAACGGTTCGGAACTGACATCTCGCTGGCGATGATCGATATCGACTTTTTTAAACGCTATAACGACAATTACGGACACATAGCCGGTGACCGTGTGCTTGCCAGGATAGCCGAAGTCATCAGGGATGAGTGTCGTGTTACGGACATTCCTTCCAGGTTCGGTGGTGAGGAGTTCGCCGTACTGTTCCCGAAAACCAGCAGGGCGATGGCCATGGAGATCGCCGAACGGCTGCGCCAGGTAATCAGCGCCGAACCGTTCGACCATGAAAGCAAGCTTCCCGGCGGTCAGTTGACAGTGAGCATCGGGTTGGCGACATTGCCGGACGACGCTTCCGACTGGTATTCGCTCATCAACAATGCCGACCATGCGCTATACGAAGCCAAAGCGGCGGGCCGAAACAAAGTCGTGTCGTTCATTGCGCCGCTGAAGCTCTCTGGACCGGAGTGAGAGCTGCGACAGCAGAGACCTGTCAATCCGATAAATTGGATTGTTCACCTGTCGAAAAGTGCGTAAATTGAATGGTTATTCTCAACACATAGCCGCATCGTAGACGTGATATGTCTGTGAACCGGAATATGAAGCCGGCAGCAATGATTTCCACTCACGGCCGGCGTATGTCGCCTTCTCATTTTCATTTTTGACTTCCGAAAATCTCGCCGGATACGTTCAGCTTTTTCTGTCTGCACTGTTCTCACAGTCTCATCAACTCAAACAGAAGGAAGGCCGGATATGAGAAAAACGATCTTGTCCATAGCAACAGCCGCTTTGTTTGCGCTGCCTTTGTCGGCCGATGCCGCAAAGCCGGTGAAAATAGGTTTTATCAACTCGATTACCGGCAAAGAGGCTCAAATCGGTGAAAACCTCACCAATGGCGTTGCCATGGCCGTCGAAGACATGAACGCGACGGGATACAATGTGACGGTCGTCAAGGAAGACGACGGCGGCGATCCCAAGAACGCTTTGGCTGCCTACGAGAAGCTCGTGACCAGGGACAACGTAATCGGCGTGGTAGGCCCATATACTTCGGGATGTTCGAATGTCGTGGCGTCGCGGGCCGATCAGTACAATGTTCCGCTGCTCGTTCCTGCGGCTGCCAAAGAGGAGATCACGATGAAAGGCTACAAAAACGTCTTTCGTCTCAACGCTCCGGCTAACATCTATTCGCTTGTGCTGATGAAAGCTGTTGCGGCATTCAAGCCGAAAACGATCGCCTATGTTTACGCAGCAACCGATTTCGGCGTATCGACCGTCAAGACCGCACAGGAGAATGCCATAGCCATGGGGTTGAAGGAGGTCGCCAACGAAAAGTACCAGCAGGGACAGCCGGACTATCGCGCAACCCTTGCGAAGGTGAAGGCTGCCAATCCTGACCTGGTTTTCCTGGTCTCCTACGATGCTGACGCCATTCTGCTGATGCGCCAGGCCAAAGAGATCGGCCTGACGCCAAAGGCTTTCCTCGGCGCAGGGGCAGGGTACACGACAGCGCAATTCGCCCAGCAGAAGGAGATCTCCAACCTTGTCGTTTCAGCTTCCCAGTGGACCGACGACGTCAACTGGCCGGGGGCAGCGGTTTTCGGAAAGCGCTACAAGGCCCGCTTCGGCAAGGAGCCATCCTATCATGCAGCATGTGCGTACGAAGCAATGAGGATCATGATCGAATCAGCATCGAAGTCCGATAATTCCGCCAAACTCAGGTCAACCCTGAAAGCCGGGAGCTGGAACGGCATCATGGGGCCGGTAAAATTTGCAGACTATTTCGGTTTTACCAACCAGAACAACCATCCCATGCTGGTCCAGCAGCTTCAGAACGGCGTCTATGAAACCGTTTATCCTGCGCAGTTCAGCAAAAAGCAGCTGATCTATCCTTTCAGGCGATAAGCGTCCGGATCATCCGATCCCCAGAAATCGGGGCGCCTTCATGGTTCGCGTGAAGGCGCCATGTTCTTCTGAGTCATCTAACAGATTTAACGGCAGCCCATGGCGCCGCCGTCACTCACACGGATCCACCCCATGCTGTTTCTTCAATCGCTCATTTCCGGATTGCTGACCGGGGGAGTCTATGCGCTGGCAGGCATCGGCATGTCCCTGGTCTTCGGCGTCATGAATGTCAGTAACTTCGCTCATGGCGACCTGATGATGCTTGGTATGTACATGGCATATTTCGCGTTCACTCTGCTTCAAATCGACCCGTACCTTTCGCTGGTGCTGATCATGCCTGTCGCGTTCGTGTTCGGTTATCTCCTCGAGAAGATCCTGATCAACAGGGTGATCCATCATCCGCACCAGAACCAGATCCTGCTGACCATCGGGCTTGGCCTCATCATGAGCAATTCAGCCCTTCTCGCATTCACCAGCGATCCCAGAATCCTGACCACGACCTATTCGAGCAGCTCCTTCAATATTTTACAGGATATTTCAGTCTCCATTCCGCTTCTTCTGTCCTTCCTGATCACCTGCGGGATTACGGCCGTACTCTACCTGTTTCTGGCCAGATCACGGACAGGAATGGCCCTGAGGGCGACCAGCCAGAACAGGGAAGCCGCCCAGCTCATGGGGATAAATGTTTCGAGGATGAGCGCCATAGCGTTCGGCATCGGCACTGCGCTGGCCGCGACAGCCGGCGCCCTGATCGCCCCGACATACTACATTCATCCCCTTGCCGGCCACAGCTTCCTGCTGAAGTCATTTACGATCTGTGTGCTTGGCGGGCTCGGCTCAGTCATCGGGGCTACAGTCGGAGGCCTGATCATCGGCGTCGTCGAAGCCATGTCTTCAACCTATCTGTCCAGCGACTGGAAGGATGTCGTTGTTTTCGCCCTGTTCCTTGCCGTTCTCCTGTTCCGTCCGCAGGGTCTGTTCGGAAAAAAGGGGGGGCAGTGATGAAACAGACGCTCATATCAGCGGTTCTCCTGATCATGGCGGTCGTATTGCCGCTTCTGGTTGGAGAGAACCCTTACCTCATCGGCATCCTGATCTCGGTGCTCATGATGGCGACGCTCTCTTCTGCATGGAACATCGTCGGGGGTTACGCCGGGCAGTACAGTTTCGGGCATGCCGCATATTTTGGCGCCGGGGCTTACACCACCATGATCATGTTGTCGGTTTTCAATACCAATCCTCTCATCGGCATGGCCGCCGGTATCGCGGTCGCCTGCCTTATCGCTCTCATTACCGGCAGCATAGTTTTCAGGTTGCGTGGCCATTACTTCGCCCTCGCATCGATCGCCGTCGCCGAGATCGTCAGGCTGACGGTGCTCAATCTCGGTTTTACCGGAGGTGCCCAGGGTATTCTGTTGACGGATGTGGCCTTTTTCGGCCTTGATATGAACAGCAAGAACCCCTTTTACTACGGCATGCTGTTTTCCCTTGCCCTGACGCTCGCCATTACGGCTTATATTCACAAATCCAAAACCGGTTACTACCTGCAGGCTATCCGTGAAGACCAGGATGCGGCAGCCTCCCTCGGCATCAACCTCTCCTTTTACAAAAACAAGGCGCTTATGATATCGGCCGCCCTGACATCGGTCGTCGGCAGCATCTATGCTGTCTACATCCGATTCATCGATACCACTGCGGTGCTTGATCTGCGAATGTCGATCGAGATCATCCTGACGGCCATCATCGGCGGAGTGGGAACCCTTTGGGGGCCTGTGCTGGGTGCAGTGCTTCTTGTGCCCCTGGCCGAAGCGCTCCGTTCGAACCTGCTGGGGAGTGTGATGTTCAAGTACGGGATCGTGTCGGAAACATCGCCTGTCGGAATTTTTCTCAAGGATGGGCTGGCGCACGCCCATGTGCTGGTCTACGGAATCATTACCGTGCTTTGCATCCTTTATCTGCCCAAAGGAATTCTCGGCTTTTTCAGGAGGGGGAAATGACCAGACATCTGCTCGATATCGATCACGTCAGCAAGCACTTCGGCGGTAATGTCGCCGTTTCGGATGCCTGTTTTTCTGTCGAGGAGAAACAGATCTTCGGCCTTATCGGTCCTAACGGCGCAGGCAAGACAACTCTTTTTAACTGTATCACCGGCTATTTTCCCTTGACCTCCGGTCAGATCGTTTTCAACGGCAGCAGAATCAACAACAGAAGGCCTGACGAAATCTGCCGTCTCGGCATGGCTCGTACCTGGCAAAGGGTCAAACCCCTCTGCAACCTTACCGTACTCGAAAATGTGATGGTCGGAGCCTTTGCCACGACCAACGCCACCCGTACAGCCGAGACGATGGCAAGGCAGCAGCTTCAGGCCGTAGGGCTCGTCGAGTATGCCGACAAGCCGGCCGGATCACTGCCGATCGGGCTGAAAAAAAAGCTTGAACTGGCCAGGGTGATGGCTACCCGGCCTAAAATGCTGCTTCTGGACGAAATCTGTGGAGGCCTGAACCATACCGAAACCGCGTCAATCCTCGATATCATCCGGACGCTCAGAAACGGCGGAATGACTATCGTTTTCATCGAACACGACATGAAAGCAGTCACCTCGATATGTGACCGCATCGTCGTCCTGAACTCCGGGGAAAAGCTGGCGGAAGGAACCCCGGAACAGATCACCAGCAACCCCGACGTCATCGCAGCATACCTGGGAGGAGGCCATCATGCTCAAGATTGAGAAGCTGAACGCAGGTTACGGTGAAATGCCGGTGCTCAGGAGTATCTCCCTGACGATAGAAACGGGAGAGATCGTCTCGGTCGTCGGCAGCAATGGTGCCGGCAAAACCACCTTGCTCAAGGCGATTTCGGGAATAATCAAGTCGAAAGGTTCCATTGTCTGCAACGGAGAGCCGATAAGCGGTCTGCAGCCCCACGTCATCGTCCAGCGCGGCATAGTGCATGTCCCTGAAGGAAGAAAGATCTTTCCGGAGATGACCGTCACGGAAAACCTCATGATGGGCGCATTCCTGCATCAGAAAGAGTACAGGCAGAACCTCGACAAGGTGTTCGCCCTCTTTCCGAAACTTGCCGAACGCAAAAAACAGCTCGGTGGAACCATGTCGGGCGGCGAGCAGCAGATGCTGGCCATCGGCAGGGGATTGATGGGAAATCCAAGACTGCTGCTTCTCGACGAACCAAGCCTCGGGCTCTCTCCTCTTTTCACCGACGTCGTGTTCGGAGCGATCAGCGAGATCCGGAAAACCGGAGTAACGGTGCTCCTTGTTGAACAGAACGTTTACCAGTCACTCAGGATCAGCGACAAGGGATACGTCATCGAAACCGGCAGCATCGTGCTGAACGGAACAGGAACGGAGCTGCTTGACAACCAGGAGGTCAAGAAAGCCTTTCTCGGCATGTAGCACGCTGCTCCGTGGTAAGAAGCAAATCGACCTGACTTTGACGGGTAAGTGAAATTCATGGAAAGTATGTTCGATAACCGGCATTTTGAGTACTTTCCTGAATCTTCTGCAACAAGCACATTACCTGTGATTACTGGATGAAAGCCGAGCTTTACATAGCGCGAAGGTTCGCTTTCAAGCCGCGGTCGCTTTCGAAACCCACATTCATCGTGCTCGCTTCCATACTCGGCATAGCCGTGGGTACGGCGGCTTTGATTCTTACACTCTCCATCGTCAACGGCTTCGCATCCGTCATCGAGGGAAAGCTTATCAGATTCACCTCCCATCTGCAGGTAAGACAGCCCGACGAACAGCTTTTTCAGGAAACCCGTCATGAGTTCCAGTCCCTGAAGGGTGTTCCGGGAATCGTCTCTGTTTCGCCTTTTCTTGAAATGAACGTGATGCTCAGGAGCCGCGGGCGTACTTCTGGAGGCGATGCGGGCTCGATCGTGCCGGCCGTCGTCAGGGGAATCAAACCGGAAGAAGCAGCAAGGTTCCTTGGCAAGGAGCGTGCGGAAGCCTGGGCGGTTCAGTCCGATGAGGAAGGGGCGTTGCCGCTTCTGCTTGGAAAGTCAATGGCAGAAAGCATGGGCGTCAAATCCGGAGATCGACTGATGATCGTCGGCATCGGTGGAAAAGGCAGCCCCGGCAGCATCGCTGGCAAAGAGGGCATCGTGGCACTTCTTTCCGGGCTCGATCTCCAGGTGGCGAAGGTTGCGGGAATCTATGAAACCGGCCTGACCGAGGGCTTCGATGACATCGTGGTGTTTGCGGGCCTGAACAGGCTTCAGGGAGTGTACCATCCCGGCCTGATTTCCGGGTACGAAGCCAATGTCGCCGATCTGCGAACCCTGCCTGCGGTATCAGCAGACGCGTCACGTGCACTCGGCTATCCCTTCTATACCTATACTGTTTACGAACGCTACGCCAATCTTTTCGAGTGGCTGAAGCTCCAGAAGAACATCATGCCTCTGCTGGTCATCACTATAACGGTCGTAGCTGTGTTCAATATCGTCTCGACGCTTCTGGTGCTGATCATCGAAAAAACGAGAGAGATCGGTATGCTCTCGGCGCTCGGCCTCAAGCCCGGCAGCATCAGCGCAGTTTTCATGGGACAGGCGTTCATGATCTCGCTTGTCGGAATCGCAACCGGCAACCTGATCGCCCTGGGGCTGTCTCTCTTCGAACAGCGTTTTCACCTGATCACCCTGCCTGAAAAAAGCTATTTCATCAAGCATGTGCCGATCCTGATCAATCCGGTCGATTACCTGGTTGTTTCCGGCGGTATCGCATTTCTCACACTGCTGTTTGCGTTCATTCCCTCACGAGTCGCCGCATCCCTCAGGCCCGGAGTTGCACTTACTGCATAACTTCTTTTTTACGTAAATGCGAATATTATTCGTCAAAAAGCTTGTTCTTATACTGTTTGTTCTGTTAATTAAAGTAATTTAGCTAATCAAGTATAAGTCGATGCTTGAAAGCCGGCCGGGTTTTGTTATGAACGAGTTCATGCGTCCTTCTGATGACGTCTTGTTACAAGGCAGTAACATAACTGATATACCTCAATATCGATGCCAACGAACGACAACCGATCGATCGGCGAATCACCCGATGGCGGAGCGTTTGCAATTCTCGCTTCATTTTCGGCTCCGGCATTCATAATCGACATCTTCGGTACGATCCTCGATGCCAATCGGGCATTTTCCACACTTCTTGCAATACCTGACCTCAAAGTCTCCGGTCTCAATGTTTATGGCATCCAGACCGCAGGTAAAACGATTTCATCGCTTGCTTCCGGGTTGAGGGAAAAGGTCGAGGAATCCATTGTATCCGGTAAAAGAGTCACATTCGACGAAGTGATGCGCGGCAAAATCTTCAGGCATGTCATCGAGCCGATAAGATCCGCCGATGGTGAGATTACGCAATTGCTGGTCACCGTCAGGGACGATGCAATGTATGAAGACCCTGACAGCATAGATGTCGACAGGGCAGGATCCCTTCTCGAAATTATTCCCGGCATAGCTTTTTTCATGGATGAAACCGGGCGAACGCTCGCATGGAACCGGCATGCCCGTGATCTGTTTTTCTGCAAACCTGAAGAGTCGATGACAGGAATCAACGTATTCGACTTCATAGATCCTGACAGCCAGAATTATGTTCGGGAACAGTTCCGCATCGCATTTACCGACAGGATCGATATACCTGTGGAGATCAGGGTGCTTCATCCAGGAATCTCTCATCACGAATGGTGGAAAATTGAAACCAACAGAGTCGTGATCTCAGGACAGCCGTGCCTGATGATCACTGGTACTGATATCACCGGGCTGAAACTGCGGGAGGTCAAGCTCAACGAACAGACGACGAGGTTCAGCCAGGCTCTTGAAGCAGCTTACGCCGGAGTTTGGGAGTGGAACATCAAGACAAACGAAAATATCTGGTCGGACGAGATTTGGCCTTTGTATGACCTGGAAAAAGGTTGCTCAAAACCCTCCTTCGAACTCTGGACAAGCACTATCTGCGCTGAAGACAGGGAGATGGTGATCCTTACAGTGAACGATGCCGTTAAAAGCGATGCCAGGATCAATGTCGAATATCGCATATGCTGCCTCGATGGATCGGTCCGATGGCTGATGGTGCGAGGGCGGCCGGTGCATGGTAACCATGGACATGCGGTCAGCTATATCGGTACGGTCATCGACATCACCGAACGCAAACAGCTCAAGAAGCAGTTGATCAGCAGCGATGACAGATACCATTCTCTTTTTGACGCCATCCCGAAAGCCATCGCTCACTGCAGGTTGATTTACGTGAACGATATCCCGGTGGATTTTATCTACCTGAACGTAAACATTGCTTTCGAAAGTCTGACAGGGTACCGGAACGTGACCGGAAAGCGTCTGACCGAAGTCATGCCGGTCAGTCACCAGGCGTCGTTTGAAAAATTGTTCAAGCTCTTTTGCCGTGTTGCAAACACCGGAAACCCGGAACAGATGGAGTATTACATCGAAACTTTCGATGAATGGACATCCGTTTCGGCTGCCAGTGCTGAAAAGGACCATTTCATAGCGACGTTCGATGTCGTTACGGAGCTGAAAAAAGCCGAACGCAGAGCCCTGGAGGGCAAGGCAAAGCTGGAGGCGGCCTTGTCCAGCATGACGGATGCCGTTTTCTTTTCTGATGCTGCCGGGCGTGTCGTCGATTTCAATGAAGCCTTCGCAACGTTCCACCGGTTCAGGAGCAAGAAGGATTGTCTCAAGAGCCTGGCTCA
>Ga0326729_1000119_pt1 | contig 21802 bp, 20 predicted proteins | sample MHFSIPfraction_2_FD_207744 | JGI IMG/M metagenome (GOLD analysis project Ga0326729, IMG submission 207744) | Lab enriched peat soil microbial communities from Michigan Hollow, Ithaca, NY, United States - MHF6AY SIP fraction | ecosystem: Environmental > Terrestrial > Soil > Wetlands > Peat...
GCAGGCATGATGTATGACGAGCCGCCGATCAAGTTCGTCCGGAACGGCGATCTCTACGAAGTACAGCTCAAGCTCATGTTCGCCAACCCGGTCGATATCGACGTCTGGGTGACCGGCGACGAGCTTTTCGTGCAGATCGGAAACCAGAGGAAGGTCATCACGCTCCCGATCAGCCTGACCGGCCTCGAACCCGGCGATGCGGTGTTCAGGGACAAGTGGCTCCATATCCCGTTCGATCTCGCCAGGCAGGGATCGCATCACAGGAGCGGGCAGCTGCACAGGGCCTGACCAATAAGTTTTTTCGCAGTATAACCAGTAACCGACGGCTGCATTTGCAGCCTCAATAAAGGAGGACCCTATGTCAGAATCCTATCAGAAACTTCGCAAGGATTTCAAGGATCTCGATTTCACCGACAGGCTTACCTTTCTCGCCGAAAGCGTACTCCTGACCGGTCAGAGCGCGATTGTCGGCGGTCTTGAACTGGCCGGAGGCCTGGTCGAGACGGTTGCCGGCACGGTCGGCTCTCTCGTCGATGCGACGGGCATCGGCAGCATGCTCGGCGGCCCCGGCGGCGTTGTCGGCGAGACCATCGACCGAGTGGCCATCACCGTCAAGGACGTCTCCCGCTCTGCCGGCGAACTCTACGGCGATGCCGTCAAGAGCGTCGAGAACGTGACGGGCAATGCCGCCAAGGCGGTCGGTGATGTAGGCTCTTCGGCTTCCGATGCCGTCAAGAACATCGCAGGCTCGTTCCAGAAGACGACCATCAAGAAGTAAGCCGAGGGGGCGCCCCTCGTTCCGGCCGAAACAATCGCCATGGGCCGGAAGCAATCTTTTATTTGCGTTTTGTTGTTTATTCGTTTATTTTTATACCAAAGTCCCGAATTCTTGAGCGTTGTACTTTTTTCCGTTAATTAAATTCCAAAAGGAGGAGTTATGAGTGGAGGAGGCGTATTTACCGATATCTTAGCCGCCGCCGGCCGTATTTTCGAAGTCATGGTCGAAGGTCACTGGGAGACCGTCGGCATGTTGTTTGACTCTCTGGGCAAAGGCACCATGAGAATCAATCGCAATGCCTATGGCAGCATGGGTGGTGGATCGAGCCTTCGTGGTTCTTCACCTGAGGTTTCCGGCTATGCCGTTCCTACCAAGGAAGTCGAATCGAAGTTTGCGAAATAAGCAAACCGGTCCGTTCAGAACCATAAAGGCAGTGACAGGCGTTAGCCTTCACTGCCTTTTTTTTATCCATTGTCCTGCCTGGTCGCGGCAGGATTTTCCGCTTAAAGTCAGGGTATTATCCGCATTCCCGCTCGTGCCAGGCCCTTGCCGGTTCTTTGTTACGTAATTTATTTTTGTTTTCATATTTTAGTAGTTTTAGTGCCCCATCAATGATCGACAGGCAACACAGGTAACGTGACCGGACGCAGTAATGGCTAACATTTCTCTCTATGTCTCAGGGCAGACCGAACTGAACGATGTCACTGAGTTTTTCCAGAAGCGGCTCATCGGGGAAGGAGAAAACCCGATCGCTTTTTTCGACGGTGTGTTCTACGAATCCCACCAGGAGCGGGTCGGAAACATCGTTTTCCAGGACTATCTGATATATACCGACAAGGCGATCTATCTCTGGGCAAGAGGCACGTCGAAGGATTTCCTCGATCGTTTCACCCTCGGGTCCGTATCGGTCAACAGCCGGAACAAGGACAGCGCTTTCGCCACCCTGAACCTGAAGATCAAAAGGGAGGGCAAGGAGCCGGTGTACGTTATTTTCGACATGGTCGAGATCAAGGAGGCCGAAACGATCGTCAAGCTCCATACCGTCATCGAATCAACGATCGAGGACTATCTCGGCGTCAATTTCCGGCAGGAGATTCCCCAGGACACCGCCGTTAAAATCCTTCAGAGCGCCAGGAGCATCTGTATTCCGCGCTCGATCTCCATTGCCCTGGAGGCGCCGGAGATGCCGGTTCCTGACGCAGGCATCGGTTACGGACAGGATCTTCTCGAACAGTACAAGGCCTCGATCGGCTACAGCCTCGACCAGGACCCGCAGCAGCAGGGCGCACAGCCCAGGCCTCGCGGTGGCATGGGCGCGCCCGAACTGCCCCGGGGGCTCGAAGGGTTGCTGCCTGCCGATCCGGCTTCGATCAAGCGTATCGCCGGCCAGCTCAAGGATATGGTGGGCGATGCTCCCCTGAAGCTCCGGGAGCAGCTGATGAAGGACCTCCAGCATGTGCCGAACGACGTGGCCACCGTGCTTACCGCGCTGAACGAGCTTCTTGCCAATATCGCCGGCAATCCCCAGGCCGAACGATTCGTCATGACCGCGATCAAGACCGCGGTCGCCAATGACGGCATCCTCGGCTCCGTCGGCAAGATCATCAAGCTGACTTCGGGGATCGGTGGCGGAGGCGGAAAGAAGTCGTCGAGGCCGGAATCGTCAGCCTCGGGTGACGGCTCTTCCCGCCAGAACAGGAACAGCTCAAGGCACGATGACGACGACGATGACCTGACGATCAGACGCCGGAAAATCAGCGTCCGTGACGACAGCGACGTCCCCGGGGGCTACGATCCCTTCAGTGACGTAGAGCCTGCTGCCAGCGCACCACGGTCAGTCCCTGAAGAAACCGCGCCAGCGAGCCCGCGTCGCCCAACGCCGTTCGACAGCGAAGACGATTCGGCGCCTCGTCGTAAAAAGCTTTCGATCAAGACTGAGGACGATGCCGCCGACGAGATCGCCCGCAAGCTGATGAGCTACGACGAGTCGGAACGGGACCAGCCTTCCGCTCCGGTCGCATCGGCTGCGCTTCGCGACATGTCGGATGCCGACGCCACCCCGCGCAGGAAGAAACTCTCGATCAAGGCGGAACAGGACGACAAGGACGAAATCGCCCGCAAACTGATGAGCTATGACGAATCGGAGCGGGACCAGCCTCCGGTTTCGGCAGCTTCAGCTCCACTTTCCGACCCGGATGAAGCCGATGCCGCCCCCCGTCGGAAAAAGCTCGCGATCAAGGCGGAGGACGACAACCTCAGCGAAATCGCCCGAACAATGATGAGCTATGACGAGGCCCCGGTCGATGAACAGACGGCTGGAGCTCAATCCGACATGGTTGCAGAGCCTGCACCTGAGGCGCCTGTCAGGAAGAAAATCCAGATCAAGGCTCCGGAGCCGGATGAGGCGCTCTCGATTTCTGAAGATGAACTTCTTTCCGCGATCAGCCCTGATGGCGCCGGAAACAGCCAGGACAATTACCTTACGCTCGAATCCGACCTGCCGGTGCCGGAGCCGGCCGCCAAGGCTCCTTCGGAGGATCGAACACCTGAAGCCGGAACAGCTGCCTCCGGAAAGGCGCGTCATGGCGGCAAACGGGACAACGAGTCTGGAAAACATTCCGATAAACAGTCTGTTTAATCAAGCCTACACCATAGTTTCCTAACACCATGAGAATTATTCTTTACCTGGGCAAAGGCGGGGTTGGAAAAACCACCGTGTCCGCGTCAACCGCCACCGCGATTGCCCGCAGCGGCAAACGTGTGCTTATCATGAGCACCGATGTGGCCCACAGCCTTGCCGATGCGCTTGGCGTCGAGCTCAGTTCAACACCCCTGGAGGTCGAGAAGAATCTCTACGCCATGGAGGTGAACGTGCTTGCCGAGATCAGGGAGAACTGGACTGAACTCTACTCCTATTTCTCCTCGATCCTCATGCACGACGGGGCTAACGAAATCGTTGCCGAAGAGCTGGCTATCGTACCCGGCATGGAGGAGATGATCAGCCTCCGGTACATCTGGAAGGCTGCGAAATCGGGGAATTACGATGCCGTGGTCGTCGATGCGGCTCCTACCGGCGAGACCATGCGCCTGCTCGGCATGCCCGAGTCCTACGGGTGGTACTCGGAGAAGATCGGCGGATGGCACTCAAAGGCGATCGGTTTTGCCGCGCCGCTCCTGAGCAAGTTCATGCCGAAGAAGAACATCTTCAAGCTCATGCCCGAGATCAACGAGCACATGAAGGAGCTTCACGGGATGCTGCAGGACAAGAGCGTCACGACCTTCAGGGTGGTGCTCAATCCGGAGAACATGGTGATCAAGGAGGCCCTGCGCGTCCAGACCTACCTGAACCTGTTCGGCTACAAGCTCGATGCGGCCGTGGTCAACAAGGTGCTGCCTCCGAGCTCCAGCGACCAGTACCTGCAGAGCCTGATCGATCAGCAGGCCAAGTATCTCAGGGTGATCGACAACTGTTTCTATCCAGTGCCGATTTTCAAGGCCAGGCAGTCCCCGAAAGAGGTGATCGCCCCGGACAGGCTTTTCGAACTGAGCCAGGAGATCTTCGATGGTCGGAACCCCATCGAGGTGCTGTACTCCGACGGCAAGACCCAGACCCTCGAGAAGGTCAACGGCAAGTATGTGCTCAGCCTCTACCTGCCGAACGTCGAGGTCGACAAGCTTGCGGTCAACATCAAGGGCGACGAGCTTCTCGTCGACATCAACAATTTCCGAAAGAGCATCATTCTTCCCAACGTGCTGGTCGGACGCAAGACCGAAGGAGCAGATTTCGAGCAGGGTACGCTCAACATCACCTTCACCAATTGAGGGAACTGGTTCCTGTCTGAATTGCAGCGGGTCGCTTTACGGCGACCCGCTTTTTTTTTGTCCAGGACGGTTTGCTGAAGGTCTTATAGTGTGGGTCACATGGGTCCCATGAGTGAAGGGGGTTCGGCAGGTGACCGGATCAGCCTCGAATGACGACTCTTTCGGTCAGCCGGATCGGCACCGACGGGTCGCCGCAGGTCTTTATCAGCTCCGCGATCGTCCGGTGAAGGATGGGGTGGAGGGGGTTGTCGAGGTCGAGCAGCGGCACCAGCACGAACTTCCGTCGGTGAAGCTCTGCATGCGGGATGACGAGCAGTTCGGTCGTCAGGCACAGGCTGCCGTAGAGCAGGATATCCAGATCGATGGTCCTCGGGCTCCATCGCCGGTACTGGTCCGGCCTTCCGAGCTGCTGCTCGATCTCTTTGCAGCGCTTGCGAAGTTCCACCGGGTCGAGGCCGGTCGCGACCGCGACGACGGCATTGAAGAAGCGCTCCTGCTCGATGTCGCCGACCGGTTCGGTCATATAAACCCGTGAAATGCCGGTGACCGTGGTCTCCGGCGTCCGGCCGAGCAGATCGATGGCCTGCTGCAGGTTGGCGAGGCGGTCGCCGACGTTCGACCCGATACCGATGTATGCAGTTGTAAGGCTCATCTGTTCATTCCCTGTCGATCCGGTGTTCGGCCTCGGCATAATCGCAGAGTCCGCCGAGAGGGAGGTTCCTCTTTCTGACCTTCACCGTGGCGCTTTCGAGCAGAGGGAATTCAAGCATGAGGGAGGTGGCGATCTCGAAAGCCAGCGACTCGATCAGCGAAGCCTTGCGGCCGGTCATGACGCTGCCGATGATTTCATACGCCCGCTGGTAATTCACCGTCAGGCCGAGATCGTCGGCTTCGGCAGCCGGCCGGAAATCGAAGCGGAGTTCGGCATCGACCTCGTACTTACCTCCGAGCCGTTGCTCTTCGCTGTGCACCCCATGCCAGGCATAGAACCCGGCGTTCACAAGCCTGATGCAGGATCGATGGTTGGCGCTCATATTGGTCGGATCTGGAGTTTGTCGCAATCGCCCTGGGGAGGGAACATGTTCAGTTCGAGCAGGGAGATGATGTAATGGGCCTTTCGGGATGAGGCGTCTGAATGGTGTTGCAATATGCAGGCATATCAGGATTTCGCGAGTCGAATGCGCCGACCTTCAGGAGGAAATATACGCATTTCGATCCCGCTTCGAAGCGGAACGGGAAGCGCTCTCGGCGCCGGTTGGTCATTGACGGGAAGTCCATGGTCGTTTGATGCCGGGCGTAAGCTCGTCTCAGGCTTTCCTGACGAATTCCGACTTCAACTGCATCGGTCCGAATCCTTCGATCTTGCAGTCGATGTCGTGGTCACCGTCGATGAGGCGGATGTTCTTCACCTTGGTGCCACCCTTGAGTACCGACGACGATCCCCTGACCTTGAGGTCCTTGATCACCGCGACGGTGTCTCCGTTCTGCAGTATGTTGCCGTTGGCATCCTTCCAGACTCGCGCAGCCTCCTGCGAAGAGGACTCCGAACGGCTCCACTCGTGGGCGCATTCGGGGCAGGTCAGGAGCGCCCCGACCTCGTAGGTGTACTCTGAGTTGCATTTCGGGCAGTTCGGCAAGTCGCTCATGGTGATTCGTTTTCGGGGTTTTACGACGGTGACTTTTGCGACATTATAATGATTTTTGTCAAAACCGCGTCCTGAAAACGATCGGCCACGACTTGCCGGAAGGTATTCTTCGCCGGACGGGGCGCCGCATGGACGGACAAGGTGGCAAATGCCGAAAAAATGGTACTTTTCAGGAATCTTTTCCATTCGTGTTCCGCTTCACTCAACCTCTCACCAATTTGCAGTCATGGGAGATAACAGGACCAATTACGCATTCCGCGAATTTTTTGAAACCTGCAGGACCCAGGCCCTCCAGCTGGCGATCGAGGAGGACCTCTACGAGGGGGATTACACCACCCTTGCCACCATCGATCCCGGACAGATGGGCTCCGGCATCATCGAGGCCAAGGCGGAAGGGGTGGTCGCCGGGGTGGAGGTTGCCCGCCAGGTGTTCCAATCCTCAGGAGATATCCTCGAGGTTACCGTGTTCATCAAGGACGGCGGGCGGGTTTTTCCCGGTCAGCCCATTCTGCAGGTGAAGGGGCGGGTCGCCCCGATCCTTGTCGGTGAACGGACGGCGCTCAACTTCATGCAGCGGATGTCAGGCATCGCCACGAGGACGAACATGTACGTCGAGCGGGTAAGCCACACGAACGCAGCCATTCTCGATACAAGGAAGACCGCCCCTGGACTTCGATTTTACGACAAGGATGCGGTCCGGATCGGCGGCGGGGTCAACCACCGCTTCGGCCTGTTCGACATGATCCTCATCAAGGACAACCATATCGATGCGGCCGGCGGCGTCGAAACAGCCGTCAGCAGGGCCAAGGCCTATTGCCAGACCCACGCCCTCAAGCTCAAGATAGAAACCGAGGTGCGCAGCATGATCGAGCTCAAGCAGGCCTGTGAAAGCCAGCCGGACATCATCCTGCTCGACAATTTCATGGTCGACGGGCTCGCCGAGGCAGTCCGGTGGGTCAAGGCGAACGGATACGGCCACATCAGGCTTGAGGCGTCGGGCAATATCGGCCTGCACAACGTGGCGGAAGTCGCCATGACCGGGGTCGATTACATTTCGGTCGGGGAGCTTACGCACAGCGTCAAGGCGCTGGATCTGTCCATGAAGATCGAACTCGGATGATGGAGATCGGTGTCGATATCGTCGAGATCTCACGAATCAGGGCGCTCCATGAGCGTTATGGAGATCGGTTCCTCAGGCGGATCCTCACCGGGGCCGAAATGGAACAGTGCCTTGCCAAGCCCGATCCCGTCGCAAGCCTGGCCGGGAGGTTCGCCGCGAAGGAGGCAGTCTCGAAGGCTCTCGGCACCGGAATTTCCCAGGGCCTCTCATGGCACTCGGTTGAAGTGCTCAACGACGAGGCGGGCAAACCGCTGGTCACCCTGCACGGCCATCCGGGATGCCGGGTGAGCATCTCGATCTCCCACGACCGCCACTCGGCGGTGGCCATGGCGCTGATCGAAGAGTCGTGACGGCGTAACACGTAACGCGTTACGCGGAACAAGAAAGCCTTCACGGGTCACGAATCTCGATTCACGAGTCACGCGTCACGAATCGCGAGTGACAAATAAAAAAGGGGCCCCGATGGAGCCCCTTTTTCTCTTGCTTCCGCGCCGGCGGGAGCTTACATCTCCTCTTCTTCCTGCGTCGGCACCGCAGCGGCCTCTCTGGTGATGGTCACTTTCGACTTGATGACATCGTAGATCTTCTCCTTGAGGATCGTATCGACGATGTAGTCCTTGAACTCGGTCGACATGTAGGTGCTGAACAGCTCTTCAGCTTTAAGGGAGGGGTTCTTTTCAGCCTCCTTTTCGGCGTAGGCCTTGATGTCTTCGTCGCTGACGGCCAGGTTGTTCACCTGCGCTATCTTCTGGCTGACCAGGAGCCAGCGGGCGTGCTTTTCGGCGTTCGGCCTCATGGCTTCGAGGAACTCACGCTCGTCCAGCCCCTTAGGCAGCTTGCCGCCGACCTGGCGTTTGGCGTTTTCAACGAGCATGTTCTGGAACGATTCGACCATCGCTTTCGGGGTCGGAACCGCATGCTCCTCGATCAGCTTGGCCGAAATGGCTTCGAGGAGGTCCTGCTCGGACTTGTGGGTGAAGTGCTGTTCGAGCTGAAGGCGAACGTCGGCCTTGAAGTCGGCCACATTCTCGAAGCGGGCATGGGTGATCTCCTTCACCAGCTCGTCGTTCATCTCGGGGAGTTCGAGGCGCTTGACCTCCTTGACTTCGACGCGGTAGCGGACGGTTTCGTCGCCCTCCTCCTTCGGCTCGATGGTCACCTCTACCGAATCGCCGGCTTTTTTGCCTTCGAGAGCCGTACGGAACGGGTTGGTCTCCGGCAGGTAGCTGAGGTTGAAATGGTGGTTCTCGTTGTTCTGTCCCTCGATCGGCTGGCCTTCCGCATCGAGTCGCGCGACGTCGCCTATGACCGTGTCTTCCGATCCGGCAGGCTCTTCGGTGGTGACCAGCGTGCCGTGGCCTTTGAGGATCATGTTGATCTCGCGGTCAATGACCTCGTCGTCGATGGTATATTCGGCCTGGGTGAAGGCGTAGGCGGAGAGATCCTTCAGCTCGAACTCCGGATGGATCTCGTAGGACATGCGGATCGTCAGCGTATCGCCGTCGAAGTTAAAGCTGTCGATCTGGGCCCGGCTGGCGGGTTTGATATTTTCGGCATCGGCGATGGCGCCGAAATGCTTCGATGCCATCTTTTCGGCGACGGTCGCCTCGATGGAGGGGCCGACGAGGCGCTTGATCATGCCGGCGGGTACGTGGCCCTGTCTGAATCCCTTGATCTTGACGGACCTGCGGGCCTCTTCAAATTCCTGTTCGAGTTCAGGCTTGAACTCTTCGGCAGTAAGGATGATTTCAAGTTCCTGCTCGATGTCGCTGACATTCCTGATATTCTTTTGCAAAGCTGTCGTGACCAGTTAAGAGTTGAAAAAATAGGATTACAATAATACGATATTTTCGCCGGTTTTTAAAAACAAGGGGCTGGCGACGGGGAGTTACTTCGACGGCTTGTAGATCAGCGTCGAGAGCAGGTCGGGCACCCTGAGCGAAGCCGCCGCGGCAGCGATCTCTCCGGCGTCGACCGATTCGATCAGTCCGGCTTTTTCGGCCGGCGTGAGGTAGCGTCCGAAGTAGAAAAGGTCCTGCGCCAGGTTGGACATCCGACGGGTCATCTTCTCCATGCCCATGATCATCGATCCGAGCATTTTCGATTTTGCTGATCTGATTTCATCCGGATCCGGTTCGGTCAGGGCCTTGCCCGCGAACAGCTCCGCGATGGTGTCGAGCGTCTTCGCCGATTTTCCCTTGTCCGTGCCGGCGTAAATGTTGAAGGTCGTGATCTCGTCCAGGTACGCCATGGACGAATAGGCCTGGTAGACCAGACCTCGCTTTTCGCGAAGTTCAAGGTTGAGGATCGAACTCATGCCGCTGCTCAGCATGGAGTTCAGCACCATGAGCCCCCAGAAGTGCCGGTCTTCGCGGGGAATGACCGTGCCGAGCAGGATCTGCGCCTGGCATACGCTCTTTTTCAGCGTCGCCTTGAACGGACGGTATGCCGCGATGTCGAAAAGGTTTCTCTCCGGGACATCTGCGGGAGCATGACCGAGGGTGCCGAAATACGAGACGGCAAGTTCCGAAAGCTCGGCATGATCGACGTTTCCGACGGCCGTCACCAGCATCTTGCCGGGCACGTAATGCTCACGCATGAAGGTCCGCAGGTCGGCTTCTCCGATTCGCCCGATGCTCTCCCCGGTACCGAGTATCGGCGTGGCGAGGGGGTGACCGGGAAACGAACGCTGGTCGAATTCTTCGAAGATCAGCTCCTCAGGAGTGTCGTTGATGCTCGCGATCTCTTCGAGTACGACCTCCTTCTCCTTGTCGAGCTCCTCCGAAGGGAACGTCGGGTTGCAGACCAGGTCGGCAAGCAGGTCGAATGCAAGTGCGAGGTGTTCGCGAAGGCATCGGACGCAGATGCAGGTCTGCTCCTTGGTGGTCCATGCGTCGATGTAGCCGCCGGTCTCTTCGATGCACCGGGCGATCTCGACGTAATCGCGTTTGCTGGTACCCTTGAAAACGGCGTGTTCGATGAAGTGGGCGAGTCCCTCGCGGCCAGCCGGATCTTCCCGGGAACCGGCATTGATCCAGACGCCGAGCGTCACGCTATGCACATAGGGGACATAATTGCTGACGATCCGAAGGCCGTTCGGAAGCGTACCGCTCTGGATGATGCCGGCTGACAGTCGTTCTTCGGCCTGTCCTGTGACGGCGGGCGCCGTAACGATATTTTTTCTCACGCTCAGGGATGGATTTGAGTGCAATGTAAGTTTATTCTTATTATTATTGAGAACAAATCGATGCAGTGCCGGATATGCCGGATTGCGCAACAGCCAGCTATCAATGTCAGGTATTCCGATACTCATCACCGGTGCGACGGGTTATATAGGGGCGCAGCTCGTCTTCGGCCTGCTTCGGCGGTTCGGTGACGGCGTACGGTGCCGGGTTACGGTCAGAAGCGGGTCGGATGCCGGTTTCCTGAAGAGCCTTCCTGTCGATATCGTTACGGCCGACATGCATGAGCCGGTTGCCGTGGCCGAGGCGGTCCAGGGCGCCGAGGTGGTGTTCCACTGCGCCGGTCTGATCGCCTACACCTCCAATTTCCGCAACCGGCTCTACGACACCAACGTTCTCGGCACCCGGAACGTGGTCAACGCCTGCCTCGCCAGCGGCGTCCGCAGACTCGTGGCCACCAGCTCCATCGCCGCGATCGGCGTTCCCGAGAACAGCGGAGCAGCCCGGGAGTCGACCGAAAGCGTCGCTTTCAGCGAGTGGCAGCGCAGGAACGCCTACATGGAATCGAAGCACCTCGCCGAACTCGAGTGCCGCCGTGGCGCAGCGGAAGGCCTCGACGTGGTGATGGTCAATCCTGGCGTGGTGATCGGGACCGGAGAGGGGGCGGATGCCCCCGGAAGCTCGTCCAACGAGGTGCTGCAGCTGATCTACCGGGGCTCGCTGCCGTTCTGCCCGGATGGAGGCACCGGTTTCGTCGACGTGCGTGACGTGGCCGATGCCCATATCGCCGCATGGGAGAAGGGCCAGGCCGGAGAGCGCTACATCATCGTGGGGGAAAACCTCACCTTCAGGGAGCTGTTCGGACGCATCGCCGCACTGCCAGCCAGCCGGACCGGAACGCCGATGCGGATCGCAGGCGCGCTGGGCGCAGCAGTCGGAATCGGCGGAGAACTCTGGTCGCTTATGTCGGGACGTCCGTCGTTCATCAGTGTCGAGAGCATCAGGCAGGCATCGCGACCGGCCGTCTACAGCAACCGGCGCTCGGTGCAGGAACTCGGTATGACCTACCGTACGTTAGAGGAAACATTGAAAACCGTTATTCGGTAACCCCACGCAACAGATTCACCATACTAAACATCCAGCCCCATGGGAAAAGAGATTCCTCAGCAGCAGCCACCGGTCGTCGATCCGGCGAAACTCAAACAGCTCAACCTTGCCATAGAGACCCTCGAGAAGCAGTTCGGCAAGGGCTCGATCATGCGTCTCGGCGACGACTCTCCCGTCATCCATGTCCAGGCGATCTCAACCGGCTCCATGGCGCTTGATTATGCCCTCGGCGTCGGCGGGCTTCCTCGCGGCAGGGTGACCGAGATCTACGGCCCCGAGTCATCGGGAAAGACCACTCTCGCCCTGCATGCCATCGCCGAGGCGCAGAAGAGCGGCGGTATTGCGGCCATTGTCGATGCCGAACACGCTTTCGACCCGATGTACGCCCGCAAGCTCGGCGTCGATATCAACTCGTTGCTGGTCAGCCAGCCGGAGTCAGGTGAACAGGCGCTCTCAATCGTCGAGACCCTCGTCCGCAGCGGCGCGGTCGATATCGTGGTCATCGACTCCGTTGCGGCGCTCGTGCCCCAGGCCGAGCTCGAAGGCGAGATGGGCGACAGCGTCGTCGGCCTGCAGGCCCGGCTCATGAGCCAGGCGCTGCGCAAGCTGACCGGCGCCATCTCCAAGTCGAGCGCGGTCTGCGTGTTCATCAACCAGCTTCGCGACAAGATCGGCGTCATGTACGGCAGCCCCGAAACCACGACCGGCGGAAAGGCCCTGAAGTTCTACTCCTCGATCAGGCTCGATATCAGGAAGATCGCCCAGATCAAGGACGGCGAAGAGATCGTCGGCAACCGCACCAAGGTCAAGGTGGTCAAGAACAAGGTGGCTGCGCCGTTCAAGATCGCAGAGTTCGACATCCTCTACGGAGAGGGTATCTCGACGCTCGGCGAGCTGATCGACCTGGCCGTCGAGTTCGGCGTGGTCAAGAAGGCCGGCGCCTGGTTCAGCTACGGAAGCGAGAAGCTCGGCCAAGGCAGGGAAGCCGTCAAGAAGCTCTTCCGCGAAGACACCGTGCTGCGTGACACCGTGAAAAAGCAGGTTCGCGAACTGATGACCGCACCCGCTGCGGAGTGAGCCGTCCAATGGGAACGACATGCGTATAGGGAGCATCGAGATCGACCGTCCGGTCATCCTCGCACCTATGGAGGATGTGACCGACAGGGCCTTCAGGCAGCTCTGCAAGCGGCACGGGGCGGATATCGTCTATACTGAGTTCATCAGCGCCGAGGCGCTCAGGCGGGGCGTCGAGAAATCGATCCGCAAGATATCGGTGACCCCCGGTGAACGGCCGGTCGCTGTGCAGATCTTCGGCAACACGGTCGAATCCATGGTCGAGGCGGCCACGATCGCCGAAACCTACGAGCCAGACTACCTCGACATCAATTTCGGTTGCCCGGTCAAGAAGGTCGCCGGCCGGGGCGCCGGGGCCGCCCTGCTCAGGGAGCCTGAAAAGCTCTCGGCCATCGCGAAGGCCGTGGCCCGTGCCGTGAGCGTTCCGGTGACGGCCAAGACCCGCATCGGCTGGGATCACGACTCCATCAACATCACGGAGATCGTCCGTCGGCTGGAAGATGCCGGCATGCAGGCGGTGGCCGTGCATGGCAGGACCCGCAGCGACATGTACAAAGGGAGAGCCGACTGGGCTCGCATCGCCGAAGCCAAGGCCGCCTGTTCGATTCCGGTCATCGCCAACGGTGACGTCTGGAGTGCGGACGACGCGGTGGCCATGTTCGCCGAAACCGGCGCCGACGGCATCATGATCGGACGAGGCTCGATCGGCAACCCCTTCATTTTCGCCCAGTCGGCGAGCCTGGTGAAGCAGGGAGTCCGTCTGCCGGCGCCCTCCTATCGCGAGCGCATCAGGGCGGCGATCGAGCACATGCGCCTCTCCGTCGAGTACAAGGGCGAGAAGTACGGCATCCTCGAAATGCGCCGCCACTACTCCACCTATCTCAAAGGGCTGCCGGGGGTATCGAAGGTCCGCAACGAGCTGGTGCGCGAACTCGATCCGGTTCTCATCGCGGAGCTTCTCGAAACGTTCGAAGCCCGGTGCGAAGCCCTTGAGCGCGAAGGCAGGCTCACCGAGGCGGGCGAATACCTCAACGACCATTCGCCAAGGCTGATTCTGAATTACCAACCAAATACCAATCTATCCAATATCGTATGAGCAGTGCAGAAACCGGATATCGCGTAGCCGTCCTCGGGGCAACCGGCCTTGTCGGAAGAACCATGATCCAGGTGCTCGAAGAGCGCAACTTCCCGGTCAGCGAGCTGGTGCCCCTCGCTTCGCCTCGCAGCAGGGGACAGGTCGTCACCTTCCAGGGACGTGAGTTCGTCACCGAAGTCCCTTCGGCGGAGATCTTCAAAGGGGTCGACATCGCCCTCTTTTCGGCAGGCGCATCGGCCAGCAGGGAGTGGGCCCCCGTGGCCGCCGCGGCAGGCGCGGTGGTGATCGACAACTCCTCCGCCTTCCGCATGGACGAGGGGATACCGCTCGTCGTGCCTGAGGTCAATCCCGAAGCCATCTTCGACGGAGAGGGCAGGCCCGAAAAGATCATCGCCAACCCCAACTGCTCCACGATCCAGATGGTGGTGGTGCTCAAGCCGCTGCACGATTGCTATGGAGTGAAACGGATCGTGGTCTCGACCTACCAGTCGGTCACCGGCAAGGGCAAGGCGGGCCGCGACGCGCTCGAAAGCGAACTGGCAGGCAACGTCCCGGAGGAGTTCACCCACTTCCACCAGATCGCCTTCAACGCCGTGCCCCAGATCGACGCCTTCACGGAGAATGGCTACACGAAGGAGGAGATGAAGATGGTCAACGAGACCCGGAAGATCATGGGAGATCCCGACATGCAGGTCTCTCCGACGACGGTCCGCATCCCGGTTTACGGCGGCCACGGCGAGTCGCTCAATGTCGAGCTCAAGAGCGATTTCGATATCAACGAGGTCAAGGCCCTCCTTGCCGGCTCCCCCGGCATCGTCATGCAGGACGACCCCTCGGCCAGGCTTTACCCGATGCCGCTGACCTCCTACGAGAAGGACGAAGTGTTCGTCGGTCGCCTGCGTCCCGACTACTGGCAGCCACGCACCCTGAACATGTGGGTCGTGGCCGATAACCTGCGCAAGGGGGCCGCGACGAATGCGGTGCAGATCGCCGAGGAGCTGGTCGGCAAGCTGTAGCCGTTGCACCCATCTTCTGGACCCCGGGAGTGATCCGGGGTCTGGATCTCCATTCCCTTCCATCGCCCCGGAGTTCAACTTCATGCTACTGGAAGGGTTTAACCCTCCGGACATCAAGCTCTTATATTTTCTTCAATTGCCACGGGTTTCAACCCGGGGGGAGAGGTGTGGCGAACAAACTTTCGGGGGCTTCAGCCTCCGCTGTCGAACCGGACGCTGCCTGCAGCAATAAACGGCCCGGACTGAAGTCCGAAAAAAAGAGTGGAACACTTTATCCCCCGGCTGAAGCCGGGGGCAATGAAGACGCATGAAAATTCAGGAGCCCTGGCTGATCGGAGCTTCCGGGATTACCTTATATGTTTATAGAAAAATACCTTGGGTTTTAACCGGCGGAGAGGGGCGACAGCGCCATCAGGGCCGTGCTCACCGCCCTGATCACGCCGGTGGAGTGCGGGCAGCCTTTCGCTTCCGGGGAGATGGTGACCTGCTGCGGAAGTCCGAGCGCTTCAAGGGTGCGGTCGGTTCCTGCGGCGATGCGTTTCACCGTGGCTTGATCGGCCGCCAGGCCGGTTACCTTTACGCACGCCACCGGTGAAGTGCCAAGTTCGGTGATGGCGAAGAACTCCCGCTCGTTCGAATTTTTCACCGGCCAGTACCTGAACGTCTCGGCCTTTCCCGCTCTCGACACATAAAATGCCGCATACTCCGCTTCGAGTTCAAGTACGGCCATGGGCTCTCGGGATCCGGTCGTCAGCCTGACGATCGGTTCGATGTGCAACCCGCTTGATTCGACGCGGTATCTCCTTTCGAGCTGTTCGTTGATGGATCGTCCCGGCTCTGCGGGGTAGAACATGATCATATACTGTTCGAGCGCGTCGGTTCGAGCGCTCCCCAACGTCAGGGGCATGGTCTGCCATGACCACTCTTCAACGTTCTTCAGGAAATATCCGGCCTCGACCCTGCCGAGGCTTTCGCGCTTTTCCTTTGACGCCCCCGCCGGGAACCAGGCGGGAAGGGTCAGGATCGACGAAGGGGAGAGGGCCAGAACCAACGGCTCCTGGCCCCATTTCCCGAGCATGCCTGACAGCTTTTCGAAGGCTTTTCTCCCTTTGGGCCCCTGAAACGCGTCGAGCCCAAAACCGATAGTCTTGAAAGCAGTTATCTCACAGGACGATGATCCCGATGATTTGACTCTGACGATGTTGGTTGCGCCGGCGTCGATCGCACAGACTATAAGGCTCCTGCTCATTATTCCAGGGTAAGATGCTTTTTCAGGACCTCGAGTTTTTTCTTCCCGATTCCCTTGACCTCCAGAAAATCGTCAAATTGCAGAACTTTTCCGCCCTTTTCCGCCCGGAAAGCGAGGAGCCGCTTCGCAATGGCCGGACCGACGCCGGGGATCTGCTGGAGCTGGGCCGATGTCGCCCGGTTGAAGGCGATGACGCCGGTGAACTGCGATTTCGGGGCTCGGGAACGGTGGCTGGATCGGGGGCTCTCCTCTTCAGTGAGTCCGCTGCCGCCATCGGTGCTTTCGGCCTCGTCGGCCACTGCCGTCACATCGACGCCGGGAGCAAGGCGAAGCAGGCTGTCGACCTCGGCTTCGGAGTACCGGGCGCGTTCCGCCTCCTTCAGGAGAGTGTCGGCCTCCCGGACCGACCCTCCGTAACGGATCACTCCGCCAACGACGAGGAACAGAAGCAGGACGGCAACCGCCGTCATTTCGGCTCTGGTGATCCCGAGCCTGACCGCGAGGTTCTGCAACGCTTTCATAAGTGGGGGGCTCAGAAAGTTGCTGGTATCTTGTTCTCGAACTTACGGGCAATATAGGGCAAATCCGGGGATTTGCCCGACGGTTCCTGCGGTATGGTGCCTACACCTCAGAAGCTCTCCTGGACGGGCACCCTCCTGACCCGGCGCGAGACCGAGCAGAGCAGCTCGTAGCTGATGGTGCCGGCGGCCTGGGCCTGCTCTCCTGCCGAAGGGCCCTCCCATCCGAAGAGCACGGCCGGGTCGCCAGGCTTCACGCTCCGGTCGTCGCCGAGGTCGACCATGATCTGGTCCATGGTGACCGTGCCGACCTGAAGGCAGAGGCGGCCGCCGATGAGCACCTTCGCGCGGTTCGACAGGGCGCGGTGGAACCCGTCGGCGTATCCGGCCGATATGGTCGCGATCCTTCGCGGACCGGGTGCCACCCAGGTGCGGTTGTAACTGATGGTCGTGCCCGCCGACACCTCCTTGACGAAGATGACCTTCGACTGGAACTGCATGACCGGCCTGACCGGAACCGGCGTCGGGTTCGAATCCACCGGGTGGCAGCCGTACAGCATGATGCCCGGCCGGACCATGTCGAGGTGGGCTTCGGGTTTCGAGACGATCGCCCCGCTGCTGGCGGCGTGCCTGAGCACACGCTTTCCCGTCGACGCTTCGTAGGCGCCGGTGACCTGCAGGAAGCGGTCAAGCTGGAGTGCCGTGAATCCGTCGGGTTCGTGCCCTGCGGCGAAGTGGGTATAGATGCCGGTCAGTTCGAGCCCGGGCGAGCAGTCGATGGCGCTGAGCAGTGCCGAAGCCTCTTCCGGAGCGACTCCGAGCCGTCCCATGCCGGTGTCGACCTTGACCTGTACCCTGAGCGTTCCACCGTTGGCCGATGCGACTGCACGGGCAGCCTCGACGGTTGCCCGGTCGCAGATGGTCATCTCAACACCATGCCGGAGGTAGCGTCCGATCTGCTGCGGCAGTGGGGCGGCGAAGGCCAGGATCCGGGACTCCGGGTGGAGCCGGAGGCTCTCCTGCAGCTCGATCGCCTCATGGATGTTGGCCACCCCGAAATCCCTCACGCCGGCCGACTCGAGCGTGGCCGTGACCTCAGGAGCTCCATGTCCGTAAGCGTTCGCCTTGACGATACCCATGATCCGGCACCCCTTGCCCGTGATGTCGCGGATGCATCCGAGGTTGTGCCGGAGGTTGCCGAGCGAGATGAGCGCTTCGGAGAGATTCTCGCCGGGAACAGGGTTGCCGGGGGAGCAGGTTTCGTAGTCAGCGGTCACGTCGTGCAGGATTAATGATGGGGGGCGGCTCTTTCATGACAGCCCGTATTTGATCTAAGGAACAGATTTTGCGCATTATTATCAAGACAACGCCCTCTTTCCTGGCCGTTGTCGGAAAATGAGCAATTATTTCTTTATTTGTTTCTATGACCAACACCCATTCCGATTTCAGGAGCATCATGAGCTACGACATCTTCGATACGGCCGGCAATTCGCCCCTGGTTCCCATCAAGCAGCTGGCGAGGCAGAACAGGGGTGCGTACATGGCCAAGCTTGAGTACCTGAACCCCTGCAGCACCCATTACTGCCGTGTCGCGTCGGCCATCATCCGGGACGCAGAGGAGCGCGGGGTCATCCACCCGGGCATGACGCTGGTCGACTGGACCTTCGGTACGAGCGGCATCGCGCTCTCCATGGCGGGCATCACCCGCGGCTACAAGCTGCTGCTTGTCGCCCCGGACAAGATCTGCCGTGAAAAGCAGGAGGTGCTCCGGGCGCTCGGCGCCGAGATGGTGTTCACCCCCTCAGACGCCCTGCCGGGCGATCCGAGGAGCTGCGTCGCCGTGGCCGAAAACCTGGTGAGGACCCTGCCGAACGCCTGGTTCGCCAACCTCTACGAGAACCCGGTCAGCCGTCAGGTGCACGAGGAGCATACCGGGCCGGAGATCTACCGTCAGACCGAGGGCCGGGTGACGCATGTGTTCGTGCCGATGGCGTCGGGGGCCATGATTTCGGGGATCGGGCGCTATCTCAAGTCGGTCAACCCCATGATCCGCATCATCGGAGTGGAGCCCGAAGGCTCGATCTACCGCAACCTGCACGAAGGAGGCACCGCAGGTTCGCCCTCGGCGTTCGAACTCGAGGATATCGGCGCCCTTCAGCCGACCTCCTTCTGGGACTCCTCCGTGATCGACCGGATCGTTCAGGTGAGCGACGCCGACGCCTTCAACTGCGGACGGGAGCTGCTGCGAGCCGAAGCCGTATTCGCCGGCGGGGCATCGGGTGCGACCATGGCCGCAGCGCTCCGGGAGGGAGCCAACTGCGGGAGCGACTCGCAGGTGGTCGTGATGATGACCGATTTCGGGGCCTATGACCTCTCGCGCATGTACAACGATGAGTGGATGCGGCAGAAAGGTTTCTACCGGAAGACGAAGTCGTCGCTCGACCAGATCACGGCCGAGGACATCCTGCAGCGCAAGGTCCGTAAAGACCTGATCTTCGCCGGTCCCGAGCAGACCCTGTCCGACGTGTTCGAGATGATGAAGCAGAACGACGTTTCTCAGATGCCGATCGTCTCCTACGGGGCCCCGATCGGCAGCATCAGCGAGAACAAGATCCTTTCGATCCTCATCGAGAACGACGCGGCCATGAATGCCAAGGTGGTCGCCTTCATGGAGAAGCCGTTTCCGGTCTGCCCGTCCGATGCGACCATATCGGAGCTGTCGGAAAAACTTCAGAAAAATGCCTCGGGGGTGCTCATCGCCCTGAACGATGACAGACTGCAACTGATAACCAAATCGGATCTTATCGATGCCCTGACGCACAAGTGAGCGGGGCCGAAATTATCTGGTTGTTTTTTTTTGATATTATCTTTATTTAAGCAGTCCTGAACACGCATTTATCTGGTGCCGTCCACCGGGGCCCTGCAAGCCAGTAGTACCCGCAGAAGCGCCGAATTACCTTCATTCATACATGAAGCGGAACGATGGCCCCTCAACAATTGCGTAGAGGCTGAAGGCCGGTATTGCTTGTTCAGATGTGTACTCCAATTACAGCGACAGGATATGAAGGTAGAGTCCAGAAAAAGGCAGTATATTCTTGAAGGGAAAATCAAACCCGGTTTTTGCGAGGGTTGCGGATGCCTCACGGAGCTGACGTTCGTCGGCGAGTGGAAGCCCAGCGACAAACCGAGGGAAGACGATCTGCTGCTGGGAGTATCTGAAAAAAAGTCAAAGGATAAAAAGTCCGCAGCGTCGCCAGAGGCGTTGTCGGCTTCCGAAAATCAGTACTGGATCCGTTGTTCGGCCTGTAATCAGGTCCACCTCTTCAAGGAGTGGCAGATTCAGATCGACAAGGAGCTGAGCCCGGAAGAGCTCAGGCCCGAGGATTGCCAGGTCTATACGCCGCACGGCATTTACGCGCAGGGTGACGCGGTTTTCCATGAATCCCTCGGTGAAGTCGGGGTGGTCCGCGAGAAACAGGCGACAGGCAGCGGAGCCCATGTCATTATCGTCGAATTCTGCAAAAGCGGAAGGAAACAGCTACTGGAAAATGTTCAGCTCAAACAGGGCAGTCAGAAAAGCTCTGAGTCGCTGACCGACATTATCAAACTTAAATTAAGACGTTGATCTTCAATCAAGGGGGTGAATTTCATTGGTTAGTGTACAGGTAAATGAAAACGAGTCCATCGACAAGCTTCTCAAGCGTTTCAAGAAGAAATACGAGAGGGCAGGCGTCCTGAAGGAGTTTCGTAAGAAGGCATACTTCGTGAAGCCTTCGGTTGACGATCGCCTGAAACGATCAAGGTGCAAGCGCAGAGCCCAGAGGGCGAACGAAGAGCGCAACTCCTGAGATAATTCCGGGTAGTGATAAAAGCAGCTCCTCTTCGGGGCTGCTTTTTTTTATCAACGATAATCAGATGTCATGAACGTCTTCAAAGGTGAGATTTCAAGCCTGCCTCCCGACAAGTCGATCTCCCATCGCGCAGCCCTCATCGGAGCCCTGGCCGAAGGTACGACAGAGATCACCAACTTCTCGGGGGGCTACGACAACCAGTCAACCCTCTCGGTGCTGAGGGATGCCGGCTTCGCCATCCGGCAAGAGGAGGTTCCGGCCGCCGGGGGGCGCGTCGTCAGGAACGTCGCCATCGAATCGAGGGGACTGTGGAGCTTCAGCCGTCCATCCGGACCGTTGATGTGCAACAATTCGGGAAGCACCATGAGGATGCTTGCCGGAATCCTCGCCGCCCAGCCCTTCCGGAGCGAGCTTGTCGGGGACGCCTCCCTGATGAAGCGCCCCATGAAGCGGGTCGCCGAGCCGCTGCGCCAGATGGGTGCGGTCATCTCCCTGTCGCCTGAGGGCACGGCCCCGCTCGTGATCGACGGTTCCCGGGAACTTCGGCCCATCGAGTACCACCTGCCGGTGCCCTCCGCGCAGGTCAAGTCGCTGGTGGCATTCGCGGCCCTGCATGCCGACGGCCAGTCGAAGATCATCGAGCCGATCCGGTCGCGCGACCATACCGAACTCATGCTCGGACTGAAGACCATCGACCGCCCCGACGGAGTCAGGGAGATCATCATCGACGGACGCAAACCGATCGCGGCCAAGCCGTTCAACGTGCCGTCCGATCCCTCGGCAGCCTGTTTCATGATCGCCCTCGGCCTGCTCGGCCGGAACTCGGAGATCGTGCTCAGGAACGTCTGCCTCAACCCGACGCGCGTGGCCTATATCGATCTACTCCAGGAAGCCGGCGCGGGGCTCGTCATCGAGAACGCCCGTTCGGAAGGCGGGGAGCCGGTCGGCGACATCGTCGTGCGGAGCTGCTCCGGGCTCGCCCCCCTGAGGATCAGCGACCACGGGATCGTGGCCGGCGTGATCGACGAAATTCCGATGCTGTCGGTGCTGTCGGCCTTCGCTTCGGGTGAGTTCGAGCTGCACAACGCCGCCGAGCTCAGGACCAAGGAGAGCGACCGCATCGATGCGCTCGTGGTGAACCTGCAGCGTCTCGGGTTTGATTGCGAGCAGTATACCGACGGCTTCGTCGTCAGGGGCAGGCGCTTCACGGTTCCGGAGACGGCCCGTATCGAGTGCTTCGACGACCACCGCATCGCCATGAGCTTCGCCATCGCGGCCGCCGCCGCTGGCGCGTCGCTCGAACTGTCGGATAGGGAGGTTGCGGGGGTATCCTTTCCGGGATT
>Ga0326729_1000121_pt1 | contig 21566 bp, 19 predicted proteins | sample MHFSIPfraction_2_FD_207744 | JGI IMG/M metagenome (GOLD analysis project Ga0326729, IMG submission 207744) | Lab enriched peat soil microbial communities from Michigan Hollow, Ithaca, NY, United States - MHF6AY SIP fraction | ecosystem: Environmental > Terrestrial > Soil > Wetlands > Peat...
GAGGATCTCTATTACCGCCTGAATGTCATACAGATAACGCTCCCCTCCCTTGCCGAACGATCCGGGGACATTGAAGCTATCGCCGGAAACATGCTTGCTTTTTTCAATGCACAGAACCATAAACTCATTGAGGGATTCACGCCCGGAGTCCTGAACTTCTTTCGTACCTATAGCTGGCCCGGGAACATCCGGGAGCTTCGTAACGTGGTCGAACGGGCTGTGATCCTGTGCACCTCTTCGATGATCGGCGAGGAGCTCCTTCCTGAATCCATGGCATCCACACGGCAACCGCAGATCATGATCGGGGACAGACTGAAGCTGGAAACCGTTGAGGAGCAACATATACGCAGGGTGCTCGCTTCGGCCGCCTCAGTGCATGAAGCTGCTGAGATACTGGGCATTGACAAGGCGACGCTCTGGAGAAAACGCAAGCAGTTCGGACTCTGACCGGGCGCCTCCAGCCCTTTCCCCTGTTTCTTCCCTTTCGCCGCCCCCCGCCTCCTGCGGCATTCCGCCTATTGATCACCCTCCTTTTCCGCACCGGCAACTTTGGCCACCAGCCGAATGCTCGTAGACGTTGAATTTTGCACTGCCCCCCACTCATCGACCGTGCATTATAAAACCGAAAAGCCTGACTTGCCTGCCAAAACTCCCCGGTTTCCCCTGTTCCTGCGTCTGGCACACGAATTGTATGCTGTCAGATAAAGTACGGATCATGAATATCGGAATCAGAAAAAAACTGTTGCTTGGCCTGAGCGGCATGCTGGTGATCGTGACGACCATCAGCCTCATGACCATCAGGCAAATCGACGAGCTCGGCACGTCGCTGGCCATAGTGCTGAAGCAGAATTACCTGAGCGTGGTGGCATGCCGGGATATGAAAGACGAGCTGGACAGCATCGATACCCTGGTGCTGAACTCGTTTCTCATCCATCAGGAGAACGGAGTGGTTAAGGTGAATGAGCATCAGGCGAAGTTCAACGACGCTCTCGACCGTGAACTGCACAATATCACCTTGCCGGGAGAGCAGGAGCGTGCCGAACAGGTTCGCCGGCTTTCGAAAAAATATTTCGGCACTCTTTCACGGATCATGGACGGTTCGAACCCCGAGACGGTTCGCCGGGAGCTCTATTACAGCAACCTGGTTCCGGTATTCAATGAAATCAAGGTGGTGTCACGCGAAATTCTGGAGATGAATCAGGCGAACATGATCTCGGAAAAGAATGCCGCGCACAACCTTGCGATCTCAGCACGCTGGCGGGTGCTGGCCATCTGTATTGCAAGCATCCTGGTCGCCCTGCTGCTGGGCTACCAGATTCACCGCTGGGTGCTCAATCCCCTGCACAGCCTGATCGATACGACCGAAGAGATCAGGCGAGGCAATCTTGAAGTCGTCCTCAAAACCGAGGCTCAGGACGAAGTCGGGCAGTTGTCCCGATCGTTCAACTCGATGTTGATCGCCCTTCGTCAGAACCGAAACAGCGACATGGCCAACCTGATCCGGATTCGCAAGCTTACCGAGGATGTTTTCAGGGCGTTGCCGGTTCCGGTCGCTGTCATCGACCTGCAGGGCGAGGTGAAGGTTTCTACAGAAACAGCCGGACGGATGTTTGGCCTGAAACCGGGAGTGTCGGTCAGGGATCTGCCATTTTCGTGGATGCCTGGCCTCATCGACAAGTCTTTCACCACGCTTCGGCCGGCAGAACTCGAGGAAAAACGGTATGTACAGCAGTTCGTCGGCAACCGGGAGTTTTTCTTTCGCCCTGTCGCCGTGCCGATCGTGTCGGAACCGGAATCGAACGATGTGGCCGATTCAATTCTGGTTATGACCGACGTGACACAGCTTCACGATCAGCAGGAGATGAAACATGGCCTCGTTTCCACAGTTTCTCATCAGCTCAAGACCCCGATGACCTCGCTGCGCATGTCGATCCACCTGCTGCTCGATGAAGCGCTGGGCGCCCTGAACGTGCAGCAGACCGATTTGCTGGTCGGAGCGAGGGATGATTGCGAGCGACTCGTCGAAATGCTCGACGACCTGCTCGACCTGAACCGGATCGAATCGGGCAAGGCTTACCTGGAGCCCCGCCGGATGCAGCCTTCGGTGCTTGTCCGGGATGGCCTGGCCCCCTTTCTGAATGAAGCAAAAGACAGGAACGTCACCATGACTGATGCCATTGCCGGTGAATTGCCTGATGTGTTTGCCGATCCCCAGGGGATCCGGCATGTGTTCGCCAACCTGTTTTCCAATGCCCTGCGGTTTACCATGCCGGGCGGAACCGTGAGGGCTGGAGCTGAAATGGAGGGAGCGTTTGTCCGGTTTTTCGTCGAGGATACCGGATCGGGCATCGCTTCCGAACATATGGCACATCTGTTCGAGCAGTTCTTCAGGGCTCCCGGGCAGGATGTACGTTCAGGCATAGGCCTGGGGCTCTCCATCGTCAAGGAGCTCGTCGAAGCACAGGGAGGTGTGGTCTCTTCACAAAGCCATCCAGGCAAAGGGTCCTGCTTCAGCTTCACATTGCCTGTTCATGACGATACCTCTTCAAAAAAGATCAATCTCATCGGAGGAGATGTGGTATGAAGATGAACGCCTATCTGGCAATGTATCTGGGACTGTTTTTTTTCCTGCTTTTAATGGGACTTGCTGCTTTGATTCACCAATAGCCCGGAGGTTGAAATGGAATATTTCGTCTTGCCTGTTCTGGTCGCCTGTGCGATCTATCTCATGGTCGCCGTGGTTTCTCCCGAAAAATTCTAAAGGAGTCTGTTATGTCGATACTGATGCTGATGCTGTTGCTGTTGCTCTTGCTTGGCGTGCCGGTTCTGCTTTCATGGCCGTTGGGCCTGTATATGACGAAAGTCATGAATCCATCGGCGAAGCCCGGTAACGGCTGGATGGCGACCTTTCCGGGAAAAACCGGCGGTCGGACGGTCGACAGGGAACAAAACTGGAAGGAGTACCTGGTCTCAATGCTGATTTTCAACGCCGTCATGCTCGCTGCCGTTGTCCTGATGCTGTCATTGCAGCAGTCGCTGCCGCTCAATCCTGACGGCAAGGGCCCCCTCGAACCCAGTCTGATTTTCAATACGGCGGTTTCTTTTGTAACCAACACCAACCTCCAGCACTACGCCGGTGAAGTCTCGATGAGCTATTTTTCCCAGCTTTTCGCCCTGACGTGGCTTCAGTTCGTTTCGGCGGCGACCGGTATCGCCTGCCTTGCAGCCCTTGCCAGGGCGCTGGCAGGCAACACCCTCGTCGGCAACTTCCACCGCGACCTGCTCCGCTCCTTGCTGTTCATTCTCATGCCGCTCTCCATCCTGCTCGCCCTGCTGCTCGTGGCTGGCGGGGTACCAATGACCTTCGAGGGGGCTGCCGTAGCCCGGACGCTCGAAGGGGCAACGCAGACCATCGCCCGGGGACCGGTGGCGGCCATGGTGGCCATCAAGCAGCTCGGCACGAACGGCGGAGGGTTTTTCGGTCCGAACTCGACGCATCCTTTCGAAAATCCAACGTTCCTGACCAACTATATCGAATGCGTGAGCATCCCGCTGATCGCAATGGCATCGGTATGGATGTTCGGACGCGTTACCGGGCGGATGCGCCATGCCGCAGTGATCTTTGCCGTCATGCTGCTGATGCTCGTCCTGAAGTCGGCTTTCGCACTCTATCTCGAAAGCGCTCCCGCCATGGCCTTCAGGGGTCTGCCTGTCGAGGCGATCTCGAATCTCGAAGGCAAGGAGCTTCGTTTCGGGCCCGGTACCGCAGCGTTATGGGCTGCCGTCACGACAGCGACCAGCAACGGTTCGGTCAACTGCATGCATGACAGCCTGAACCCGCTCACCGGCCTGGTGCCGCTCGCGGGCATGTGGCTGAATGTTGTTTTCGGGGGTGTGGGAGTCGGGTTCATCAACATGTTCATCTTCATCATCGTCGGGGTCTTCATCTGCGGCATGATGGTCGGCCGGACTCCGGAATACTGCGCACGAAAGGTTGAAACCCATGAGATGAAGCTCGCGCTGCTCGCGCTGCTGGTCCATCCCCTTCTGATCCTTGTCGGAACGGCTGTTTTCGCATCCACCTCATGGGGCGCGGGCACCGTGCTCAACAAGGGAGCTCACGGTTTTACAGAGATCCTCTACGAGTTCAGTTCGGCTGCTGCCAACAACGGCTCCGGCTTCGAAGGCCTCGGCGACAACACGGTACCATGGAATGTCGCGACCGGTCTCGTCATGCTGCTGGGCCGTTACATTCCCATCATTCTTCCGCTGGCGATCGCCGGGTCCATGGCGGCCAAGAAGCCCGTGCCGGAAACCACCGGGACGCTGCGCATCGATACGCCGCTGTTCGCCATCGTCATTCTCGGCAGCGTGCTCCTGATCGGCGCACTGCTCTTCATGCCTGTCGCCGTGCTTGGTCCGGTGGCCGACTACCTTACGACATCCATTCAATAAAGAATACCTGCAACATGATGAACAACCCCGACAGCGGAAACCCTGGCAACCTGAGGCCGGAAAGCCTGCCTGGCAAAGTGGAACGGAGGCGGGCGCGCAATGCCTCCATATTCGAGGCATCGCTGGTCAGAGCTGCGACCGTGCAGTCGCTGAGAATGCTCAATCCGATGGTCATGGCGAAAAATCCGGTCATGTTCATCACCGAAATCGGAGCGGTGATGACGACGGCGATTACCGTGTATGACGCCGCGAACGGAATACCTGGACTTATCTATAACCTTGCGGTCCTCTTGGTGCTCTGGCTGACGGTGCTATTTTCCAATTTTGCCGAATCACTCGCCGAGGCACGCGGAAAAGCGCAGGCCGACAGCCTCAAAAGAACGCGGCAGAACACGGCCGCGAACCGGCTGCATGACGGTAAGGTGACGCAAGTCAATTCAGACGACCTTCAGGAAGGCGACCTGGTCGTGGTATCTGTCGGCGAACTTATTCCTGGCGATGGTGAAGTGGCCGAAGGGGTGGCGATGGTCGATGAGTCGGCCATTACGGGCGAATCCGCACCGGTTGTGAGGGAGGCCGGCGGTGACCGGTCCGGGGTCGTGGGCGGAACCAGGGTCATCTCCGACCGGATCGTGGTGAAAATCACCGTCTCTGCCGGAAACTCGTTCCTCGATCGCATGATCGCCCTCGTCGAAGGCGCCGTCCGTCAGAAAACGCCGAATGAGCTGGCCCTGACGGTCACGCTCGCAGGATTGACCCTCGCCTTCCTGATGGTTACCGGAACGCTCTGGCCGATCGGCAGGTATTTCGGCATCGCCATTCCGGTTCCGACCCTGGTCGCCCTGCTGGTTTGCCTCATCCCGACAACCATCGGCGCACTGCTTTCCGCCATAGGGCTTGCGGGCATGGACCGGGCCCTCTCGGCCAATGTACTTGCAAAAAGCGGCAAGGCGGTCGAACTGGCCGGCGACATCGATACGCTGCTTCTTGACAAGACCGGCACCATTACGATGGGAAACCGGCAGGCAACCAGCTTCATCCCGCTCTCCGAAACTGATTCGAAGCATCTTGCCCGGGTCGCCATGGAAGCCTCGTTCGGCGACCAGACTCCCGAAGGGCGCTCCATCGTCACCCTCGGCGAAAACATCCTCGCTGAAGAGGCTCCCGCAGAGTCGGCAGGAGCGGAGGTCATCGCCTTTTCGGCCCAGACCCGGCTGAGCGGCCTTGACATGCCCGACGGAAGGCATTTGCGGAAGGGCGCCGGCGATGCAGTTCGCAAATACATCGCGGATCAGGGAGGCGTCATTCCGGAAGAGCTTCAGGCTATTGTCGATGCCGTTGCCCGCAAAGGGATGACGCCGCTCGTCGTCGCCGAAAACAACCGGGCGCTCGGCGTCGTCGAGTTGTCCGATGTGCTCAAGCCGGGGATCACCGACCGGTTCAGGCGGCTGCGATCCATGGGACTGCGGGTGGTGATGGTGACCGGCGACAACCCGCTGACGGCGGCTGAAATCGCACGACAGTCGGGCGTGGACGACTATATCGCCGAAGCGAAGCCCGAGGACAAGCTGCAGTACATCCGGAAGGAACAACAGTCGGGACGGCTCGTCGCCATGATGGGCGATGGCACGAACGATGCGCCGGCCCTTGCCCAGGCGGATATCGGGGTGGCCATGAATTCCGGCACGCAGGCGGCCAAGGAGGCGGGTAACATGGTTGATCTCGACAGCGATCCGACCAAGCTGATCGAGATCATCGAGATCGGCAAGCAGCTCCTGATGACCCGGGGAGCGCTGACCACCTTCTCCATCGCCAATGACGTCGCAAAGTATTTCGCCATCATTCCGGCCATGTTCCTGCTGGCTATCCCTGGGCTTCGCGTGCTGAACATCATGGGCCTCGGAACGCCTGAAAGCGCCATCCTTTCGGCATTGATCTTCAACGCCATCATCATTCCGATGCTCATCCCGATCGCCATCAGAGGGGTCAAGTACCGTCCGCTCGGAGCCGAAGTGCTGTTAAGGAAAAATCTTCTCGTTTATGGTGTCGGCGGCGTCCTGGTGCCATTCGCCGGCATCAAGCTGATCGACATGCTGCTCTCAATCACCGGCCTGTTCTGAAGGAGGACATTCAGATGAAAACCACTATCATGAAAGATGCAGGAGCAAACGTTGCCGCGTCGATCAGAATCGCCCTGGCGACCATCCTGTTGTGCGGCGGGCTCTATCCTCTGCTCATTTTCGGCTTTGCCCGCCTGATGGCTCCGGAGAGCGCTTCCGGATCGCTGCTTCGGGACCAGTCCGGACGCGTCGCAGGGAGCCGGCTGATCGCCCAGGGCTTCACCCGTCCGGACTATTTCTGGCCGAGGCCTTCGGCCGTGAAGTACAACGCTGGCGCAGCAGGGGGCAGCAATCTCTCGCCGGCCGGCCCTGAAGTCCGGGATAGGACAGCGCAACTGGTCAGGGATTTTGGCGCAAATCGGCAAACACCTTTACCGGCGGATCTTGCATCGGCGTCCGGCAGCGGTCTCGATCCGTTCATCACGCTCCGGGCAGCGCTTTTCGAGGCTCCAAGGGTTGCCCGTGCAAGAGGAATGACCCTTTCCGAAGTCGAAATGATCGTTCGTCGCCAGGCGGCCGGCCAACAGAACTTCTGGTCCGGCGAAGGCCTGGTCAATGTGCTGGCGGTGAACATGGAACTCGATGCGATGAAAAAAAAGAGATCGTTCCCTGACTAAAACCCGGAGGCATATGCGATGGAAGAAAACAGGGCAGACAGCTTCCTCCGCCTGATAAAAAGTTCACAGCGTGGTCGCCTGAGGATATATCTCGGGTACTGCGCGGGCGTTGGAAAAACATACCAGATGCTGCTCGAGGCGAAGCGCCTTCGGGAACAGGGGATCGATGTCGTCGTCGGAATTGTCGAAACGCATGGGCGAAAAGAGACCGGCGCCTTGCTTGATAACCTTGAGATCATTCCAAGAAAAGCCTTGTCGTACCGGGGCATCGAAATCACCGAAATGGATATCGATGCGGTCATCAGGCGTCATCCTGCCGTGGTACTGGTCGACGAGCTCGCCCATACCAACGTTCCGGGTTCCAGGAATGCAAAGCGGTATCAGGATGTCGAGGAGATTCTCGACGCCGGCATTCATGTGGTTTCGACGCTCAACATCCAGCATCTCGAAAGCCTTTATGAAACCGTCGAGCAGGCGACAGGCGTCAAGGTCAAGGAACGTCTTCCCGACCGGATCGTCCTGCAGGCCGATCAGCTGGTCAATGTCGATGTCACTACTGACGACCTGCTGCTGCGTCTCAGGGAGGGCAAAGTCTACCTGGCCGGCAAGGCGGAATCGGCTCTGTCGAATTTTTTCCGGCAGGAGAACCTTGAGCAGCTCAGGGAGCTCACCCTTCGCGAAGTAGCCGCCCAGATCGACTCCAGCCGGAGAAGCCCGCTCCAGGATGAACAGGCAACCAGTCCGGACCAGGTCATGGTCTGCCTGAGTTCAAAGGCGGAAAACAGCGAGGCGCTGCTGCGGTATGCGTCCCGAATTGCCGGACGACTGAACCGGAACTGGTATGCCGTCTACGTCCAGAGTCTATCAGAAAGCCCTGAAATGATCGATGCCGGCATCCAGCGCCGGCTGTCGAACTCGCTTGCTCTTGCCCAGCAGCTCGGTGCGACTGTTTTTATTTACAAGGGCAACGATATCGTTACAACCGTCCTTCAATTCGCCAGGGAATACCGGGTCGGACATATCGTCGTCGGCAATACGGGAGAACGGCTTTCCCTGTTGCACCGTCTGACCGGGAAACGCACGATGATCGATCGACTGTTGCAGGAGAGCCACGGCATCACCATTGTCGTGCCCGACATCCGCCGTTCGATTGAACCACGAAAACCGCTTCGTGCCTCGGAGTATCTTTCGGGTATCCGCGCGAACCTCATGGGCAGGCAACAGGGGCCTGATGACCGCGAAGCTCCTGTCTTTCATGCCGATGTCCTGCTCTGGAACAACGTGGCCGAAAAGGATACGGCAATTCGTCAATTGCTCGACAGGATTTGCCGGACACATTCCGCCATTCCGTTCGATTATGCCTGGAGAGCGATACTCGAACGTGAAAAGCAGGGAGCGACGTTCATCGGCGAAGAGATCGCCATACCTCATGCCCGCATAGAGGGAATCGAGACCACGGTGCTTGCCATCGGGGTCAGCAAGCTCGGGATTTACGATCCCGATTCGAACAATGTGGCAACAATCATGTTTCTCATGCTTTCTCCCGTAAGCCAACCTGACAGCCACGTCAAGCTGCTCGGCATGATCAGCAAGATGGCTGGTGACAGCCAGTGGCGCGCTGCCATGCGTCAGGCAGGATCGGAAGTCGAGGTCATGCAGATTCTCCGACACTGGATTTCAGGGCAGAGAAAGAAATAGTTGCCCGAAAAACATTCAATTAAGGGCGTTGCATGACGCCGAAAATCGGAGGCAAAATGTCAGAGAACAGAATCAACGTCTGGTGGGATGACAAATCCGAACCGGAAAAGTGGCACGTTGACGTTTTGCGGGAGGTCAGGGAGGGGCATTACGAATGTACTTTTGGCAGCGAAAGCCCCGACTTTCCGGTCGATGTCGATGATTTCGGACCTCTCGAAGAGGACTCGCTGATCCAGACGCTCAAGGGCGCTTTTCCGGAAGCTGAAATCAGGTTGCTGTTTTGACCGCAATCGGAACCATCCGTTTTAATCACTTCTGGCTTGCGCCGCCAGGCCGGCAAATCGCACTGATATTCCAGCATAAAGGGGTCCGTGACAAACACATGATTGGTCACGGTTCAAGCAGCCGCGTCGTGCGCTCCATGAATTTGTAAGGCCTTCAGCACGGCGCCCTTAGTCAGTGCACCGAAAATTCGTCCGGGCCGGAGTCCCCTGCGTCGTCTGCCGGGCTCTCCGTGGCGATGAGGCGGAGGAAACCGATCAACTTCTCGCGAACGAAGCAGCGGAGAGTCCAGAGGTCGGAGGAGTTGGCCGCGCTGACCAGGGCCCGAAGCTCAACCGAGGCTTCCGCGGTGTTGGTCACTTCGAGCCGCACCACGCGCTTGTCCCAGAGGGGGCTCGAGGCGACGACGCGCTCAAGCTCTGCGCGGATCTCCTCGATCGGCATGGCGTACCCTACGTGGAGCATCACCGCTCCGGTCAGTTCGAGAGAGCTTCGGGTCCAGTTCTGGAAGGGCTTGTCGATGAACCAGGTGATCGGCACGATGATGCGACGCTGGTCCCAGAGTCGCACCACGACGTAGGTCAGGGTGATCTCTTCGACCCGTCCGGTCTCGTTCTCGACCACGACCACGTCGTCGAGCCGTACCGGCTGGGTGATCGCGATCTGGATCCCGGCGATCAGGGTCTGCAGGCTTCGCTGGGCCGCGAAGCCCATCACGATGCCGGCAAGTCCTGCGGAGGCGAGGATGCTCAGGCCGATCTGGCGCACCGTGTCGAAGGTCATGAGCACACCGGAAACGGCGAGGATGATGACCAGCACGTTCAGGATTTTCCGGATGAGACTCACGTTGGTCGCCACGCGGCGCGCTTCGATGTTGCATTTTCCGGCATCCTTGTAGCGAAGCTGGATCACCGCCTCCACAACTTCGAAAACGCGCAGCAGCAGCCATGAAATCCCGACGACGGAGCCGATCGACAGCGAATGGATCGCCAGCTCCTTGACATCGGCGGGCATCCTCACGTAATGCACGACGCCGGCCATGCCGATCAGGAGGAACAGAAGCCGGAGCGGCAGCAGCAGTATCGGGAAAGGCACGCCGCTGTCACGGAGCGTGCTCCGTATCCTTTTGATGAATCTCTTGAGCAGGGAGTTGGCGACCAGGTAGAGCAGGAATGCGATCACGGCCACGATGGCCGGCATCATCCAGAGTTCGAAGGCGTAAGGTCCGTACATCGGTATCGGGTGAAGGTTCATCGGCAGTACATCTGAGCGTCCGCCAAGGGAAAGTTACAACGAAGGAGAGTCAGTCCCAATGCAAACGTCCCGGAGAGGCGAGGCCTTCCGGGACGTCGGAATCACAGATCCGTCATGCGGTCAGTTTTTGGCGGCCAAGCGGTCGAACTCCTCGTGCGAGCGACAGACGCAGTCCTCGATGGCCATCCCGCCGAAGTAGTTGCCCGTCAGGAAGAGGTTCTGCGCACCGGAGAGCAGGTCGTCGGCCTTGCGGGCCCATTCGCGGTGCCCCTGGCGCAGGGATGGAACGACGTTCATCTTCGTGACCGTGTGCTCGATCTTGGGAAGGCCGATGCCGAGCACCTCGCTGATGCGCTTGAACTTGGCATTTTCGTCCAGCCCGGGGCGGAAATGGAACGCGAATCCGCGGAAATTGTCGTCCTTCACCGTGTCCCTCGACACCATCGAGAAGAAGATGTCGTTCGGGGAGATGATGGCCGCAACCGGCTTGAGCGAAATGCTCTCCTTGCGGACCACGACGCCGACAGAATCGACGTCGGCATACTTGAGCTGCGTCAGGTGATGCGCCACGGCCTGGTTCACGTTCTGGAGGAGCCCGGCGGCAGCAGCCGAAGGCAGGGCAAGCGCAAGCGCCCCGGCCGAATACTCCTGACCGTCCGCGGTCCTGACCACATATCCGTTGCCGGACTTCATCACCGATTCGGCGGCCGAACCGGTTCGCACCTCGATACCCTTGCGGGCGGCGATGGCGTGGGCGACGCTCTGGAGACCCTCTTTGAAGGTGTAGTTCTTGAGCACATCCTTGCGCTTCGGGCGGCTCTTGAACATCATGTCAGCCGGGAAATCGTCGGTCAATTGCGACGGCACGGCGTTGAAGAAGTGGCTGACCGTGTTGCGGTAGTTCTTCTCGCCGACGATTTTCGAATAGTAGCTCTTCACGGTCATGTTATCCTTCTTCAGGAAAAACAGGTTGGGGGCCGAACGGAGCAGCTCGAAGAGGTTGAGTCCGGACATGATGGATTTCACCTCACCCTTCTGCAGGAGGGTGAAGGGCACCTTTTCGCGGGGAATGATCGTGTCGGCCACACCGCAGGTCTCGACGATGCCGAGCAGGTTCTGGTAAGAGCTGTAGCAGGTATGCGCGCCGAGCTCCAGCCAGAACTTGTCGCCGTTGCTCGCGTAGTGGTGGGATGCGAACGAGCCCCCGACGGTTTTGCTCTTCTCGATCAGGGTGGTTTTCATGCCGGCCTGAGAACAGTAGAACGCAAGGCTCAGCCCGCTGATTCCGCCGCCGATAATGACCACGTCTTGTTGCGCCATGAGAGGTAATTGGTTTCGTATGAGAATAACCGCCGACATCCGGCGGCTTACCGTTCAAAATCGACTTCTAATGTAGTGAATTGCGTACAGAACACCACCGGCAATATTAACGGCCCTCGTATCCGTCCTCACGGTAATGGGCCACGTAACGCACGTAATTTTCAGGCGACTCGGCGATATTGGCGCGCTCCTCTTCGGTGATCGGACGGATCACCTTCGCAGGAACACCGGCCACCAGCATTCCTGCCGGCACCCTGAACCCCTGCTTCACGAGCGACCCGGCGGCGACTATCGACCAGGGCTCTATCACGCAATGGTCGAGAAGGGTCGCCCCCATGCCGATCAGCACGTTGTCCTCAACCGTGCAGGCATGGAGAACCGCTCCGTGTCCGATCGTGACGTTGTGGCCGATCGTGAGCGGTCCGGTGTCGTGGGTCACATGAAGTGTCGCGTTATCCTGAACGCTGGTCTTCTCGCCGATCGTGATCGGGCAGACGTCACCCCTGATCACCGTGTTGAACCAAACGCTCGAATGCGCGCCGATCTTCACATCACCGATCACATGGGCGCCCTCGGCGAGAAACACCGTATCGTGAAGTTCCGGGTGTATCCCCCGGTAAGACATGACTTTTCTCATTCTGCTGAAACTTTGACTGGTTGAACGATAAAAAAACTTTACTCAGGTTACCTCTTTTTTGAGCCGTTTGAAAGCGGTCATGACAACCTCGTCCGAGCCGGCGGGGAAATTCATGGCGAGCCCCTCTATTGACCGGTGGATTACCAGCCGGTACCGGAGGTGCCGAAAATATCCCTGTAGGCCACGGTGATTGCGCAGAAGATCACCGGGGTGGTGACCAGAAGACCCAGAGCCATCGGGATCATGCCGAGAAAATTAACCCCCAGGAGAACGACGAGGAACCAGAGCAGTGAAAACCAGTGCCGCATCGCGACTTTGCGGCTTGCCTCCATCGCCTGCCAGAAGTTCATGCGTTGATTGATGATCAGCAACTCGGTGAACATGTAGATAATGCCGAAGAAGACCGAAACCGCCGTCAGGAGCATGATGCCTCCAATCAGCAGAAGTTCGTCGTTCATGCTCTGCGACGGCACGCCACCGGCGTGATTCACATAGATCTGTATTCCGGCATAGAGACCGAGCAGGAGTATCGGAAACTGCAACAGGAAGATGATCAACCCCCGGAGGAGCGCGGAGAGCAGCAGGGGAAGGAAAAAACCGAATCCCCTGAAAAAGTCCCCGAATCCCGGATTCTGGCCGGCAAGCCGCCTCAGGGAAAAAACATAGAATCCGGCAAACAACGGAAAGGATGCCACGACGCTGAGCAGGGATAGCACCGTCACCAGAAATTCCAGCGAACCGTTCACCGCCTCCGGGATATGGAGCTGACCGGTGATCAGTTGAACCGGCAGATACAGAACTGTAAAACACAGGAACAGCAACAGGGTGAACCCGATGTATTTGCCCGGTTCCTGCCTGAAGAGGCCCCAGCCCTGACGCAGACAGGCGAAAGCATTGAGCCTGTACTCCCCCCGGAACAGCCGGTCGAGCCGTTCCTGATCGACACGAACATCGGCATCAGCACCCTCCATAGCCACCTCACCTCAAGGATTGGTTATTGCACAACAGAGATGGACTCCTCGTTGTTGTTACGGCTCAAACCTGTTACGATCCGGCAGAACCGGGCCGGTAGAGGTTCGCACGTCTACCCGGCTTCATGGCCGTATCAGCTTCCGGATCTCGCCAGCCAGCTCCGTCGGCTTCTCTTCCGCCACATAATGCCCTGCATCCTCGAAACGGACGATCACCGCAGCGGGGAAAGCCTGTTTCCAGGTGTTCAACTCTTTCTCCCTGAAGGCGATGTCCTTCATGCCCCAGGCAAGCAGCACCTTCTTGTCGGTCAGCGTGCCGATCTTCGACCAGAGCGATCCGAGCCATGGTGAGGAATCGATGATCTGTTTCGGAAACACCCACATGCCTTTCCGCTCATCGGGGTTCAGGAAAGGCATGATGTACTGCTCATGGACCTCAGGGCTCAGCTTCGACTTGTCACCATACACCACCCACATGAAGGTCCGGACAAAGAAATTGAACTGACGGGTCAGCCACTGCCCAATCGGCCCACCCATGAAGGCGCTGAAGGCCTGATAATACCAGTCTGAATCGACAGGCCAGAGCCAGGTGTTGGAAATTACGAGGTTGGAGATCCTCTCCGGATGACGCAGCCCGTAGTAGAGCCCGATCGGACCACCCCAGTCGTTCACGACGAGGGTGATGTTGTTCAGGTCGAGCGATTCGAGCAGCATCTCGAGATTGCGGGCATGATACTCGGGCAGGCAGGACCACTCCCGGGGCTTGTCGGAGAGGCCGAACCCGATATGGTCGGCCGCGATGCACCTGAAGTCGTTGCGCAGCGATGCGATGACGTTACGGTAGACGAACGACCAGACCGGATTGCCGTGCACGAATACCACCGGATCGCCGCTGCCTTCGTCGACATAATGCATCATGCCTGCCGGAGTTTGGAAAAACTTCGACTCGAAGGGGTAAGCCTGCCGGTCAAGCCAGTCGGCCCGTACTGCGTTGCTGCTGTTCATCGAGGGGGGGGGTGGGGTTTGAAAATAATAGTCTTGACTCGCCCTGTGCCGAAGGTGCATGTAACGGATTTATACCCGAAACCCATTTACCGCAAAGAAAAGATACAAACGCACCTGACCCGTTCAAAAAAATCACCAGAAATATCCGTTTCGAAACCGGTTAACTGGCCCGCATGGATTATTTTCATGTAACCCCTGAAGAGCACGACATAAACCTGGATATCCATTTCAATTTCATCTATCAAGATATCGACTCACACAACCATGCCTGATCTGAAATCGACCGTTAGGTCCGGACTGAAAACATGTCTGTTTCCGTTGTCGCTGATGGCGGCAGGAGCGCTTTTCACCCCGTTGATCTGTGAAGCCGGAAGCTCCTCGGCCGGAGCGCCGGGCTCAATTGAATCGATCGTGAAAAACCATACCTACCGGCTTCTGGTCGGAGAGAGGAACGTGACCCTGAACAACGGCTCCTTTTCCGGCGGGAGCAAACCAGGAGACCGGATCGAAGCTTCGCTGGTGCGCCACAACATCGCGGACCTGAACAACGACGGAACCCCCGACGGAGTGGTCATCATCGAGCACCACGGCATGGGCAGCGCCGGATTTTATGAACTGTCGGCGCTGGTGTCGGGCAGCGGCGGCTACCGTCAGACCAGGCCGGTGCTGCTCGGAGACAACATCGAGATCAGGAACCTCGACGTGTCCAGCGGTTCGATGTGGTCTCCGACGGAGATTTCGGTCGGTATGCTCGTGCATGGGAAATCGGACGCACACGCCACGCCGACAATGCAGAAGAGCTCGTGCTATTATCTCTCAGGTGATGAACTGAAAGAGTGCAGTGAGATGCCGGTCGCCAAGAAACCGGCGCTCTATCTCTACCCGGAACGGCCGACCAGGGTGGAGGTCCGGCTCTCACCCAAAGGGAGCGTCATACGCAGCATCCCCGACTACGGCTCCGGATGGACGGTATCCGTCGAAAAGAACGGCACGATAGACCGGAAGTACACCTACCTGTTCTACGAGGCCTCCCTCGACAAGAAGCTTCCCCTCCCCGACGAAGGCTGGTCAGTCAGTTACGACCATCTGAAAAAATGGTTCGATGAAAACCTGAAGCAACTCGGCCTGAACCGGAGGGAGGCGAAGGATCTCAGGAAATACTGGCTGAAGGCGCTGCCGAAAAGCCCCTGGTACACCATCAGGGTGGTCGATCCCGCCGTGGTCGATGACCGGCTTGGCCTGGCGATCGATCCGAAGCCCGACAGCATGCTGCGACTGCTCCTCCACTTCACTCCGACCACCGGTGCAATCGAGCTGAATACGCCGGCGACTCCTCCCCCGTTCTGCAGGAAGGGGTTCACGGCCGTCGAGTGGGGTGGCATTCTCGGAGAGGAGAGTGGTTCGCCCAGATGAGGGCGGCGACTGGACGCCGGCGTTTCGGCGTCGAATGATGGCGGTAATCACTATATTTGGGGACACCCTGGCTGACGCAGGGGTGTCCTGCGCCGACAACCTAACGAGTGGACGACATGAGTTCTATCCTGAGCTGCCGAAACCTGAAGAAGATCTACAATAAGCGCGAAGTGGTCAAAAGCTCGACCCTGGAGGTAAAGCAGGGCGAGATCGTCGGCCTCCTGGGGCCGAACGGCGCCGGCAAGACCACGACCTTCTACATGATCGTCGGGCTGATCCGGCCCGATGCCGGGGAGGTATTCCTTGACCAGGAGGAGATCACCCACCTGCCCATGTACCTTCGTGCCCGCAAAGGCATCGGGTATCTGCCTCAGGAGGCCTCGGTCTTCAGGAAGCTGACGGTCGAGGAGAACATTCTCGGCGTTCTCGAGTTCACCCCGTTGTCGAAGGCCGAACGACTGGAGAAGGTCGACCGGATGCTCGAGGACCTGAACATCGCCAATATCCGCAAGAGCATGGGGTACGCGCTCTCCGGTGGCGAACGGCGCCGGACGGAGATCGCCCGCGCCCTCTCGCTCGATCCGAAGTTCATCCTGCTCGACGAGCCGTTCGCCGGGGTCGACCCCATCGCCGTCGAGGATATCCAGCAGATTGTCGAGGGGCTCGTCAAGCGGAACATCGGCGTCCTGATCACGGACCACAACGTGCACGAGACGCTGTCGATCACCAATCACGCCTACCTGCTCTTCGACGGCAGCATCTTCATGCAGGGCACGCCCGAACAGATCGCCGAAAACGCGGAAGCCCGAAAACTCTACCTCGGAGAGAAGTTCACGCTTGAACGGTACTGAGGACGCAATGCCGGACCGGGCCGCTCCGTCAAGGCCTGACAACGCCGATGACCGCGCCGGATCGGCAACTTAGGGTGGCCGGAAACTGTTGTTATTACTGACCGGGACTGCCGGCGACTCACGACGATCGACCGAGACCAAACCAGGCACCGACACGATGAACATCCTTCTCATCTACCCCGAGTTTCCGGACACCTTCTGGAGCTTCAAGCATGCCCTGAAATTTGTCAGGAAACGCGCTTCCCTGCCTCCTCTGGGCCTCTTGACCATAGCGGCCATGCTGCCGGTGAGCTGGGAACGACGGCTGGTCGACCTGAATGTCAGGCAGCTGAAGCCCGGCGACCTCGAATGGGCGGAGATCGCCTTCGTCAGCGCCATGACCGTGCAGCAGGAGTCCGCACATGAGGTGATCGCCAGATGCAAGGCGGCAGGCCTGCCGATCGTCGCCGGCGGACCGCTCTTCACGACCGCGCATGAGCAGTTTCCGGATGTCGACCACTTTGTGCTGAACGAGGCGGAGCTTACCCTGCCCCGATTCCTTGAAGACCTCCGGCTCGGCATGCCGCAGAGACTCTATGCAAGCAAGGAGTTCCCCGACATCACCCTGACCCCGACACCGGAGTGGAAGCTGCTCGACCGGGGGAAGTATGCCTCCATGGCTATCCAGTTCTCCAGGGGATGCCCCTACCGGTGCGACTTCTGCAACGTGACCGCCCTCTTCGGCCACAAGATCCGCACCAAAACGAGCGCCCAGATCATCTCCGAGCTCGACGGAATCCGGCAGCTCGGGTGGCGGGACAGCGTCTTCTTCGTGGACGACAACTTCATCGCTCACCGGTCGTATCTCAAGAAGGAGCTGCTGCCGGCGCTGATCGAATGGAGAAAAAAGCACGGCGTGACGATGAAGTTCTACACCGAGTGCTCCATCAACCTCGCCGACGACGGGAAGCTGATGGCCCTGATGTCGCGGGCCGGGTTCAACCAGGTGTTCATCGGCATCGAAACCCCGGACGACGCGGGCCTGAAAGAGTGCGGCAAAACGCACAACACCTCCCGCGACATGCTTGAGAACATCCGCCTCATCCAGCAGTCGGGCATCGAGGTGCAGGGGGGATTCATCGTCGGGTTCGACAGCGACACCCCTACGATATTCCAGAAGCAGATCGAATTCATCCAGAAAAGCGGCATCGTGACCGCCATGGTTGGCATCCTGCAGGCGCTTCCGGGCACCCGGCTGTACGAAAGGATGAAGAGCGAGGGGCGTCTCCTGCTCCACGTCAGCGGCGACAACGCCGACAGCAACACCAACATCGTCCCGAAGATGGACCCCGAGCTCCTGCGCAACGGGTACCGGGAGATGATGAACCACCTGTACGCGCCGAAACATTACTACCAGCGAATCCGCACTCTGCTCCTGGAGTACCGGACACCTCAAATCAAGAGCCGTTTCAGGATGAGCCAGTTCATGGCCTTCATGCGCTCGACGGTCGTACTCGGCGTGATCGGCAGGGAACGGTTCCAGTACTGGAAGATGCTCGCCTGGACGTTTTTCAACCGTCAGGAAGCGCTGCCCCTTGCCGTGACGCTTGCCATCTACGGTCACCATTTCAGAAAGGTGTGCTCGCTGCACCTGAAAGATTCGAGAAACCTGGTCGGATAGGAGCCTCAAAATTAATTCACTTGCTTCTTTGATATTTAAAGACTATTATAATGCTTCAGGCCAAAGGTTGGTCTGAGTGCTTTCAAGTGATTTGTGCTTTTGATTATTTGGCAGCCCTTCTCTTCTTTGATAAAAGCACACATTACTTTGCTACAGCATGAACATTTACATTGGCAATCTCGATTACAGCGTTACCGAAGCTGACCTCAGCAGGGCTTTCGGCGAATTCGGAAACGTTTCCAGCTCAAACGTCATCACCGACAAGTTCACCGGCCGCTCCAAGGGATTTGGCTTCGTTGAAATGCCCAACTCCTCTGAAGCCGCAGAAGCCATCTCGGCTCTGAACGACAGCGACCTGAACGGCAGAACGATCAAGGTCAACGAAGCGAAGCCCCGCGAAGAGCGCCCGGCTACCCGCTCCAGGTATTAATCCCTGACTGATTGAAATCAGAAAGCTGCAGTCGCAAGACCGCAGCTTTTTTTTTTGCTCATTCTTCCGGCCGGCACCGGCAAGCTTGACGGCAGGGGCTGCACTGAGTATCTTGAAGTGCATCTGTCAACCAAAGCACTCCCATGATCGCCGAATCGTTTCTTTTCCGTTCCGAAGGCGGGTTCATCCGCATCCCCATCTGGGGGCATATCCCCCTGAGCACACCGCTGAAGAAAATCCTTGCCCATCCATCGTTCCTTCGACTGAAAGGCATCCGCCAGCTCTCGTTTTCACAGCAGGTCTATCCCGGTGCGACCCATACCCGCTTCGAGCACTCCATCGGAGTCTATCACCTCATGAAGCTGATCCTGCAGCGCATGGTGACCAACCCGCTTGCCGTGGAGCTTCAGGACGACCGGCTCAGGTTTGACGACGAGACGTGCCGGACGCTGCTCTCCACCTGCCTCCTGCACGACATCGGCCATTACCCGCATGCCCATGTGCTTGAGGAGATCGCCCCGCCGGGCGTCAACGACAGCGTGTTCGCGCACCATGAGGCACTCACCGGACTGTTCGTCAACCAGGTTCACCCAGGCACGCCTCCGATCGCCGCAATCCTGCACGACGAATGGAAGGTCGATCCCGCGACCGTGGTCGACATCATATCGGGAAAGTCGTCACACCGGTTCGGCAAGCTCATCAGCGGCACCCTGGACCCTGACAAGATGGATTACCTGATGCGCGACGCCCACCACTGCAACATCCCCTATGGAAGCATCGACATCGAGCGGCTGGTCGAGTCCTTCGTACCTGACCCGGAGCGCGAGCGCTTCGCGATCACCGAAAAGGGGATCGCTCCGCTCGAGAGCCTGATCTTCGCCAAGTACATGATGATGCGCAACGTCTACTGGCACCATACAAGCCGCACCTTCTCGGCCATGCTCCGCCGGCTGCTGCAGGATATCGTCGACGAAGGCGCTGTACCGGCCGACTCGCTCAGGGAGCTGTTCTATTTCAACTCCGACGACCGGGTGCTGGTCGAGCTGGACCGGATGATCCGCGGCATCGGCCTCGCTGCGCAGGAGCTGCTCGACTCGATTCTCAACCGGCAGGTGTACAAGCGCTCCATGACGATCCGCCCCTACCTGGAACCCTCGATGGAGATCGATCCGGCCTGGTTCGGCTACAGTTCGGACCACCGGCGGCGCAAACAGAAAGAGCAGGAGATCTGCACCCTCGTCAGCCGGAGGCACCATCTCGCGCTTCAAGGCCACGAAGTGCTGATCGACGCTCCGGCGACCAGGGATGTATTCGATTACGCCGACTTCAGGGAGATGCGGGTCTACCCCACGAAACACGAGCACCGGCACCTCCTGCAGGGAAACCCGCCGGGAGGATATATCCGCTTCGACGATTTCCGGGAATCGGTGTTCGGATCGGAGTTCATCCTGTCGTTCGAACGCTGCACCAAGAAGTTCCGGCTGCTCTGCCGCCCGGACCTGACTGAACGGCTCGAAGCCATGGAGGATGAGGTCATGGAAATTCTTCTGAGTTGACTTATTTTAATTGTAGTAGTTCAGTCAGAATCAAAACACACCGCCCATGGACAACCAGGACAAGTATTACAAGGGACTCTTCTTCGGAGCGATCCTCGGCGCTGCTGTCGGCACGATCATGGGCCTGCTGTTCGCTCCCCGCAAGGGAGAGGATACCCAGATGATCATTTCGGGAAAGGTCAGGAACGCCCTCGACAGGGCCGCCGAACTCTACGAAGGATCGGAACATGACCAGGCCTACAGCAACGAAGCGAAGCACCGTTCACAGGAGATCATCGACAGCGCGAGGGACGAAGCCCGCAAGATCCTCGACGAGGCCAACAACATCATCCGCGACATCCGGGGCCAGTCCAAAAGCCTTGAGAACTGATCGATGCTGAAGTACCTCGGTTCCAGTTGCGACGAAGCCGGCACGGTGGTGCTGCTGCATGCCTTTCCGCTTTCCGCGGCCATGTGGGAGCCGCAGAGAACCTTCCTGGAGTCATCCGGCTATCGGGTCATCGCTCCGCATGTCTACGGCTTCGACGGTTCGCCCTCGAAGCCGGGATGGAGCATGGATGACTATGCCCGCGACCTCGCGGCCCTGCTCGACACACTCGGGTGCCGGAAGGCGACGATCGTCGGTCTTTCGATGGGCGGGTACCAGTCCTTCGCCTTCTGGAGGCTCCATCCTGAAATGACGTCATCGCTCGTCCTCTGCGACACCAGGGCCAATGCCGACGCCCCCGAAGCCCGAGCACAGCGCATGGAGTTCAGAAGGGCCGTCGAAGAGAATGGGTCGGGCGAAGCCGCAGAGCGCATGGTGCCGAACTTCTTCGACCGGAACACGGCCGCTTCGCATCCTGAACTGATGTCAGAAGCAAGGGAGATGATCGTCCGCCAGCCGGCCGAGGCCATCAGCGAAGCCATGAGGGCCATCGCCGAGCGTCCCGACTCCACAGGCCTCCTGCCGGGCATCTCCTGCCCCGTGCTGCTCCTGAACGGCGCTGGGGACGTCGTCACCACACCGGAGACGGCGGCCTCCATGCACGCCGCGATCCCCGGCTCGAAGCTGGAGATCCTTCCAGGCGCGGGACACCTCTCGAACCTCGAGCAGCCAGGCCTCTTCAACCGGTTCCTGCTCGAACACCTCGAAAGCCTGAAATGATCAAGCCCGGCATCCTGTGGCCGGGCTTGATCATTTCAGGCTTGCCGGGCTCCGGACGCAAGCTTTATGAATGTTCATACGGCGATAAAAAAATTGCATAGAAATAGGTTGTGGGCCCTTGTCATTCTGAATGAAGCGTAGCGGAATGAA